>ENA-ORXC01002358-ORXC01002358.1-marine-metagenome-genome-assembly--contig:-NODE-2358-length-10392-cov-4.885700_pt1 | contig 10392 bp, 17 predicted proteins | sample MGYA00237865_ERZ511478 | MGnify/ENA metagenome assembly ERZ511478 | reverse complement strand
CGCGAGCGTACCCGCTGTCGGCGCCTTGCCGCCGCCGTCGCAGACCCCGCGGGGCATCCAGATACCCCGTGTGGGGGTGGGGAGGTGCTGCGGTTGAGCCTGCACGACTACCGCATCGTGGCCCTGCTGGGCCTTGACAAGCTGTCCCTCGACGCATTCGGAGTCATCGTGGACACCAGGGCGGGGCCCAACCTGGTCCTCCGGGGCGCCCTCGCCCCTGACTGGCTCCACCTGGTGGTCACCTCCAAAGAAGAGGAGCAGGTGCGCCTCCAGGACTCCGACAACGCGCGGCTACGCGCCTGCGGCACCGTCAAACTGTGGCCCCAGACGGGTGCACGGATCGTCCCTGTGACCTTCCTCGTCGTCGAAGACCTGTTGGTCCCGGTCATCCTGGGCAATACGTTTATCCACGACAACGCGCACGCCAGCCTACCCTAGGACCGGTCCATCTGTTGCACGGACGGCTCAGTCACCGCAATCCTGCGAGGGCCGCTGAACGATGGCGACCGCTCTATGGGCGTCTCCTGCGTTCACCGCTCCTCCTGCAAGACGGGGATACCGCGGTCGGCGGCCACGGTCGTCTGGCTGCGGATCATGCGGGGGGGGCTGGGCCAGGTGTTCGGCACCTCACGCCTGCTCACGACACATGGCGTCACCATTGCCGACGGCGTCCACGATACTGTTCCCGGGCTGTCCTTCCCGGTCATCGTGAACAGCTTCGGCACTCGCGAGGTCGTCCTCCGGCAGAAAGCCAACGTCGGCTATGTCATGCTGCTCACGACGGGCGTCGTGCAGGTACCTCACGAGGCGTCCCACGGGACGTCGCCCGTCCCAGAATTCAAAAAGCTGAGGACCACCGAGGGCGTGGTGGGGGTTGTGTCAGGCGCTCAGGGTGACCCCGACCCGGGGCGGAGCCCGGGTCCGGCGGCCCCCGCGGGGGGCGGACCCGCGACCCCAGCGCGGCCCAGGAACCAGGGCCAAGAGGGCACCTTACTGGGCGTCGCACCACCCGCGGCCCCACTACAAGTGGGGGACGTGGACCTCCCGGATTCCGACCCGAAACTGCACGCCCGGATCCGGCGCATGCTGAACCAGCACAAGGCAGTGCGCACGGGCCAAGCGCTGGGCGCCATCAAAGCCACTCTGCACCGGTTATACTTCAACGCCGGCGCACGGCCGGTCCACTTCGCGCCCCGCCGTGCGGGTCACACGGCGCGGGAGGCCGAGATGGCCGAGGTCAAGCGGCAGCTGGAATCTGACGTCATCGAACCGACATCGTCGTATTGGGGCTTTCCTGTCGTGCTCGTACCGAAAAAGAACGGAACCCACCTCTTCTGCGTCGATAAGCGACTGCTGAATGTCTTGACGAAAAAGGATTCCTACCCACCTCCCCGGATGAACGATTGCATCGACAGCCTCGGCGAGGCGACCATCTTCTCGACGCTGGATTTCTATGCCGGCTACCGGCAGGTAGCTATCGCGCCCGAGTACAGGGAAAAGACGGCCTTTGTGTTTCAAGAGGGCGCCTACCAGTATAATCGCATGCCGTTCGGCCTGACGAACGCGTCCGCGACGTTCCAGCGGGCGCTGGACGTCATTCTCTCCGGGGTAAAGTGGCAAAGCTGCCTCATATAGGTCGACGATGTCATCGTGTACCCCAAGATGGAGAGGGAGCACATCGGTCACGTCGACCGCGTTCTGCGCATGTTGCGCGACGCGGGAGTGACACTGCGCCAGCCCATGTGCCGTTTCTTCCGCACGACCGTGGAGTACCTCGAACACAAGATCAAGCCGGGCCGCCTTGGCGTGATGGATGCGCACAGGCGCGCGCTGCGCGACGTGCACTTCTTCACGACCCGCACGCACGTACGGAGCTTTGTGGGGATGTGCAACGTCTTCCGCCGGTTTGTGCCGAACTTCACCCGAACGACAGCGCCATTGGCGGACCTCATGGGGTCCACGGCTCGTGGCCTAGTGCCCCCCGACACGCCACTGCAACAGCAGGCGTTCGACCTACTTAAGGAGGCACTCACGACCCCACCGGTCCTCACACACCCGCGGCGCGGGCGGAAGTACGTCCTCGACGTGGACGATGCGGGACGCAGATGGGCGCCACCCTGCTCCAGGAGCAAGACGACGGAAAGCTCCAGCCCGTAGCTTACATCAGCCGGCGGCTGGAAACGAATGAGCTTCCCTACGGGTTCACGGAGACGGAGCTTCAGGAAGTCGTCTGGGCGTCGCACAAGCTCCGCCCCAACCTTGAGCGTGACTTCCCTCGTGCGCTCGGACCACGAATGCCTGCGGTGGATCTTCAACTGCGAGGGATCGACGAAACCTTGGCTGCAGCGCTGGCTCTTGCGTCCGAGCGAGCTGGAGTGTGACGTCGCCCACAAACCGGGGTCGACGCATTACATGGCGGACAGCATCTCCCTCCTGGATCCCGGGGAAATCGACGAAACGGCTTTCGATGACCGCAAGGTCCGTGGCATCAACCGCGATACGATGTTCTCGGTCCAAGCCGCCGGCGGCTACTGCCAGCAGCTTTCGAGGACCCTGAACGCAGGGCGGCACATGCTGTTCTTCGAGGACCGCGATGGGGACCTCCGCCGCCGTGCGGCCCCCGACGGTGCTCACCAGGTGGTGATTTCGGCCTCATTAAAGGAGCAAATTCTTCACCTCGAGCACGACACGATCATCGCGGGGCACCCCGGAGCATTTCGCATTTATGCCGCAATTCGGCGGTACTACTACTAGGTGGGTATGGCGGCAGACATCGTCTTCTACGTTAGGAAGTGCGATAGCTGTGCAAGACAGCGGTTCCGTCCCTTGGCGCGGCGCTCGCCCCTCACCCTGTTCCCCGCCACAATTCCCTTCCAGGACATTGCGGTGGACCTCTATGGGCCCCTCGAACGGACGGTCGCCAGCCACCGGATCATCCTGGGAACCCAGTTCACCAGCCACGCTTAGGGTCAGGTGCGAAACCTACTCTCTATCGAGAATAAGGTGAAGTCTCCGTCCCACCCGCAGACGAACGGGCAGATGGAGCTATTCAACCGCACAATGCATGCAATCTTCGACCACGACACGGCGGAGCTCGCACGGTCGTGGGACCAACTCTATGGAGCTCTGACGCTGGCGTACAATAGTCTCCCACACCGGAGAGCTTGGGTCGCCCCGCTGGAGCTGGTCAACCCCATGGGGGTGTCGAACTCGGCGTTGAAGGACTTCTCAAGAACAGGGGCGTACCCCCTCATGGCGCAGCGCGGCATTGCCGCCGAGAAGCGGGCCCAGGCTGCCCTGCTGACTCTCCTCGTGCAGCTCATCCCGTAGCTGCGGGCGAGACTCAAGGCAACGCAAGGGCGCTACAGGCGCGATCCTGAAAAACGCCTAGCGCTGCGCGCGGGGAGGCTCACTGTTGGGGGCTGAGCGTGGCTGCGCGACCACGTCAAGGAGGCGGGTGCCGGTGACAAGCTGACGCACGTCGCCCGCGGGCCCTACCGTGTGGCCTCCACGGATGGTCCCAGTGTCCTCTTGGACGTGGATGGGGAGGACCGCGGCGAGAACGTGGGGCACGTCGTCCGCGCCTCGGGCGCGGCCGTCTCGGCCCCCGCCCAGTACCCTGCGCCTCGAATGGCCCGCTCCTTTCGCGGGGCGGAGGCCTATGGCCAGCTGTACGCCGTGGACCGCATCCAGAACCACGAGACGCTGCCCGATGGGACCCAACGGGTCCACGTTTACTGGACCAGGTACCCGCACCCCACCTGGATGGACGCTACGGACGCCCCTCACGAGACGCTGCGCGTCTATCTGCGCCGCGCCGCACGCTGGGGGTTGCCCCACACGTCCGCCGATCCGCCACATGCGGCCTCGCGCGACGCGGGTCCCGCCGTCGGCGCCGCCGAGGACGTCGCCGCGGCCCCGTCCCCGGCCCTCCGTGCCTGACCCTCGGGTCGGCGCGGCAGCCGGGCGGGTGGGTTTTTCTGGGTGTGTGGGGCCATTGGGACGCTCGGACCAGCGGACGAGGGGCGGCGGCGCCGGGCGGCGGCGCCATTACGGACTGCAATCACCCTCACGGCCGAAGGAGAAAGCCTGCGGCTTTATCAAAACGCAGATGACGGCCTCACGCCGTCCACGAAAACGCCGCACCTATGAGGCCTGGGCGACGGCCTCAGTCGCGGCCGCGGTACTCCCAGACGTGAACGAGGCGGTCCGCCTTGCGCAAAATTCGGCGAAGGGAGGCATGGAACCGCATTGCCCGATTCCGCTTGATCTCTGGGCAAGGCGGCACGACGCGGGCGAGCCCGATTCGGGCGTACTTTACCAGGGCGGCGGTGATCTGAGGAGGACCCACGTCGGCCCAGTTCACGGTCGCGTCGTGCCCAAAAAGGGCTACGACCTTTCCGGACGTGAGCGAGTCCCGCAAAGCCGTGGCAGGCACCGGGAAACGCGGCTCCCACAACGAGGAGTGCCACCAATCGTAGGCGAAGTCCGGCTGCCCTGGGACAGGGGTCACAACGCGTCCCGCGATCCCCAATTCCAGCAGCGCCGCCGCGGGGCCGTCACTGTCGGGACGTGCGTCCCAGCGCGCGGAGCGCGAACCGGCGGCTGACCCGGCGCCGGCGGTGGGGTATCCCCCGCCGTCACGCCCGGGCTCCGAGTCGCAGTGGAGTTCGCCACGGGCGTCGCCCATGCGGCATTAGCCGTGCTCGGAGCGCCACACGGGGCGTTCGCGGTCGGCGGCGGCGTGGCTGCGACCGTCTTCTTGACTAGCCGCAGGCCGCGCGCGGTCATGTCGAGAATCGGCTCAGCGGCCGTCTCCGTCCTCTCAACAACCCCCGCGGTCGTTGCGGGCGCCAGCGGCGTCGCCGCCCGCATCAGCCGGCCATCGGGTACCGAACGCGTCGCAGGAAACGCCTGAGTGTTCTTCACGCCACTCATTGGCCCAGTGACCGTCGTGGACCGGACCAGCACAGCTCTCACGGGCAGCCGGCCGCTGGTCCCAATCGGCGCTGCCCGCCGGGGTCGACGCGGCTGCGCCGCAGGGGCCCACACTGGAACCCACAGGACCCCATGCACACGCCTCCTCCTCGTCCCCTTCGGGGCCCCGGGGGCCCGGCTCGTGAGCGGACGCCCCCGAAGCGGGGAAGGCAACTGGCCCGGCAAGGGCACCTGACGGGGCCACGACCTGGGACCCGGGGTCGGAGGGCACGGGCTGAGCTGGGCCGCCGCGCACCATGTCGGTGTGACGCCGCTTCCAAGCGCGGTGTGCGGACGACGCGACCGCCTCCTCCGTCGACGGCGGGACGTCACCCGGTTCGGGAAGGGTGGAGCCGGCTGGCAACGCTCAAGCCTCCTCCGTCACAGGTAGCGCCCGCGGAACGACGTCCGCGAGCCGCGTGTCCGCCAGCGAGAACCCTAAAGGGGCTTGCGGCGACCGCGGGACGCTCACGACACGGACGTAATGGTACCGGCGGTCCGGGGCGGTACCCACTTGATGGGGCAGCAGGGTGCGGGGGTCTTGACGGGTGGGGTCGTGGTGCTAGGGCAGCCGGTCGTGGCCGGCTGCCTGTGGCACCGCCCGCGAAATGGCGTCGTACTCCGCCAAGGTATCGGCGGCGGAGCGGATTCTCGGCGCCAGGTCGTTGACGGAGAGCTTCTTCGTCAGGGCGTAGTAGCACGGCGGTAGCTCGAAGACGCGGTGCGTCTCGAGAGACGCGCGGAGCAGCCCCGACGCGATTGCCTCCGTCATCATGACGTAGGCCGTGCCCTGGATGGTGTGATACGGGAACGCCTGGAGCAGTGACTGCTGCTGGTGTACGACGGTCGGGTACTCGTACGTCAGCAACCGCGGCGTCGCGCACCGCGTGGCCATTGCCGGCGGCAAGGGAGCACGCGCCGGGGCCAACACAATGCCGGAACGCATGGGAAAGAAGATTGCCCCGTGCCCCGCCCGGCGGGCGCTGATGAGCTCGCCGCGCGAGCGGCGCTCGGCCTCCAGCGCCACGTCCGCCGTGGCGGTCGGTGCGCCCACCGGGGTCAGGGCGAGTAAGGGGCCCGCACCCCTGAAGTTGACAAGCGCCATGGAATGGCCGATCGGGACCGTGGGGCGGTGACGTAAACGGGTGTGCCCGTTCTCTACGTGGGCGTACTCTTCGCCGCCGGCGAGGAAAAGTAGCTCGGCCACGGGGTGCGGAACCAAGAGCACCCGGCCCGGGTTGCGCAACAACATGAAGCGCAACCACGCCGCCCTGCCGCCGACGGAGCGGATGAAGGACCTCAAATCGCGTTCGGTCGCCGGCCGGGGGTCGTACCCCGCCGCCGCAGCGAACTTTGGGAATGCCAGCCACACGGCATGCGTACCGTTCGCTTCCTGGGGATGGGCAGACCGGAACGAAACGTTGCTGACGAGCGGCCAATTGGCCGTGGCAGCGACCGGGCCGAGCGGGGCGAGCCACGCTCGGACGGCGGGCGGGGCCGGCCGCGGCGGAAGCGCGGGGGCCGCCTGCCCCAGTAGCGGCGAACACTCCTGCGGCACAACTGCGGGACCCTCACCTGAAGACGGGGCGGGGCCCGCGTCCGCGGCGGACGCCAGGGACGTCGCGGCCCCGCCACCGCCGCCAGTCGCATCAGCCGTAACCGCCGGGCGGGGCAGCTTCCGCCACTCACGACCGTTGGGGTCGCTCGGAAACCGCAGGCCCGGCCGCAATAGCGGGCGAGAAAGGACGGCCGGACGGGTCCCGGTAGGCCCCGGCGTCGCCGTCAGGGCGGGCGCCGGCACCGCTCCCGGCGCGGCGGCAACCGCGGACGGTCACGCCGGGGAGTCGGCGGACGGTGCCCCGACGAGGCTGTCTGGGGGCGTCGCCGGGGACGGCTCCATCTCAGCCGAAGGTGATGTACTACTACGGGGCCCTCTTCCCTCTTGCGGGACCGCCGCAGGGACCTCGGGGGCGCCTGGGGCGCGACGGCCGGCGGCGCTTAGCGACGCAGGCGGCGGTGGTCGCATACGGGACGGTAGCGCGGGAGCGGGGATGCCGGGCCGGCCCGCGAACCGGTGCGAGCCACCGAAGGGACGTGCCCGGCCGCCGCGCCCCGCCTCGCGGGCCCCACGGGAGGCTGGGTTGCCGAGGCCAGAGGGCGCGGCAGGCGACAACCGCCCGGGCGCCACGCGGCGGTTGCAACGCGTTTCGCGCAGGACGGTCACTCCCCCTCGTCTGCAATGATCGCTTCGGGGGACTTGATATGCATGAAAGGAATGATGTGCATTGTTTTGTGTCTGCCCGGGTCAACTCCCAATCGGGGAATTGAGCCCGGGCAACGGTTTCCGCCCTTTTAGGACGAAGGGCAACGACGGTGGGATGCACCGTCGTCGCCGGCAAGAAAAACCGTGTCTTCATGTCTAGGCGTTTCGATCGGCCCGACTTCCTGGACCTCGAGTTCTATAGCGGGTGTCGCACGAGCGGCTGAGACGGCCGTTACTTTCCTCCTCCTGAGGTAGCCCCCCTGATCGTGGTACTACCGACTCTAGCATCCAGCAGTCGCAGCAGACGCTGGGGCGACCAGCGACGGTCAAGAAGATTGTCCTTGAGATTTTAGTGAGCTCTGTCTCTCTCGGCAGGCTCGGCGGAGCCAGAGCAGAGGACGAACCATGGAGGAGGACAAGATGATTATAAAGTTGTTTACTGTGTGTCTGCTTTGGCTGGACATTACACAAGAGACAGGGCAGCAGGGGAGTGGTCGGAAGGAGGAGAGGGGGGGAGGGAGGGGGGATTGGGCGCGGGCGCTCTGTGAGTGCTTCAGCTGGACTCTAACTCGATCTTTGGTGATTCGTTTTTCTCTGTCTCGTGGCATTCTTTGTGTCTCTGTGGAGGAATTTCATAAAAAGGCGTACGGCGACGTCGGTATCAACGACATTGAAGCCGCCGACAGGCCGGTGCTCCTCCGCTTTTCGCATGGTCTTCGGAGGACAACTGGGTCATCCTGATGATGTCCGTAGATTCCGTGCATAAAGGGGGCATGCACAAGGCGGACAAGCGGTTGAAGTCCTTCATCCGGTGGTCGAGCGGAAGGAACCCGACAATTTTCGACAAGACTGTCTCCCTCCTGGCACGCCGTCAATTACATGCCCGAGGGGAACAAGGAGAAGCTGGGCGGCACGATGCGGCTTGGCTAGCACGAGATCTTCCTCGCCGGTGACGAGCCACTGTCCCTCGTGAAGTCCTAGCTGCACTAGATGTCCATAAACACGATCGTGGCCGCCTATATTGACAGCTTGGGCATCGACGTAAAGAACATGGTGAAGGAGTTTTCTATCAAGCTGCTCACCAACAACAGGTTCTATCTGATGGTCAACGGTCGCAGGGCGTGCCTAGATGCGCTGCCGAGGCCCTGAATTTTGGTGGGTGCCTCCAGCCACGTCAAGCAGCCGGACTGGCCGATGGGCGAGCGCGTCGTCTTTGCGACGCTCGCCCACGTCGCGTTCGTGGTGACGAAGGTGCCCAACGTGCTCGGGGTTACCGCCGGCACTCGCTCATTGATGCGCGTCGACGCCATCAGCGACGGTAAATTTCTCCAGTGGGTGGTAGAGATGCGCCGCCTGCTCCCGACGAGCCCCTCGGATGCTCTGCCGCACACTGGTTTGGCTTTGGTTGACGTCGGGGACCCTGCCCGCGGCCTGCCACAGTTCTAGGGCTTGGCGCAGCCAGCGCCTACACCGCAGGGACGGGGGGCTATTTCCATTTCTAGTGGGCTTGTTTTGATTGTGAGCTGTGCGCGTTCTGTTTCTGTGTTCACTGCTCTCCGCAGGCAGTCACAAGTGCGCCACGATCGTGCTGCGGGAATAAAATATCTTTGAGCCCATTTGGCCGCGCGGCGCCCCGACGAGCGGACGCGAGCCCCGGTGTCCTAGCGCGCTACGGTGCGCCGCGGCGCGCCCGGCGCCCGGAGCCCCGGCGCCACTGCCGCCACCAAGGGCGCCCCGCCGCGCCAGCGCGCCGCCACGACAGGACCCCGGTGCGCCAGCGCCCTGCCGCACCGCGGCGCGTCCCCGAGCCCCGGCAGGCCGCGCGCCCGGCGCCTCAGCGCCGCCACCGCCAGCCATCGTGGTTGCCCTGCCCCGCGAGCGCCCCGCCCCGATTGGCGCCGACACCCATCACTGACTGCGCCATTGAATTGCCAATTTCAAGCTGAGGACAGAATCGCCTGCGCATCCACCGATGCGCATCACTTTGTCAATCTCCAGTTAATCGAAAGCCATCGCCGATGCCCTGTACATCTAAACAGGGAGAGCATTGGAAACAGCATTCGGATACGCTCAGACTAAGCGACGACGTTGGCAGCTGCAACGTGAATCAAAGCAGAGACCGAACTCCATCCCCTGTCGGCCCGAAGGATGGCCTTCGCATTGGGCGAGTCAGTTTTTAAGCCCTTTCTGGGGCACACATGAGACACACCAAGACGAATCGTCGCACATGTCGTAATTGCGGGAGATGACGGGCAGTGTAAGTGGCTCGTATCCTGCACTCGACAGGCACCGAGCCTCTCACGGATACGTTTCGTACTCACGTCTGGCTCACCCGCTCAGTTAGAAAATCAGCTTGGGACCCGGCTGATCCATGAAAATCCTCGTCTTTGGCTGATCCGTTGACAGACCTTTGCCCGTTACGACAGACTCCTTCTTGGGGAGTCACATTGGAAAATCGTTGCTCCTTGCCAGCAGAGGCCACTTCATTCACCAACCAATCGCACTCGATCTGACGGTAAGGTGGCCTGCAGCTCCTGGCGGTGACTGGACGATTCGTTGAGTCTGACCGTCGAATCGGAAACAAATTAATTGAACTTTAATCCGTTGTGTTGCTCTGAAACAAGAAGACCGTTTCACCGGACCGACGGGTGAACGGCTTGGAGAAGGCACTGTGGCGGGACGGCACCGTGCGGATGGGAGGGCACTTGACTCAGCTAAGATATGAAGTTTGGATTGCCCTTCAGGCTCTCAGACGGCAACACCGAGGCCTCTCGTGGCTGCTCGGTGGGCGCCCGGCTTGCATGCCCTGGTAAACGATCTGATGGGATCGGCGCCGCGCCGGGCCCGGGCGGACACCCTCGGCGCACGCACACGCGGCAGTGGTGGGCCGGCCCGAGCAAACCCCGCGCGCCCTAGAACCGCCGGGGTGGGCCGGCGCGGTGGCCAGAAACGGCTTATAAGATTGCCGTGACCGGCCTCGACACGACGGCCACCGAGCGCATGTCACATGCCGACAGATGACCGCCCCGATCCCCCGGCCTGCCTTTCTTACTCCCATCCCCGCCTCCACACCGCCCTTTGCCTCCTTCCCGCACCTCCCCACCCGCCCCCATCCCCCCAAACGCCATAAAGGCGGTTGTGGCTCACCTCGG
>ENA-ORXC01002356-ORXC01002356.1-marine-metagenome-genome-assembly--contig:-NODE-2356-length-10400-cov-2.814686_pt1 | contig 10400 bp, 9 predicted proteins | sample MGYA00237865_ERZ511478 | MGnify/ENA metagenome assembly ERZ511478 | reverse complement strand
TCACAGGATCTACAGAAGTGGGCCGAAAAGTGATGCAGCTTGCAGCCGGGACCGTAAAGAACACAACTCTGGAGCTTGGCGGTAAGTCACCTAACATCATTTTGGAGGATGCTGACTTAAGCATCTCACTGCCAGGAAGCTTATTTGGAGTGTTCCTGCACTCGGGCCAGCTTTGTGAATCGGGCACGAGGCTGTTTGTTCCGGATCATTTGCATGATGTGATCGTTGAAAATCTTGTCAAGCTGGCTGGGAAAATCAAACTTGGCAATCCACTTGACCCTGCAAGTGATGTGGGCCCGGTCATTTCCCAAAAGCAAAAAGAAACGATTTTATCTTATATCGAAGCAGGAAAAGCAGAAGGAGCCACCCTTGTTTGCGGCGGAAACGAAGCTAAGGTTGCTGGCTGTGAAAATGGACATTTCATTGAACCAACAATTTTCACAAATGTAACCAATGACATGAAAATCGCCCGTGAAGAAATCTTCGGTCCTGTCTTGTCTGTGATTCGATATACAGATGTTAATGAAGCCATCAAAATGGCGAATGACTCGATCTACGGTCTTGCTGCGGGTGTTTGGACCAGGGATGTGAATAAAGCTTATGAGGTTGCCCGCAAGCTGCAGGCTGGAGTGGTCTGGATCAATGACTGGCATATGCTGCGCAATGATGCGCCATTTGGCGGATACAAGCAGAGCGGCATCGGCCGCGAAATGGGCAAGCATTCACTGGATGCCTACACTCAAGTCAAGCATGTGCACACTTCGATGGTACCGGAAGCCCATAAGCGACATTGGTATGGACTGCTTTTATCCGATACAACTGAATAAAAAGATTTTTAAAAAACTATATGAGGTGAAAAGGATGCAAACGACAACATTATCTCAGTTCTCCCTTCGTTCAGCAATCTACAGTGGATCAAATTCTCGTGCCATGGTACCTGATTTGTTCAAAGGCTTAGGCTCTAAAAGAGTTGTTCTTTTTAGCGACAGGGGTCTGGAAAAAGCCGGAGTAGTAGAAAAGGTCGCCCAGATTTTTGAGTTGACCGGTAAAGGTACTGGTCCTGAACTTGCCGGGATTTACGTCGACATTGCCCAGGATGCCGAAAGCACTTCGGTGAATGAAGCTCTCCGGTATGCAAGGGAAGTGGGGGCTGACGGGCTGCTTGCTGTCGGAGGCGGCAGCGTGCTTGACACAGTTAAGGGAGTAAAATATGCCCTTCATAAAGGGTTAACCGACATCAAGGAAGCGATCCCCGGCGGCTTTTTATTCGAGCAATTCCCAAAGGCAACCCATATCCCGATCCCGCATATTGCCATTCCGACAACTGCGGGAACAGGATCTGAGGTCTCGCCGATCGCGGTCATCTACAATGAAGATATCCAAATGAAGGGAAATATCATCAATCCTTTCCTCAGTGCGGACATTGCGGTGCTGGATCCTGACTTGACAGTGGGACTGCCGCCGACAATCACGGCTTTTACCGGCTTTGATGCCCTCACACATGCAATCGAGGCATTTGCATCACCTAGTGCTACTGCACTGACTGATGCCCATGCTTTGCATGCAATCAGGCTGATTGAAAAAAATCTTCCGATTGCAGTAGCAGAAGGTTCAAATCTTGACGCTAGAATGGATATGCTTCAGGCAAGCTTAATGGGAATCACCGCATTCAGTTTTGCCTTGAACGCCATTCCTGTCCATAACTTCGCCCATGCATATGGAGCATTGTACAGAATCCCTCATGGACTGGCAAATGCCGTTTTCCTGCCTGTGGTGATGGAATATGTACCAAGCTTGTATCTTCCAAAGGTAAAAGAGCTAGCCTCGGCATTGCGGGTTGATTTTGACGCTGATGAAGAAAATGAGGCCGTGCTGGCAAAAGTGATTGAAAAGTTGCGCCTGCTTCAGCATAAGACTGGATTGCCATCAGACTTTACAGAATATAATTTAACCGAGGAAGACCTTGAGCGGGTTGCGGGTGCCGTTGCCAAGGACCCTGCAGCCGTATCCTTCCCGATGCCAAAAGAACTGATCCATGCTGTCGGCCAGCAGGTCGTCCCATTAGGGGTTAAATAAGATAAATGTAAGAGGGGGGAGTCCGTCTGGTGTTCACCCTCTTTTTAAAGTGAGAGGATTTAACTAACAGCTCGAGTTTATAAAGGAGTGGTCACATATGATGAATTTTGATTTTACCGAAGAACAAGAGCTTTTGAGAAACACGGTCAGGAGCTTTGTCGATAAGGAAATCATGCCATATATTAAAGAGTGGGATGAGAAACAGCATTTTGAAACCAGTATTTTAACAAGGCTTGCCGACCTGGGACTTATGGGTGTCTGTATACCGGAACAATACGGCGGCAGCGGGATGGACTATAATTCCCTTGCGATAGTATGTGAGGAACTCGAGCGGGGCGACATGGCCTTCAGAACCGCGGTTTCGGTGCACACTGGGCTTAACAGCATGACGTTGTTGCAGTGGGGGACTGAGGAACAAAAGCAAAAGTACCTGGTTCCTCAGTCAAAAGGACAGAAGGTTGGAGCATTCGGGCTTACCGAACCTAATGCAGGGTCTGATGTGGCCGCCATGCAGACAACGGCGCGTGACGCAGGAGATCACTACGTACTCAATGGATCAAAAACATGGATATCAATATGTGATGCAGCAGACCATTTTCTGGTATTTGCCTATACAGATAAAAGTAAAAAACACCACGGCATTTCTGCTTTTATTGTGGAGAGAACCTGGGAAGGCTTCTCCTCTAAAGCGATAAAAGGAAAGTTGGGTATTAGGGCCGGAAATACCGGTGAAATTTTCTTTGATAATGTAAAGGTTCCAAAAGAAAATTTGCTGGGGCAGGAGGGGGATGGCTTTAAAATTGCAATGTCTGCCTTGGATAATGGCCGCTTTACGGTAGCTGCGGGGGCTTGTGGAACCATTATGGCAAGCCTTGAGGCTAGTGTGAAGTACTGTCATGAACGAAGCACTTTTGGCAAAGAGATTGGCAGACACCAGCTCGTCCAGCAGATGATCGCCAAGATGGAGGCAGGATTGGTACAATCACGATTGCTCGTTTACCGTGCAGGCTGCCTTAAAAACCAGGGAAAGAGGAATACCCGGGAAACCTCACTTGCCAAGTGGCAGGCATGCGACTATGCCTATGAAGCAGCAAATGATGCCGTCCAAATTCATGGCGCATACGGATTCTCCAACGAGTATCCGGTTGAACGGTATTTAAGGAACGCCAAAGCACCAGTCATCTACGAAGGAACACGAGAAATCCACACAGTCATGCAGGGAGAGTATGTATTAGGATATCGAGTTGATAAGCCTTTGTCCAATATGCTTCCAGCCTGGCCGTTTGAGTCAGTTACCGAAGAGGCCGTGAAATAAGGAAACGGGAGAGAGTGAGAGGTACTTTTGCTTTTCCCGAAACTCGGTGGAGAGCTCTTTTTCGGTAAAAGAAACGGCTCTGCTTTGACCGTAATTCGGTGGAGAGCTCTTTTTCGGTAAAAGAAACGGCTTTGCTTTGACCGTAATCCGGTGGAGAGCTCTTTTTCGGTAAAAGAAACGGCTCTGCTTTGACCGTAATTCGATTCAGAGCCTTTTTTCGGTAAATGCAGCACTTCTTTGTCGCCTATATTGGGGGCAGGATACTCCTATGCAGACCTACACACCAATAATCATTCAAAAAAGGTGATCACTTCATTAAGTAAGTGATCACCTTTACTCTTAAAGAATCATTTCAGATTGCACGTAGTGGTACAGGAGTTTCGCTGTGTTTTCGATAGAATCCTTGTGTGTTCTTTCGAAAGCGTGGGAAGAGTCAATACCCGGACCGATAAGTCCATGGATGATATCATTGCCTGATCGGATAGCGGCAGATGCGTCTGATCCGTAGAATGGGTAAATATCGAGCTTGTAGCCAATTTCATTGTCAATCGCAAGCTGAGTCAGCCTTTTTCTCAGCTCGTAATGGTATGGGCCGCTCGCATCCTTTACACAGATGGAAACTGTGTACTCATCTGTAGACTGGCCATCACCCATTGCTCCCATATCGACCGCCAGATACTCAACGGTTTCCGTGGTGATATTCGAGTTTCCGCCATAGCCAATTTCTTCGTTATTGGATATCAAAAAGTGTGTTGTATAAGGAAGTTCTATGTTTTCTGCCTTAACTTGTTTGATCAACTGAAGCAGGATCGCGACACTTGCCTTATCATCAAGGTGACGTGATTTAATGTATCCTGAAGGTGAAATTTGAACACGCGGATCAAAAGAAACAAAATCTCCTACTTCAATTCCAAGTGCCCTCACGTCATCCACGCTATGGACTTTTTCATCAATTCGAACTTCCATATTGTCCTGGTTACGTTCTGCTTTGCCTGCATCCTTGTAAACATGCACAGATGTCTGGTGCATTAAAATCGTTCCAGTAAACTTTTTGCCGCTTGAAGTTTCAATTTCACAATACTCGCCTTCAATCGAGTTATACTTGAAGCCGCCAATCAAATCAAGCTTTAGGCGCCCGCTTGGCTTAATTTCTTTTACAATCGCTCCGAGAGTATCAACATGGGCTGTCAGCATTCTGTGGTTCTGCTGGTCCTTGCCAGGAAGAGTGGCAATCAATCCGCCTTTGCGGTTTCGTTTCGTATCAACCTTAAGTTCTTTTAAATAATTTTCTACATATGTAATAACTTCATTCGTATTTCCTGAAGGACTTGGGATGCTGACCAATTCTTTTAATAAACTCAACGTTTCCTCTGTATTAGGATATGCCATAATAAAACTCCTCTCATAATAATCTTAACATTCATATTATAAACTTATTACCTGAATCAAAGGAAACATTTATCTTGATTTACTGTAATCACATATCCGTTCTGTTCATATTTTGATTATGGATGCAGTTTTGGGGAGGAGATAAAATGAACGGGTATTGGCACAAATATTCATTGCTGCAATGGTGCAATGAGATGGAAGCGAGATTGGGTTCCTATAAAGGGCAGCTCAGGGAATCTGGTGATGAGGCCATATTACAAAAATGGAACGAAAACCTTCTGACATTGAAAAAAGGAGCGCAACACTCAGTTGATGACGAAGCACTGTTTGCTCAGGCGAGAAACTTATATGACGAACTGGACAGTTATTTGGGTGGGTCTGACTTAGAAAGTAAGCGTCAGCAAGGCCAGAGACTTCAGCCTGTCCCTATAGGCGGACACAGACTTCCTCCGTTGCCATATGCTTATGATGCGCTTGATCCTGTGATTGATCAGGAGATAATGAGGCTTCACCATTTAAAGCACCACCAGAGCTATGTGAATGGATTGAACAAAGCTGAAAAAGAAATGCAGAAAGCAAGACAAACCGGGGATTTCGGTTTGATTAAACACTGGGAAAGAGAAGCAGCCTTCAATGGAGCCGGCCATTATCTTCACACGATATTTTGGAACATCATGAGCCCTAATGGCGGCGGCACACCAAAAGGACAGCTCGGAAAAGCGATCAACGACTCATTCGGCAGCTTTGATGCATTCAAAAAGCATTTTTCAGAAGCTGCGAAAAACGTTGAGGCTGTTGGCTGGGCAATTCTTGTTTGGTCACCACGGTCCCACAGGCTGGAAATTCTCCAGGCAGAAAAACACCAGAATTTATCGCAATGGGATGTTGTCCCTTTACTTGTTTTGGATGTATGGGAGCATGCTTATTATCTGCAGTATAAGAACGAGCGGGCAAAATATGTTGAAAACTGGTGGAAGGTAGTCAATTGGAAAGAAGTCGAGCAGCGGTTCAATAAAGCCAGGACATTGGCATGGCAGCCTTTTTGAGGAGTGACTTATTGTCACCCTTTTTTTGTATAAAAGGCTCCCTTTAGCGAACACTAAACATATGTTCGGGAGGTGTTTTTTATGGAAAATAAAGATTTTAACCAGATTTACAATGAATACAAGGAGCAAAGCCAGGGACAAGCGGAACTGGAAGCCAACTCACCACAATCAGGAAAAGATCAAATCGTTGCTGTCCGTAAAAATGATGATGGCGATTTGATTGCTTTTAAAACAGAAAGCGGGAGAGAGCTTGATTACGTTTCTGCTCTTACTGAGGCTAAAGCGGGGAAACTCGCACATGTGGATGTATTCCATAAATATGGCCGTGATATTCTCAGGAGTGAGCCTGATGGAATTAAAGAAAACAACCTCGAAAATTTACCACATTTCTAGCAGGGAGTATTCCCTGCATTTTTTATTTTTAAGGAATTTATAAAATGATTTAGTTATGGATAACTACAGGTAGTTTTCATAATCTAGCTCCAGCACTTGTCGGGACTGGTCAAGGTGCTTGCGCTTTTTGGATAAAATAACTTGATTTTTCAGAAATTTCAATCTAAAATGATATTAACATACCAACCGGTAGGTATGTAATTCAGAATCCAGACATATATTTTTAATAGACTATCAGAATTAAAGAATACGATGGGAGTGACTTGAATGCATTTACGCCTTACAGAAGAACAAAAAATGGTACAAAAGACGATTCGCCGATTTGTTGAAAAAGAATTAGTGCCGCTCGAAAATGAAGTGTTAAGAAATGAAAGAGAAGGACGTCCAAGCCTTCCTCCTGGAAAAATGCATGAACTGCAGCTGAAAGCAAAAGAAGCAGGATTCTGGGGAATCAATACACCGGAACAATATGGCGGTGCAGATTTGGGCCAGATGATGATGGCCATTGTCCTCATGGAAGTTTCTAAAACATTCGTGCCATTCCAATTTGGCGGTTCAGCAGACAACATTCTTTATTATGGAAATGAAGAGCAAAAGCAGAAATACCTGATTCCAACCATCAATGGTGAGAAAAAATCGTGCTTCGCGATGACAGAGCCTGGCGCTGGTTCGGATACAAGAAACATTAAAATGACGGCTGTGAAGGACGGAAATGAATGGGTTCTGAATGGTGAGAAAACGTTCATAACAGGCGGAAACGAAGCGGATTTTGTCATGGTCATTGCGATCACTGATAAAGAAAAACACCGTGCCACAGGCCGGGATGGGGTGACATGTTTTATTGTCGACCGGGAAATGGGCTGGAAATCAGAATTCATACATACGATGGGCGAATGGGGTCCGGCGGGACTGGTGTTCGATAACGTCCGCGTACCAGAGGAGAATATCCTGGGCGAAGTCGATGGCGGCTATAAACTCGGACTGGAATGGATCGGATTTGCAAGATGGGTGGTTGGAGCCAGGGCGATAGGTGCTGCGGAACGCTTGCTGCAAATGGCTATTGACTATTCCAAAGAGCGGATTACCTTTGGCAAACCGATTGCGGAAAGACAAGCTATCCAGTGGATGATTGCCGATTCAGCTGTGGAAATCGAAGCCGCACGATGGCTCGTGCTCAATGCCGCTTATACACTTGATGCCGGTGAAGATAACAGGCATATGGCATCGATGGCAAAATTGTATGGCTCCAATATGGGCAACAGAGTTGTCGACCGCGTTATGCAAATTCACGGCGGTATGGGCTACACAAGGGAATTGCCAATCGAGCGCTGGTACCGTGAAGCCAGACTTTGGAGAATTTACGATGGCACAGATGAAATCCAGCGGATGATCATCGCCAGGGACCTATTGAAAGGGCATGTGAAAATCGGCCAGTTTGTATAATGAACAAATGAAAGCGTTAACAGTTTGATAGATAGAGGAGGAAATAGAATGGCAGGAAGATTTGAGGGAAGAGTCGCTTTTGTGACGGGAGGCAGCAGAGGAATCGGAAAAGGGATTGTTCAGCTTTTCGCAGAGGAAGGAGCGAAGGTTGCTTTTATTGACTTGAATGAGGAAGCATTGGCGGAAACCACAAACGAGTTGCGTGAGAAGAGATATGACGTTTACTCCAAGGTAGCGAATGTGACAGATTCCGGGCAGGTCGATCAGGCAATGAAAGAAGTGCATGACACTTTTGGCTCTGTCGACATCCTCGTGAACAACGCCGGTGTCATCCGCGATAATCTGCTTTTTAAAATGAGTGATTCCGACTGGCAAACTGTCATGGACGTTCACCTTAAAGGTTCATTCAATGCAGCGAAAGCAGCTCAGAAGTATATGGTCGAACAGAAATATGGCCGGATCATCAATATTTCGTCGACCTCCGCACTTGGAAACAGGGGCCAGGCAAACTATGCAGCTGCCAAGGCAGGTCTACAGGGTTTCACTAAAACTCTTGCAATCGAACTTGGCCGTTATGGAATAACAGCCAACTCGGTCGCTCCGGGCTTCATCGAGACGGAAATGACGAAGGAAACAGCAGCTCGAATCGGAATCTCATTCGATGACCTGATTAAACACAGTGTCGCGGGCATTCCTGTCGGCAGAAGCGGAAAACCAGCGGATATCGCCAACGCAGTCGCGTTCTTTGCTGATGAGAAATCTTCCTTTGTCAACGGCCAGGTCATTTATGTAGCTGGCGGTCCAAAAAATTAATGTGAGGTGAAGGTGAGTGTTCAAAGAGCATATTGGCAAACAGTCCAATAAAGTTAAAAACAATGTGGAACGAGGCGCTGTCAGGAAATTTGCCGAAGCAATCGGGGATCTTCATCCCATTTTCATTGATGAGGATACAGGCAAAAACTCACGATATAACAGGAACATTGCGCCGCCTACTTTTCCAAGAGTTTTCGATTACGGAACAATACAGGGGCTGAATCTTCCTAATAAAGGCCTGATCCATGGAGAACAGACTTATCATTACGAGCGCCCATTGCTTGTGGGTGAAGAAATTACCTGTTACTCGGTGATCAAAAATTATTTCGAAAAGAAAGGAACCCAGGGGGAAATGGGCTTCCTGGTATTAGAAAGCTTTGGCGAAGACGAAATGGGAAAACTAGTCTTTTCCTCCACGCAAACGGTCATTATCACAGAAGCGGTAAGGAAGGTGTTGATCGGATGAGCAGCTTAGCAGAATTGAAGGTAGGAGAATCCCTGAAGGAGGTTCAGCTTGATCCGGTCGACCGGATTACCCTGATTAAATATGCCGGTGCTTCGGGAGATTACAATCCAATCCATACAATCGATGAAGAAGCAAAAAAAGCGGGTCTGCCGGGTATCATCGCTCACGGCATGTGGACAATGGGGAACCTTGCAAAGCTTTTCACTGAATTTTACGAGGAAGGATTCATTCAGGACTATACGATTCGGTTCAAAGGAATGGTTTTCCTGAATGACGTCGTCACTCTAAAGGCAGAGCTGGCAGAGGAAAATGAGAACATCCTTAAATTCAACGTTAGGGCAGTCAATCAAAATGGCAATGAAGTCATTAAGGGAGATGTTCTGTATCATCGGTATGCTTCTTAATAACCAAAAACCCGGCAGAGAATTGCTGGGTTTATTGCTATAGCGGCTTAGGATGTTATTTAGGAATATAACGAGTTTTTTAGGAATAAAAAGAGAGTTTTCAGGAATATAACAAAAAAGTCAGGAATAAAGCCGACAGTTTCTGGAATAAACACAAAATCACGGGAATAACGGATTTCGATTTTGTACTTAATCTTGAATCTCAATTAGAAATAGCAGAAACGAGGTGTTAAACACTAGTGAACTTTGATTTTGAAGAGGATTTACTGACGTTAAAAAGAAATGTCCGTGATTTCATCCAAAGTGAAGTCGAGCCTGTTGCTATGCAAATCGAGGAAGAAGACAAAATTCCGGAAAACATCATCCAGCTTTCCAGGGAAATGGGCCTTTTCGGATTAAGCATACCGGAGGAATACGGTGGCTTCGGAATCGGCATGGTGGAGAAATGTGCATTGTATGAGGAAATCGGCCAGACGCACAATGGTTATACGACTTTGATTGGTGCCCATACTGGGATCGGCACAGTCGGGATTGTGGAGCTGGGCAATGAGCAGCAAAAGCGAAAATATTTGCCTGCTATGGCCAGCGGAGAGAAAATCGGTGCCTTTGCCCTGACAGAACCTGATGCCGGTTCGAATGCAGCTAATCTAAAGACGACCGCTGTAAAAAATGGCGATAAATATGTGCTGAACGGTTTGAAGCACTATATTACGAATGCATTAGAGGCAAGTGTATCTACAGTGATGGCAGTGACAGACCATGAAAAAGGAGCGAAAGGAATCACTTCGTTTATCGTCGAAAAGGACTTTCCTGGCATCAAGGTCGGAAAAACGGAAAAAAAGATGGGCCTAAAGGGATCCCATTCTGCTGAATTGGTATTCGAGGATTGCGAGGTTCCGGTTGATAATGTTATTGGGACTGAAGGGCATGGTTATGTAAATGCCTTGAAAATACTGGCCAATGGAAGAGCTGGCCTTGCGGCGCGTAATCTGGGTTCCTCCCAAAAGCTCCTTGACATGTCTGTTGCCTATGCCAAAGAGAGGATCCAATTCGGG
>ENA-ORXC01002355-ORXC01002355.1-marine-metagenome-genome-assembly--contig:-NODE-2355-length-10400-cov-3.844425_pt1 | contig 10400 bp, 6 predicted proteins | sample MGYA00237865_ERZ511478 | MGnify/ENA metagenome assembly ERZ511478 | reverse complement strand
CCGCCCCGCCCACAGACGCAGCGGCGGCGGCGGCGGCGGCGGCAGCGGCGACCGCTGCGGCGGCCGCCGCCGCGTCGGTCGCCGAAAAGTAGGCGGCGACCGCCGCGGCGGCGGTGGCGGCTGGCGGCGGGTGCTGGCCGACCACTGGGATGGCCGTGATGTAGAGGTAGGCGTGGAGGGCGGACGCGGGGAGCGCGTCCAGCCGGGGGGGGGTGCGCACCGCCGCGGCGACGACAGTGGTGGCGGCGGCCAGCAGCTCCTCGTCCGTCACGTCGGGCGGGCGAGCCAAGGGAGCCTTTTTCTGTGGCCCGTGTGACGGAGAGGCAGATGGAGACTCTGCAGCTACGGCAGAAGGAAGAGGAGACGAGGCGGGAGGGGTTGGCGCAGAAGCCGAAGCGACGAGAGGATCCACCAGTCTCGGGCGCGGCCGTCGGCTGCAGATGGGACGGGCCAGCTGCCTCACCACAGAGCGGGCATTCCCAATAGGGAGAGGGGATACAAAAGCACTCATGGCGGGAAACTCAGACCGACCGAGGACACACACGAAGGGAGCTTGATGGTGTGATTGCCATGGGGAAGAGAGCTGACGCGGCGGTGACGGCAGCCGAGCTGCTGCAGCACTTGCACGACCAAGGACCCAACAACTGCATTAAGTAGCACCCCTGAACATCCATCCTGTTCGAGGTTGCCGCCAAGGAACTGGTTCTGCAGCACGACCGCCCCGCCTTCTTCATCGCCGAGGAGGCCAGCCATCGGAGAGGCTGGTGGCGGCGGCCGAGCGCTGTGGGTGCCGTCACCACCCGGGCCAAGCGACCTGCGGTGCCATTGTTCTGCTGATGGCCGCTGCCTTTGTGGCCGCCACTGCCGCCCGCGCGCTCCGCGGCGCCGTGCCCGCCGCCGCCTGCCGCCGGCGGGGTGGTGGCTCGGCCGCCGCGCCCTCAACTGCGCCAGCGGCCTTCCGCTGGGGCGTAGGGAGTGCAACCATGGCTTCCGAAGCTGCCCCAAGAGTGGATGGTGCGTTCCGGATGCCACTGCGACGAGTTTTGGTGCACGGTGTGGCCAGGCGCGGCTGGCAAGTGATTGGCTTGGGCTTGCTCACGACACACTCTCGGGCAATTGATGTGTGCAGTGGTGCCTTTTGAGCGCCTGTTACCTGGTCGCTCTCATTTCCTCCCTTCTGCTAACCCATTCATGGATGCTCGTGCGCGCCCTCTCTGTGGTCACTGGGTTGCACCGACCTTGCTGTTGTCCCCTTCGCACCGTTTGTCTCCCGTGTCCCCCAGCATCACTCGAAGACCTCGTCCAGTACGTGGTCGTGCGGGCAGACCTGGCGGCCCCGCCCCACGAGTGGCCGGCCGGCGCGCTCATGGCGCAGGCCGTCCACGCGGCACTGGCGGCGGCGGTGGCCTACGCCAGCCACCCGACCACGGCGGCCTACACCGCCCAGACTGGCGGCGCGTACCGGCCGGGCGCGCTGACGGCCGCCGCGGCAACCGCGGCGGGGCAGCCTGCGGACGCTCCGCAAATGCATACGGTCGTCTTGTCGGCCAAGAGCGAGACGGTGTTGGAGAACTTGGCGGCCAAACTCGCCGCCGTGCCCCTGGACTTTGTGTTGTGGCGGGAGCAGCCAGAGGGGGTGGCCACGGCGCTGGCGACGCGGGTACGTTGGGCGCGGCTTGGGTGAGTCGACGGGACGAGCGGCTGTGGTGGGCGCCACCGTGGGTGCACCCGCTGGGGGAGCAGCCGGCGCCGGAGCGGGAACGATCGTGGTTGCTGCCTGCTCCTGTGCCTGGACTGCGTATCTGACGGTCTGGACTGGCATTTGTGGTTGCTCTGTCTTGATTGTTGGTGCTTTCACCTGGCATTGCTCGTGCCTGTGGTATTCCTCGACGGACTCGTTGCGCGGCGGTTTGGGTTTCGTTGTTGGTCCGTGATGCGACAGCCGTATCCCCGAGCAAACGTTCGGCAGCATTTTCGGAAGCTACGCCTCTTTTCGACACCACCGCCGGCACCGGTCGAGACGCCAGAGGCAGTGCCAAAGACATAGGCAGCAGGGAGCTCAGTGTGCTCAGCGTGAAACCAGTTTGAACTTCATTTTTCCTCCTTGTCGTCTGCTCATTCGCGACGCCTTTCACACGCCGCAGCTATCCTCATCCCATGCATGCACTCCTTGGTGACGCCAAAGACACCCCCGATGTGGCCCGTTGGTCACGTCACGGCCGGCTCCGGCACGTCCGACACAAGCGCTTGCTGTTCCACGTCGTCGCCAGTGGTGCTGGCCAGCCCAGACCAGGACGACGCCCCCGACCGGTTGCTCGACGACCGCACCATCGCCGTCGGCATGCCGCTCAAGACGGCGTTGATGGCTGGACTACCTCCGCCCGCCCCGCTGCTGCTGCTGCAGTCGTGCGTGTGGCCGCCAAAACCCTTGGCCGACGCCGCCGCCGCCGCATGCGGGTTGAGCTGCCCAGACGCCTCTTCACACTCAGAGCAAGACCCAACGGTCGTGTGGGGGTGGTTGTGGAGTGCCGGTGTGGTCGACATGGTGTCTGGTGACGTGGCGCGGCTGCCGTGGCGCCAGTGGGTGATTTTAGCCCACGTGGCCGCACCAATGATGCACAGCATGGGGTACGCGTCCGTCCACACCGCGCACAGGATGACCAACCCCATCGTCACGAAGCCGAGCACGACCAGCGTCAAGTTAAGCTGCTCCGCCAGTGGGTCCGCGGAAAAGATAGACGCAAACTCCATCATGATCATAAGCAGCTCCAGGACGGTGACCAGGGTAAAGAACACCCCCTCGATCTTGTCCGTAAACGGAGACAGGAAGAGGAAGAGTGCAAAGAGCCCCGCGTGGACGCCGAGCATGAGCGACAGCACCAGCACCTCGTTCTCGATGGTCGCCACAAAGATGCAGTCGCTCAGGATGACAATCAGCTCGAGGGCCGCGAGCCACACGAGCGGCCCGCGAAGGAAGTCGTAGTAGCAGGCAAATAGCTCGTGGAAGGCGTGCAGCCGGCGGGAGCGACGGCCCCGAGTGGTGCCAGATGAGGCCACAGAGCCGAGCGGCGCGTCGTCAAGGCCCAGCACCGTATCGCCAGCGGCACCAGCGACGGGCACCTCTCCGTCCGCCTCATACACGCCAGAGATGAAGCGGTCCTGTCGCACCAGGGGGTCGGGCGCGTCCTCTCGGTTGACCCACCGCACCCGCTTCAGCCGCTGCTGGTGAATGGCGTACGCAATGATGAGGATGAAGAAGAGGGTGTAACCGATGCCAATGACGCTCAGCTGCAAGCCGGCCACCACGTACAGTACAGGGTGCCCTGTCCCGGCCGGCACATTGGTCAACAGGTATTGTAAGCTGTTGAGCACCGCAGCGGGAAAGATGTAGGTCAGCGCTAGCGCGAGCAGGTACACCATCCACTTATGGGAGTTCAACTGTACCTCCATCGGCTTGCGCCAAGTGAATGCCGCCACCAGTCCGTGAATAAGCAGGGCGACACCGACGATGATGGTCGCATAGAATGCGCATCCAACAAAGAGGTCATGCGCAATTGTGTTACGCTCGGGCGCCTCGTTGGCAGCGTCTGCACTCTGTCGAACGGTCCTTGACAGGTAGTCCCCAGCGAGGCGGACCACATACCGAGCAGAGGACGACTGACCGCCCTTGTCCCACGGCGCCCTCTTGTCCCGGAGGAGGAAGCCGTCGAAGGAGCTCGAAAACGTCTCAAACGCGTCCGAATGGAAGGTGTTGACCTGCCGCAGCTGGGCAATGAACGCTGCCGCGGTCACGGTGTGAATGATACCCTGACCCGGTCCAACCGACATGGACCCGCCCGCGACCCCAATCGCGGCACCACCAAGCGCCAGAATCGCACCCGCGCCCGTGCAAGCCAACGACCCAACGGCCGCCATGTCGCCCATCACCTGGCTAAACGCCACCGACTTGTCGGAGCTCGCAATAGCGCGGCCGCGCCGATGAGCGGGGATGTCGAGCACGCTGCCGCCCACCGCATTGCTACCAGAAGACGTGACGGTCGCCAGCGCCGTGATCGCTGCCGACGGCAGCGGGCGTACCGTAAACCAATAGTTGTTGGAGGCGTAGCAGCCCGGCTTGGACATGGCAGCGCTCTGCAAAACGGCCAGGAAGATGCCGTGGCCGTCGGGGTCCAGCCGGGACGCCCACGCCGCACTCGTTCGAGAGGCGTTGTAGCGGCCGAGGAGATACGCGCCGATTTGATAGGACCGAGACTCGCCGGGGCCAAACGGGCTCGGGTACGAGGTGTTTTGCACCCACTTCACGTCGTGAGCCGACAGCAGGAAGGAGCCACCCTCCTCCCACACGTCCACCGACCCGTTCTGGTACGTCCGCTGGTCGCCGGCGGCGCCCATGACCGCCCAGTCCCGGCTGGCGGTGCTGCCGCTGAGCATGTTCATGTGCTGGAACTTCTCCAACCCAAAGCCGTCCATCGACACGTGGACTTTGCCCCAGCTGACAGGCAGCTGCGCCAGCGGGAGACCCAATGACACCGTCGCATCGTCCACATGGCCGTGGCTGACCCGCCCACTGCCCTCGGTTGGGTGGCGGCCTTGTGGGGGCTTGCCGCTGCGCGACGCCGAGCACGCGCCGGAGCCCCGGCCGTCACTGTTCCACGAGAAGTGGCGGTTGGCAAAGAAGGACCCCGTGAGGTTGTCGCTCGAGTAGGTGAAGGGGGTGCTGGAGTCGGAGAACATCCAGTGCTCAGCGTCGTAGATGTCGGGGCCAACCTCCACGTCTTGCAACACCAGCGTCAGGTTGGTGAGCTCACCACTAGCGCCGAGCACCGTCCCCGCCGCCTTGCGTTCTACCGGCGCGACGTTATCATCGCCCCGAAAGTGCGTCGCCTGGGACGACAGCAGGGAGCGCCGCGGGCCGTCAAACACGGCGACACCATAACGCGACTCCGAGTCCAGCATCTCGGCCACCTCCTGCATCACCGCTGCAGGGAGCACCAGGTCGCCATCGAGCGCCCGCGTCGGCGTGTGTACGACAATGACCTCCGACGGACGGCCACCAATGGCACGTCCGGACGGACTCACGCTGCGAGCCGCCACCACGTGCGGCAGCTGCACCGCGCCCAGTGCCGCCACAAAGAGCGACACGCCACAGACCGCAGCGGGCAGCACGTTGAATGGGCGCCACCTCCGCCAGAGGCGACCCGCCATCGCGTGCATCACAGCGTCCGTGCCGGGGCACGGGACGGTGACGACGCTGGGGCAAGGACGGCCGCCGCGCTGCCCGACCGGCGCGACGCAGGCGTTGCGTTGCTGGTCTGTATGATACCGCGAACACGCACGCGCAACCACTGAAAGTCCACCCCAAACACCTCGGGTCACGCCGGCAGCGGATACACCGCCGGATCCAGAACGCCGGCGCGGGAGAAGCACCCACCTCCAAGCAACCCGACTTCAATGGCATACTCACGGCCCGGCCAGCCCCCGACCACAACGTGAATAGGCTCCATGACGCCGAGACGTGCGGCCGAACCCCCCGCAAACTGCCTCAATCAGGAAACCGGCGCGCCTCTCCCGCCAGACCAGCCGCCAGCAAACCCAGAAGAGGCAGTTTGCGCGGCCCTAGCACCTGCTGCTGCAAGGCCTGCAGATGCACCAGCCCGCAACGCACCAAGGGGAGGTCCCGTGAGTGCCTCCCAGACCCGGACCACCATGAGCAGCATGGATGAGGTCGGGGGTGGCGGAGGGATACAGAGCCACGACAGCGACGCTCTCCCCAGGGTGATGTGCCGGGAGAGCCTGCCCAGCAACAGCGATCGAAATTCGATCGAATTAGATCATGAACGATGGGGCATAAATTAGACTTTCCGAATAGAAATTGATCCGCCTGCTTCTTTCATAGAATTGTGTTAATCTCAGTACTTCTCACCCAATTGTTGAAATGGACTCTCGAGTGGCCATCGTGGGAGGCAATCTCAGTTTCTTGGTTTCTTCACGATGGCAGCTTGTGGTAATACCGAGTCTGACTCTTCTCCGTCTCCGAGCCAAGCGCTAAGATGGCAGCCGGCTGCCAACGTGTTATTGTTCGTTGAGTTCCTGTACAAAGAACAGTCCGTGAACGTCCCTCCAGTCGGCGCCCTGTCAGTGGGTAAAAAAGTCAAAGGCGGCGTCAAAGTCACCATGGAAGGTGTCTTCCTGGCACAAGTGTTCGCCCCACGCGGTGCGCTTGGCAGCAGAAGGCGAGGACAACGCGTACGCCCCGCGCGCGTCGCCAAACGCGGTGGCCAAGTCGCCGACCGCAGCCGACTCCGGAGAGGACGCGTCACCGACGCCGCCGCCGTCGCCGCCACCGCCCCCCCCGCAGTCAACAGCACCAATACCACTGACGTGGCGCCCGCGGTCACCACTGCAGATGCCTTGGCCCTTGTCCCTGTCGACGCCGCCTGGCGCGGCCCCCCTCCCGCGGCAGCCGCTGTCCTCGTCAAGCAGCGCCGAGGCGGTGATGCGAAGCCCGCCCAGAGCAGTCGTCCCTGACACGGGGGAGAAACACGGGCCGTCTACGCCCGTGTGGCCCGTTGCGGTGGCCGACGCCCCCGAAGCGGCGGCCGCCGCGGACACCGAAGCTCTGCCGGCCGCAGTGGCGGCCGATGCGGCCGCCCCAACGCCGGGCGGGTGGACCTGTCCGACCAGCGCCGGCGCATTGACCGGCTGATCGGTGAGGAGGGAGACCATGGTCGGCCCGCATGACGGGGCCCCACTTAGGCGCCTGCCAGAAGACACTTCGTGGTCGGTCGTCGCCGCCGGCAGGTGCGTCGGCGCGTGGAGGTCATCAAAGCGGGGTTGGGGGCCAGTAGAAAACGCGGGGAAGTTGAGCAGGGGCATTGACAAGCCCCCATGGTCACCACCCCCATCCCTACCGCTGCCTCCGTCACCGACGCCGCTGCCGCTGGTAGCAGCGGAGGTAGCAGCCACCGCGTCGAACAAGTGGCCGCCCCCACCGGCCACGGCCGACGACGTGAATTGGCATGGGGACATGCACGACGCCGCCGGCATGGCATAGTGCCCTCCGCCAGACACCAATAGTGGCTGTAAGGCGGGCGACGCAGGCGACTCAACACCACCGGTGCGAGTGCCGCCGAGCAATCCATGCAGCGGAGCATAGTCCGCGACTTCCGCGAGTCCCCCCATACGCACTGAGCCACCACCGGGCTCGTGGTCGCTCGTTGGTGCGCCACCACCGCCAAGCCCGCCAAGGACGTCGATACCGTGGAGGTCCGCAAAGAGGTTTGCGGCGGCGGCCCTCTCTGCCGCCCCCGACGGAGCCGCCCCACGCTCGTGGTGACCGTCGCTAAAATTCGGCGTGGCCAGCGGCGACAACGCCGGCGCGCCCAGTTGCTGTCCCACACCCATCTCGGCAAGCGGCACGCCGCCTGCCCTGCCGAGCGTCGGCAGCTGCGGGAGCGTGCGAGAGAGCAGCTGCACGTCATCCCCAGCCGCGCCCGCCGACGCCGCACCCCCCCCGCCCGCCCGCAGTCCGTCCTTGGGCCGCCCCTTGGTCCGCTTCTCATGCGACCGCTGGTGGCGCAGGAAGGACGAGTGCCACATGAACCGCTTGCCACATGTGAGGAGGCCGCACGCGAAGGGGAGCTCCCCCGTGTGGCGGCGGACGTGGATCTTGAGGTTGTACTTCTTGGCAAACTTTTTGGAGCAGCCATCAAAGGGGCACCGGTGGATCATGTCTGGGGAGAGGTCACCGACACGGGCGCGGACTTGTTTCTTTTTGGGCTCGCTGCCGCCGTCGCCACCGCCGCCGCCGACACCAGCCACCGTGGCAGTGCTCGCGCTGGCCTCCCCGGTGCCGGCCGCCAACGACGCGAGGGTGCGAGAGGATGTTGACTCCTCCCCACCCGCATCACCGTCGTCAACGCACATGCCGCTCATCTCCTCGTCCGCGTCCTCCTCCCCGCCGCAGTCGGCCTCCGCGTCGACGTCGCGGGACGCGCCGTCCGAGGCGAAGGTCATCATGACGCCGTCACGGCCACCGCCTCCCCGGCCGCCCGGCGGGGCCCTCGAGGCGCCCGCCGGTGGTGGCACGTGCCTCGACGCAGAGCCGATTGCCACACCCAGCTGCGCTGCCATCGGCGACGACAACACGGTCGCATCCCTGTGTGCGAGCGTCAATCCAGGCGTGGCCGTCCGCAACATGGCCAGGCTGTCACCCACCTCCTGCCCGCCTCTGCCGGAACCGTCGCCGCCGCCACCGCCGTCCGCACCGGTCAGTGGGCCGCAGCGGACCGCCTTGGCACGGAGCGTCTTGGCGGCGGCCGACCCGACGCCTCCTCCTTCGAGTGGCGTCCCCCACCCGCTCAGCATGCTGCCCGACGACGACGCTGCCGTCAAGGTGCCCGCGCTGCTCCGTCGCCGTCGCCGTCCAGCGGCGGCGGCGGCGCCCGCGGCGCCCGCGGTACCCACCGCCGCTGCCGACGCCGAGGACAAGCGCAGTGCGAGCGGCTCATCCATATCGTCGTCATCGTCGCTGTCGGCGACGGTGAGCACAGCAAGGTTGGCGCCCCGCCTGTCGCCGCCGCCGCCAACGGCGCCGCTCCCAACGGCGGCGCCATGTGGCTGTGCGCCCGCGGCCGTCGCGCGGTAGATGCCCGCCGTCCAGTCGCCGCCATCGACCCCGAGGACGCCAGCCACAGCCGCTGATGACGCGGCCGACGCCAACGCTGGTCGACTGCCGACGCCCCCACCGTGAGGCGCGAGCGCCGCCGCGTCGAGCCGATACCGATACACGTCCGCCGCCGCATCGTCGGTAAGCATCCCGGGCGGGGGCGGTGGTCGCTGCTCCGTCGACACGCACGCGCTCGCGCCGGCGGTGCCGCCCCTCCCCACCCCCTCGCCGTCGCCCCCGCGTCCTGCCGGGGCGCTGCCAAGCGTCGGGAAGTCGGTCAACCCGAGCGCAGCCGCCAGTGACGCGGTCGTCTCGTCCCCCTCCGCCGCCCCGAAGCCATGGTACGGTGTGGCCATAGCGTGCGCGCTCGTCACGGCCAGCTGCAGAGGCTGACGCGTCCCCCCCGAAACCCCGACCGCAGATGCCAGCGGGCAGAGCTCGTGCCGCCGCTGCCGTCGCCTCCACCAGCCGCAGGGTCCTGAGTGCTTGTATGCCACCGCCCCAATCCACCAGCGGGGCGGCGTGGGCGGCCGCCCCGCCCCGCGTCCGCTGCCCCCCCACCTCGGCGCTGGCGGTACACAGTCACGAGGGCCACCTGGCAGGCACGCAGCGCACGTGTACAGCGAGAGGGCGGAGCTGCCGCCCACACCGCAGTCAGGCCCGTTCAATTCGGCCACACCCGCTGCTCACCCGTCAAGACGGCCGCCACGGGGTGCTCGGCTACGAGTACCCCTCCAATGGCGGCGGTGCGCGTAGACCTGTCAACGCCCTCCACAGCCGCGGTGGAAGCAAGAGCCAGCCCCACCACCGCTTGAGCACCACAACTGCGGTTTGCTAGGCGGCGAAACGCGACGCCGTCCCGGCTCTTGCCGCTGCCGTGCACGAGCCCCGGACCGTGGCTTCGGAAAAAAGGACCCGAGCAGACGGCGAGACGCAACCTTCCCACGCGGCACACACGAGACAAAATGAGGGTGGGGAGATGCCTGGTCAACCCCCCTGCGATCGCACGTCTCCGCCAGCAGCACAGGTGACGTCGCCACCGCCACGAGATAGCCAGTAGACGACACGCGCACCTCAATGAGCGCTTCCCCACCCCGGGACAACCAGGAGAGGTCAGGAAAGCAACCACCTCAACGCGAGCGAACACTGGGGTGTCGCGTGGCAAGCCGCCCACCCGCCCACGGTCGCCCCCGGCCCGATGGACACCCCGTTCTTCTACGGGCAGGAGACCCCCGAGCGCGTCGAGTTCCACAAGTCCCAGGCGATGGGCGGCCAGCTCACGCAGATCGAGGACATCGCCCCCATCGTCCGCTTCCTCGCCACCGACGGTTGGTGGATCACCGGGCAGACGATCTTCGCCAACGGCGGCTACACGACCCGCTGAGTCGGCAGACCGGCGCGAACAGCGAAGGGCGCGTTCCTTTCCCACCGACCCTGCGCACCCCTACGCTGAGAACCGACCCATCACAGGCATCCCGACCGCACACCGACACCGCGGCACCGACACAACCGAGGAGAGATGATGACCGACCAGCCCATCCCCCACCCCGTCTCCGACTTCATCGAGATCGTCAATGCCCACGACGGCCAGGGCTTCCTCGACGCTCTCGCCCCTGATGCCACCGTCGACGACTGGGGCCGGACCTTCACCGGCCGCGACGCGATCAAAGCGTGGAGTGACACCGAGTTCATCGGCTCCGAACCCACCCTCACCCCCGAAGAGGTCAGCGTC
>ENA-ORXC01002354-ORXC01002354.1-marine-metagenome-genome-assembly--contig:-NODE-2354-length-10404-cov-61.592428_pt1 | contig 10404 bp, 9 predicted proteins | sample MGYA00237865_ERZ511478 | MGnify/ENA metagenome assembly ERZ511478 | reverse complement strand
GACCTTATCAAGCAATCTGGTGGTGAGCCTGCAAACTTCCTTGACGTAGGAGGTACTGCAGATGCTGAGCGTGTTGAGGCTGCTTTCCAATTAATACTTAAAGATCCAGCTGTAAAGGCAATCTTAGTAAACATTTTTGGAGGAATTGTACGTTGTGACCGTGTGGCACAAGGTATTATCGATGCATATAAAAATATGGGAACTATAAACGTGCCTATCATTGTACGTTTACAAGGTACTAATGCAGATATCGCAAAGAAACTTATAGATGATTCTGGACTTGACGTTCAATCTGCTATCGAGTTTAAAGAAGCTGCAGATAAAGTTCAGGCTGTACTAGCTTAAGACTTACATTATATAAACGTGAGTTATCACGTTGCAAAATCCCGCTTTTATAGAGCGGGATTTTTTTGTTTTGGTAACATTGCACTATATGTAATAAAATCTCATAATTGGTATCTATTCGGTCATAAAAATTGCTTAATTAAGGTGACATAAATAAGGTTTTTAAAGATTACTTAGGGTGTGTTTTATGACGCTTTCGCGAAAGCGTTATTTGAAAATCAATACAACGTTAACGACTGTAAATGAGGGTTAAAGAACAGTTAAGCTTCAAGTCGAGGTGTCACATATTGAAAAAATAGCCGTCTCTTTGTTATAGAATTAATCAAAAAAACAAAAACCTATTATGAAAAAAGTAAACCTATTAGTACTTGTAGCTTTATTATCAATAAGCACAGTATTTGCAACCGAAACTGAACCAACGTCTGACGAGAAAGGAAAGACTGTAACTCAACAAGTGGCAACTCTTTTAAGCGAGCCAGGATTTGAGGTGAAAAAAGATCTTACTGCACAAGTTACCTTGATGGTAAACAAAGCAAATGAGGTAGTTGTTATAGATGTAGACACTAAAGAAGAATATGTAGCTGCTTTTATTAAGTCACGCCTTAATTATGAAAAACTAGACACTCAAACTGTAGGAACTCAATTTACAGTGCCTGTACGTATCGTACCGGGTGTATAAAACTTCTTTAATATTGTAAAGCCAGACTATGTCTGGCTTTTTTTATGGGTTTAAGTTACTAGATAGGCTTTGCTCCTTAATCGTATCTCAACTATCTTTACCATCTATGAAAAAGGCACTACTCCTACTTTTACTCGCTTACTCTTTTATTTGTGAGGCACAGCAACGGTTTCCCACACTCTCTACAGAGGCAAGTATCGAGCTCATAACTATAGGACCTGGTCCAGAACTTTATGATGCCTTTGGGCACACTTCTGTGCGTGTTAAAGATGTGCCTAACAAGATAGATCTGGTTTTTAACTATGGAGTTTTTGACTTTGACACACCTAATTTTTACTTAAAATTTGCTAGAGGAAAACTACTTTACAAGCTAGCTGCGGCTCCTTATAAAAATTTTGAGTACAGCTATAAAGCACAACAGCGCTGGATAAAATCACAAGAGCTCAACCTAAACCAGCAAGAAAAGCAAGGTGCCTATGAGTTTTTACTCAATAATTTAAGTGAGACTAATCGCTACTATAAATATGATTTCTTTTATGACAACTGTGCAACACGACCTTATTATGCCGTTGCATCTTCTGTAGAAGGGTCTCTTGCATTACAACATACAGGTATAGATACAACGCTCACTCATAGGGATCTTATAAGACAGTATGTACCCTGGAACAGCTGGGGAAGTTTAGGTATAGATGTAGCTCTAGGATCTGTGATAGATCGTGTTGCCACGCCAGAGGAGCATTTATTTTTACCTAACGAGCTTATGGCTTCTTTTAAAACAGCCCAAGTCACTAGTGGCAATAGTTCAAAAGCACTGGTTAAAAACTCTCAGACTATATTTGAACCTAGTTTTATACACTCTTATGGAGTACCTTTTTATGTAAGCCCACTATTTATACTAGGACTCATTGCTTTATTTATCATTTACAAGACCTATAAAGACTTTAAAGCTAATAATGGAATAGGGTGGCTAGATACTACTCTTCTACTTTTTACGGGTGTTACGGGTGTGCTAGTGGCTTTTTTGTGGTTTGGTACAGATCATATTGCTACCGCTTGGAATTATAATATTCTCTGGGCATTTCCTTTTCACATACTTGCAGCATTTGCCGTTAAGAAGGTGCAACCTGCAAGATGGATTTATCCTTATATGAAACTAGCAGTTATTTTAATGTGTTTACTATTTGCTCACTGGGCAATAGGAGTACAGAGTTATGCTCCCTCATTGTTGCCGCTTCTTATAGCAATAACTGTAAGGTATATTTATATATTGAGAAATATAAAACTTACACGCATAGAAGCATAGTTTTATTATTGCCCTCTAAAATTGATTACCGTACTTATAGTCTTAAGGATAATACTCAAATCCATAAAAAGGTTACGGTGCTTGATATAATATAAATCATATTGCAACTTTTCTAGTGCCCCTTCTTCAGAAGTGGTGTAACTTCCCATTACTTGTGCCCAGCCAGTGAGACCAGGTTTTACAATATGCCTTGTTTCATAAAAAGGAATTTCTTTAGATAATTCTTTCACAAATACTGGACGCTCTGGTCGAGGTCCTATCACGCTCATCTCTCCTAAAATAACATTAAAAAATTGAGGAATCTCATCTACTCTACTCATTCTTAAAAACCTCCCAAAGCTGGTGATACGACTATCACCTTTCTGGGCATAGGCAGCTCCATCTTTTTCGGCATTAACAATCATTGTGCGTAGCTTGATAATTTTAAAAGGTTTACCATTATGCCCTACTCGCGTTTGTGTATAAAAAAGTGGCCCCCTATTACCTATTAAATTACCTAACCAAATAAATGGAGCAAAGACTATAAAGAAGCTTATACCAATAATGCCTAAAAAAAGATCAAACACCCTATGTATAAGTCTATAAAACTTATTTTGATTACTTCTGCTAAAAGGAAAGTAGCGATAAAAATCTTTGTCTACGTGTTGAACAGGCACCCGCTGCACAATCTCCTCATAAACCTGCATATACTCCCTTATAGGGAATCCTTTTTCTAAAAGAAGTATGAGCTCGTTGTATAACGGCAAGGAAATCCCATCTGAGTAGCTGCTTGCAACAATAATCTCTGAGATACCATTATCACTTATAGTTTGTAATAAACCTTCTGGGGGGTAACGCTTAGCATCTGTTGCAATTACTTCTTCTATAGACATAGGTTCTGTATTTACATAACCCGCTATTTTATAATTAGGATCTGCACTTTCTAAATTTTTAATTATTGTAGTAATATTAAAAGAGTCTCCTACTACAATGGCTTTTTTGTAAAATCTAGGAGCGGCAATAACAGTGATATATAACCATCGCCAGAGACTTATACCTACAACCATAGCCAAGAAGAAAAACACAATCTGTAATCTGTTTTCTGGTAAAATAGGTGTGTAAAAAGGGGTTAGTAAATAAAACAATACGGTAACAGATACTGTAAGAATAACATTCTTAAGCATTGTTTGAAATTTTACTGTTTTGGGTAAGAAGTATAGTTCAAAAACAGTCCCAAAAATAGAGAGGTACGCAATGAGCACAATAATAGCTACACGATTCTCACTATTAAGTTCTAGGTAGTCAAACTGGAGAAAAATTTGTGTAAGATATAACGCGCCCAGTACCGCTATAATATCAAAAATACGCAACAAAACTTTACGTTCTGAAACGTCAAAATGTATATCTGGCAAACGCGACATTAGAGGGTTGGTTAGTACGGTAAATATATCACAAAATTAGCAGAGCACTTGATGCCACTTACTTTTTACGTTTTGCCAGGCAAAAGAGTTTGCCTTCTCACGCGCATTTTTTGTGATATCTATAGAGTCTTGATTACTAGAAATCACACTAAGTACTTTTGAAACAAACAGTTGAACATCTCCAGCAGGAGTAAGACATCCATCTTCACCATCTTTTATAAGATATGGGAGACCTCCCACATTTGTAGATATTACTATTAATCCTAATGCCATTGCTTCAACTACACTTAGCGGCATATTATCAAAATTTGTGGTATTTATAAAGATATCGTGTTTTATGCTCTCTTTAATCCACTCCTTTTTTGATAATTTTCCAGTAAAAGTCACGGGTAAACTATTAGTTCTAGCATACTCTTTACAGCTTTGCAAACTCCCATCCTTTTCTGGCCCTACCATCGTGAGCGTAGCATCCGGATGATGAGTGAGGAGTTGTTCTAAAACTTTAATCGCCATTAAAGGATTGTATATTTTGGCAAATGATCGCACCCAGAGTAACTTGGGTTTAAAGTTCTCCCTCTCTGTAAACGGGTACTTTTCTATCTCAAGTGTATTAGGAATGTGTATGAGGTTTGAGAATCCCGCTTTCGCGAAAGCGGAATATAAATAACCACTAGGCGCAACATTACAGCTGGCATCACCAAATAACTTTTTACAGATACCCGGTTTTTTTTCTAACCGCTCTGGTAAATTACCACCGTGTAAGATGGGAATGTAAGGAAGGTTACTCTTGCTACAAAGCCTCCCTATGATCACTGCATACCAGAAGTTAAGCGTGCTGTAGGTATCAATTAGAACGACATCTACAGTGTCCCTTACCTTGTAAAAGGTAGCAATCATATCCAACAACCTAAGAAGTTTATTAGGCTTTTGAGATGTCGCTATTACGTCATAGCCCTCCTGCTCGAGCAGCGGGCTCAAGGTTTCTATAGTAGTAAGTGTTTTACCACTAGCGGAGAGCGCGTTTCCTACGTACAGGAGTTTTCTTGTTTTCATTTACAATATTTAATAGGCACAAAGCATAAATAAAACCTGGTGCCGCAATACGCATTGAAGAGTGGTTTATAGTTAAAAACCAAAACAACAGCGCAGAAAAAAACAAATAGTTACGCCTGTTTTTGGATCTATAAACTAATGGATAAATGATTAAAATGCCAAGTATTACTAAACCTAGTATACCGTGTTCTGATAATAGTCTACTTATCTCATTGTGAGAGGCAACTCCAACAATGTTTTCATTACCTCTTAACTCTTTTACCTTTCCTGCACCAACTCCTACAAGCGGATTATTATAAAATGCAGATATCTCTGTCTCTAGTAACTCTGCTCTACCTGTTGTGATATCACTCTTAAGTCTACCCGCTGCATCTCTATTTGTATATCGTTTATTTATAAGTCCATTAGTTTGAAAGGAGCTATACAATGAAGCCCCTACTACAACACCACCCAGTAAGATGAGATAGGTTATCATCTTCCTTCTAACTTTTCCTTTGGATCCAGCAAAATAGATTATTAAAAAAGCACCACTACAGACTAAACCTGTGATAACCCCACCACGCGAAAAAGTAATTATACCCTTATAAAGCAAAAAGCCTATTAAGGCCAGATGAACGAATAACAGCACTTTATTCTTACTATTAACAATTAATTGTACTAGAGCCATAAACATACCTAAACCTAGTACGGTAGATACTTGATTAGGTCCAAAACCACCGGTAGCCGCATAATTTGCTCCGGTACTGCGTAAAGTCTCCCTCAGATCTGGAGTTCCAAGAGTTATATAAATAGACATTGCGACTATGGGTAATAGAATCCATTTTGTAAGATTAGATAGCTGGCGATACGTTATTCTTCTATCTATACAATATAATGCAGATATTCCTAAACATACGGGACCGCTAAGGTTAAAGAAAACGGCTTTCTTCACATCTGTCCCTAAGTCAAGTGTTATTGAAGCTACAAGCACGCTAGGTAATAGCAAGAATATATATATCCAGTAAACACCAGATTTTCGGCTAGCACCGCTCAAAAAGAGCCCAATTAACATAAATGAAATTACAGAATACTTCCCCGCCTCATAGATAGGGACGGCATTACTCATTCTAAAAAAAACCTCTGCGCCTGCTATATAAGCCGCCCCCATAAGGGCTTCATTATTTTTATTTCCAGTCCTTAAAATCTGGATTATAAAATAAGCTACAACACCAAGAAAATAAACAATTGCAAATGGCTTTACAAAGTATACCAAAACCCCAATGATAATATGAATTATCAAAAAGACTGTATATGTTTTATTTTGAGAAATACTCACCACCCTAAGATATTAAATCATTATAAATGGGCATTAACTTTTCTATAAAAGCGTCTTTGCTATAGGTTTTACTTACGCTTTCGCGAAAGCGGTCTCCCATTACCCCTCGTATATTATCTTTGTTTTTGATTAATTGAGTAAGCACATCAGGAAGCTCTTCAATAACGTTATTAATAACAAATCCATCTTGACCTACTACCTCAGCACATTGCCCAACGTTTGTTACTACAACCGGCAAACCACAATTTGCATACTCAAGTAGAGATACCGGCAGCCCTTCTGATAAGGAAGTTAAGACCCCAATAGTGCTTTGGTTAAGTATGTAACTTATATCTTGACAGCTTCCGTACAAAAAAACACTATTAGATAGGTTATTTGTAATAATACTATCCATCACAGATTTTGAATAATCGTCATTAAAAGACTTCCCCACAAGATGAAGCGTCCAATCTGGACACTGCAATTGTGTTTTTGCAAAAGCATCAATAAGCGCTAAATGATTTTTTTGAGGGCGTAAATTTGCTAGACACACTATGCGCTTCCCTGCTTCTCCATTAAGCAACGTCTTTTTAGATTGATTAACCGTTACAGTAGCAAAATTTTGTAAAAAGTGTACTTTATTAATCTTAAGCACTTCCTTAGACCATAGGGCAAGCTTAGGATTTACAACTATCGCTGTATTTATATAAGGTCCTAGTAGCTTGAGTAAATAGGCTTTTCTATTTTCTAAAGAGTCACTCATTCCATAATGATCGTGCCAGATTACCTTGATATTATTGTTATAAATTTTTGCAAAAATTGCAAGATGTATTGAGGTAGAATGTGCGTGAATTATATTTATTTGTTTTCTCTTTAACCATTTAAAAAATCGAAAAAAAGCAATTACGTCTAGGGTCGCTTTTTTATTTAAAATAAAAAGGCTCTCTTTTACAAACAGTTCATTTTCTAGCGATCCGCCTCGTCTTGTGGCACATATATATGATTCTACACCATCCTGAGATAAAGCATTTGCAATATTTACTGCCATACGCTCTGCCCCTCCTGCATCTAGTGAGTCTATAAGTTGTAATACTCTCATTAAAGCAATTCTTTTATCTGAGCTGTAAATGTGTCCATCGTATATTGCCTAGACCATTGTGTGGCAGCATTACTCATTTTATGTAAAGATGCACTATCTTCTAGCTGTTTGATTAGTTGAGTGGTGTTTATTTTATCTGGATCTTCAACAAGTATTCCTCTGCTGCCATTATCTAGCATCCAAGGAACACAAGAAACTTGAGTAACTATAGGAATTGCACCCCAAAACATACCCTCTGCAATAACCTTAGGCCAGCCTTCACTTTTTGATAATAGTATAACAAGGTCAGATCTTTTATAGGCTTCTTTTACAGCGCTTGCCGGTTGGTTTCCTCTCAAAATGACGTAATCAAGGAGACCATTTTCCTTCCTATACCATTTAATATCTTCCATTTGTGGACCATCGCCAAACATCTCAAGCACTATATCAAGACCAGCTTTACGTAACTTGTTTATAAGCTGTACCGTTTCAAATGGTCGTTTATTACTTCCCATTGTACCTACAAAAATTGCTCTTAAAGGTTTATCAAAATTTCTCTTTTTAAAAGAGTCTATCTCTTCTAGGTAATAACTTGCTGTAAAAAAAGGGGTGATATTACTGGTACTATTTTCCCACTCTCCATACACTAGTACTTGTATATTTTTAGTAAGTGTGGTACTCGATAAAATCTTTTTTTGAAGTCTGTAAGCAATTGGTTGCTTTGACAAAGGGTCCCAATTTCCAGCATACTTGGCAGTTTTCTTCTTGTTAGGGAACAGAACTTGTACCATACAAGCAAGTAAGCACAGGTTACCCGGAGCCCGCAAGTGTATGTGATCTGCCTTACGCATAGCACTCCATAAAACGATGGCTTGATACGGCAATGTAAGTATAGATATAAGTGCGACAAAAAAGCTGTTAAATTCTAGTCTTCGGAGACTTTTAATATTGATGTCCTGTCTATCAAATGGAGCAGTGAGTAGTGCTCTTTTATAACTAGTGGGACATACAAAGGTTACTTGATCTACAGAATCAAGCCAAATATTCATCTCTTTTATATAAGGGGCATACCCTTCATATATTCCCTTTTTATCTAAGATAGGAGCGTCAGAAATAACTAAAAAATCCATTATATGTAATCTTTAGAATCTTTAGCACTTACCATCTTTGCGGGTACTCCCAATACTGTAGTACCTTCTTTAACATCTGTAATTACTAAGGAGTTTGCTCCTATAACAGCCCCATCACCTACATTTATTCCTCCTGCGATAACAGCTCCAGCAGCCATATAAACACGATTACCTATTGTAGGAACACCGCGGTGTGCTCCTCGTCCACTCACACCTATCGTTACTCCTTGCGAGATATTACAATGCTTTCCTATTACGGTTTCTGGACTAATAATTATACCTGAGTAGTGACCTATATATAAGCCTTCACCTATTGTTGCTGCATAGGGTAATGTTATCCCTGTAATCACTTCAATCCATTTCTGAAAAAAAACACCAACAACCAGTAAGGGTGCTTTTACAATCTTAGGCATTGTAGATCTATAAATGGCATTAAAGAAACGATATACAAACAAAGCCCACAATCCTTGCTGTGTTAACACCAGTAATAATGCACTGCTCTTACTGTACTCTTTATAACGTTGTATGTCCTTTTTATAACGCATTATCTAGGTTTGCTTAAAAGTAAGCTAAAAAGACCAACAGTGCGACCCAGAGCTTCTGTTAATGCTTCTTTACGGCTAGAAGTAGTAACCACATTTACAAAACGAATAAGTGTCAAAACACTACTTATCGCATACCATTTTATAATATTAATAAATCCAGGCTTAGGGTGCATCACTCTCCACACATACCAGCCATTACGTGTTACCATTTTACCATAATGATATTGATTAGGCCTTCCAGAAGCGTCGTGATGATGCGCAAGGTTTGCGCCTGTATGTACATATAGCTGTCCTAGTTTTGAAATTCTGAATGTATAATCTGCATCCTCATAAAGACCGTAACCTTCAAAATATTCAGAGAATTTATTCTTTTTCAAAACCTCTAGAGGAAAGCTGGAGACTCCTCCCATAAGCTGTTTTACTTCATAAATTTTTCCAGTAGGAGGCAAGAAACTAACAGACCTGCCGTGACCATATTTCGGCAAGACGCCTGGTGGAGTATTTGCATCTAGACCTAACTTTCTTCTTAGTTTAAAACGCGCTCCCTCTTTCCTTCTATACCCATCATAATAGAAGTGATGTATATCTCTTTTGTTTAATGTTTCTGCACGCTCCCACTGCACTTCGTTATTAATGTAACCTCCTACACCATAAGCATTAGGATATGCTTGATACACGTCAAGTATTTTCTCAAAATATGTAGGTTCAAGCACTGTATCATCATCTAGAAAGCACACCACATCCATCGTATTACTTACTCGATCTATACCGTAATTCCGCTGTTTAGTAAGACCTCTTTGTGCGTCTGAAACTTTGTAGTAGACGAGGTTTTTTATTCCGCTTTCGCGAAAGCGTACTTCTGTCTCATCATTAACACTTCCATCTATAATGAGGATCTCATCTGGGTAAACCGTTTGGGTTTTTACAGAATCTAGTAGCGTGGTAAGCGCTACTGGGCGCATATAGGTGCAAATTATTAGAGAGAATTTCAAATTATATAATACGTTTTAAAGAATGATATAAATTGCAAAAAAAACGATCTCTTACCAAATAATCTACATATAATTTACGATTAGACTTTTGCAAGGTTGCAAAAGAAACTTGATCATATTTTTTATGAAAAGCCAGTAGCGCTTCCTCTATATTATCTTCTACATTTAATTTACAAATATGTTGCTCCCAATTTATTATACCTTCAAGTGGCAAGTGGCAATCTGTATCTATTAAAACTGGGATACGACCACAGGCTAGGGCTTCATAAAATCTTACAGAAAAATTACCTGCTCCTCTTAGGCAAAAGGTATACGGAGCGCCGTTTAAATTTTCAAAAAACTCTTTTGAAGTTTTTTGTCTTTCGGCTTTAGATCTCGCACCTGCTCTGTATTTTGATCGATATATAAAACTGGTCTCAACACAATCAGATTTTTCTAATTTCTTCAGATATTTATAACGCTGCAAAGCAGCATAAAAGACATTTTGGAAATCTGTTTCGTCTTTAAGAAAAGCTCTTAGCAAGTTTCTTTTTATAACAGACATTATAACACGGGATCGCTCTAGATAATTTTTTGAAGCAAATC
>ENA-ORXC01002351-ORXC01002351.1-marine-metagenome-genome-assembly--contig:-NODE-2351-length-10411-cov-3.787014_pt1 | contig 10411 bp, 9 predicted proteins | sample MGYA00237865_ERZ511478 | MGnify/ENA metagenome assembly ERZ511478 | reverse complement strand
TGTATTGTAGCTTTTCATTGATGAAATGTGGTGACCATTTGCGCTCATAATATTGCTCCTTAGACTTTATACCAAATACAAGAGTGGGAATAAGTAGATCCAAACCAAATCGACCAAATGCCAAAAGAGAGCTGCTCCCTCAAGACCCGTATAATATTCTGGACTGAATTCTAAAATCTCACCATATTTCATGGCATTGTACAAAGGTTTAAATGTTTCCCTTAAATACGATGTATAGTAAATTGGGAATTTTAAGACTTTTAGAGATGTAAACGAGTCTTGTAAATTAGTAAGAACGGCAAGAGATTTATCGGTTTCTTTAATTCTATTATTTTGTATTTGACCGTACCAAAATGTTGAATCACAAATTACTTCCATATTATAAATACTATTTGACTGCTTTTCTAAGATAACATTTTCTTCAACTCATCTGGCGCAAACCTCAACTCCATAGCCTTCAAAAAAGCATACCGACTACCATAGATCTTGACTTGCTTGGTCCTGAATCCATCATTTGAGTCTTCTATCTGACAGCCTCCATTCTCTTATCTCATAGCCGTTCTTCTCCAAATTACCTATGATGGTGCTCATATAGTTAATTTATCAAAGTGAGTGCATCTTATCTGCATGATTCATTATATCGTTAAATTACTTTCGAACTATAGTGTGCAACAAGAGTATCCGAGGTGAGATTAAAAATTTGTAAATTTTAAAAACATCATTATTATGCGTAATATACTATGGTTAGTAGCTGTCATATGTATCATCGTCTGGGTTCTTGGACTATTAGGATTGGCAGGAGGTATGGCCACAGGAAAGCTGATTCATGTTCTATTAGTAGTCGCAGTCATCTCTATTCTCTATAATATTATCACGGGTAGAAAACCTATATAATCTACCTAAGCTCTTCTACGATTCTGTTTATAAGTGTATGTTCATGTAGTCAATAACTTCATGATATTTCTATGTCTATACCTATATTTTGCATGTATAGAAATAATTAGCATTTCCATAAAGGAAAATCAGTAGAGCTTCACTAAAAGGAGAATTAGGCTACGCTGGCAAGCATGTAATGGCCTCAACTGTACTTTTAGAGTCATTCATAATAACCTCGATTAATATTATGGAGTGGCATGCTTGTAGAGAAAATTTGTTACAACTGAAGCAAGTTGTAGCTTTCTAAGTTCTTAGTACTTATAAAATACCAAGAGATACACGCCTATGCTGATTTTATATTCCATGGTTAGAACTCTTATCCTAGTTTACCATAACTTATGTGTAATACAAATAAATTATAGCTTCATTTGAAAGGACCTTTTGTTGAATAAGAAGTATTCTCTGAGAATTGCAATGACACGCAAATAGATCCAAATCGCTGCGTAAATCCCTTGAGATCTATTCTATCACCGAGGGACATCACTGCTGCAAAATTTATAATGATAGTAGATCCAAAGTTTTTCATTAGCTGTGATTGGGGAACAACAAACTTCAGATTGCGACTGGTTCACCACAAATCTCTCGATATAATTCTGCGTGTAGAGGACGACCACGGAATAAGGAAACATAATCAAACCTACAATAATTGCCGATCTTCAAATCGTGAAGAATTTTTTTGGCAACATATCAGGCAACATATAGACCACTTCCCTATCGAGCACCAGCAACACCCGCTCGTAATCTCTGGAATGGCTTCATCAAATATCGGAATGAAAGAACTGCCTTACGCAGACTACCCAATTAAAGCCGACGGAAGCAGCCTTATATACCATAGCCTTGGACGGAGACTGAGCTCCAGTAATGTATTAGTATCTGGGGTTAAAAGTGATCATTGCATGATGAGGGGCGAGGAAGTGCAAGCTATAGGACTATCTCACGTATTACACGATAATCAGACGTGCGTCCTAATCCTTCCAGGCACTCATAGTAAACATATAACATATTGCGATGGGCAGTACACGTCAGCTAAGAGTTATATGACAGGAGAAAGGTTCGATTTGATGAGTACTTGTAGCATTTTGTCAGATTCTGTAACTAAGGGTGAATGGTATCATAAAGATTTCAGCAGAGGTGTTATAGATGGGGCGAATCATCAAGTAAGCGACAAGCTATTCTCCATACGAGCCTCGCATATTTTACATAATATCAATACTGATCGTAATTATTGTTATCTCAGTGGCCTACTTATAGGAGAAGAGCTCTCAAATCTCTTAGATGAAGAATTCAATATATACTTAGCGGCTGGCGCATCTTTATCAGTACCATACCAGCAAGCCCTTCGAGCCATGAATTTCTCGGCAGATCAAATCCATATCATTAATCCTTCAGATGTAGGGTCGGCGCTAATCAGAGGTCATCAAAAAATATTGAAATTACATGCCAACTCATAAAAAATTCTCATGGGATTTATTTCATGATTCGCCCGTCATCGGCATCGTTCGAGGTCTTGAAGAAGATGTCGTTTACAAGATTGCTGATACGATGCTCGAAGCAAAGTTATACACCGTAGAGGTTACGATGAATACACCTGATGCCTTGAGCATTATTAATGACCTAATAAATAAATTTCCAGGAATGAACGTAGGTGCAGGGACTGTCTGCGATATACCAGGACTCAGGGCTGCTATCGATGCAGGGGCACAGTTTATAGTCACGCCGATAGTAGCAGAAGACGTGATTAGGCAGTGCGTCGCTACTAATGTGCCAATATTCCCTGGCGGCTTTACGCCTACTGAGATTTACAAGGCATGGGAGCTTGGAGCATCTGGAGTCAAGGTATTCCCAGCCTCACTCTTAGGTCCTGATTACATTAGAAACGTTACTGCGCCACTGGATCAGATTAAGCTCATCCCTACTGGCGGCATATCTTTAGGTAATATCTCTTCGTATTTTGCAGCTGGAGCCTATGGAGTCGGTATGGGCAGTTCTCTATATTTAAAGAATGTTATTGAACCCTTTGATAGGGCTGCATTATTAGAGCATTTCAATTCAGTTCGGTCCGAAATATCAGGCAGCTATAGTCCAGAATAGGTGCGTAACTAGACTAATATCACGATAGACGATAGACTGTAAAAGCTCCCTTTCTGTTGATATCGTGAATCGATTGAATCGCTTATCCTGGAGTTTTCTTATGCTACTTCTGCAACACTGCAAAAGAGCATAAGTCACTGATATTCAGCAAGATGAACTCTAATAGATGGATTAGAAATGAGTAATGACTAGCATATTGGATAGCTATTTGAAGCTGATTATCGATTGACTTATAAGTTTTCAAATTACTATCCTATCCAATATTTAGATAGGTATACTGAACGTAATATATGTCCATGCTTAGAGCCAAGGTCTTATATAGCTATTACCTAAACTAAAAAAACTATAATATTTTAAAAATAAACCGTGTCGACTGGGCAACTATGGGTGTTTTGACGCATAATAGAAGCAAAACATCCTAACTATGTTCGGCATACCCGCCCTCTCACTATCAAGATCTAGCGGTATTTATTATTTTAAAGATTTCGATAGCCATGAAAAATTGAAATATTCTGAGCTTAAGCCTGACTTAGGTTTAGCTAAATCATTCTCTTTAGATGCTGGCGAAGACTTCAGTGTATTTGCTGACGAAGTTCCACCGGACTTGTTAATTAAGAATCCAAAAGAATATTTACGTTATCTATGTTTAGGTAGAGTATCGCAAATAGATGGTTCGAAACCAATCTTTAAAAACCAATTTCAAGCATGCTATCGATATCTCTTTACAAAGGAATTCTCTACCACAAAGGCATTTTTCTATACAGATGAAATCTCTACGTGCATCGCTGCTGCAGATCAGATGGACATATGTGTGAATTACCCTAAGAAAAATTCAAATGATTCCACCACTGCAGTTGCGACAGATCATACGAATTATGGATTTGACATAACTATTGAATACGCTCAAGCGGATGGCGCCAGCACAATGTATGTATCCTCAGCGCCCACTCTCTCAGATGTAAAGCCTATAATAAGAGAGTTGTCTGGGTGCACGCATGATTTCTTGAAGACTTCACGTTATTTAAGTACTAATAGTGTCAGACTGAAAAAATATGTTACTGAGGGTCACACCGCTGATGAAGTCGAATGCATCCAGCGACAGTCAGAGTACCCCGTATTCTATAGTCTTTACATCAATCAATCATATTATGATCAAATGCTATCCGCACATATGTCCTACAAAGAGAAGCATCCTGACTTTACATTAGATGAGTGGGTAGAGATGAATAATCATGAATCCTATACGTATCAAGCTACAAGTGTAACAGCACCGTTCTTCATTATATGTTCAGATTTTCAAGACGTAAGAGATGATACGTTGTACCAATATAAGATTGGAGAAGACACACAGCATGTGCAAATAGATAGGTTACCACTCAAAAGTGACGAATATAATATTTATAGTAAGCTAAACTTTTACCAAACTACGCAAATAAGCCATAGTAGAGTGAAGAAGATTCATATAAATCATGTTGATATTGGAGAAACCAATTATAGCTTTAGTAACCTTAAGTATCAATCGTAATGGCGATAATTAATAATACAATGTCTTTAGCACACTATGATGAATCCACAAAGTATCATTTAGATAAACTTTGTGAATTAGCTAATGTTGAATACAAGCCGATTCAATTGGATTTCAAGAAGTTTGAAGAAGATTATATCAAACTTTCCTTTAAGTACTGCCAAGAAATTATAAAACATCATAGTAAAACGTTCAATTTAGCTTCTTCTTTATTGGATACCGAGCGCAGAACTGCAATAACTTCTTTATACGGATTTTGTCGTATTACCGATGATATTATAGATAAAGATTTAGACGAGGGTCAAGAAATTTTAGAAAGCTGGCACAGAAAAGTTCATTTAGGTCATTTAGATATCACAGATCCCGTACTTTTCTCATGGCTATATACAAGGCAAAAGTATAAGATACCAGTAGAATATATGGATCAGCTAATTAAAGGGGTTCGTATGGACACAGTGAAATTTAGATATGCCACATTCGAAGAGCTGATAGAATATTGCTATTACGTAGCAAGTACAGTAGGATTAATGAGTATGACTATTATTGGATTTGATAATAAAGAGGCTATCAGATATGCGATACAAATGGGTGTCGCACTTCAGTTGACTAATATAATAAGAGACGTCGGTGAAGATTTCAGGATGGGAAGAATATATTTGCCGCAGGAAGATATAGATCAATTTGGTGTAACCGAGGATCATTTCAAAAATGCCATCATAGATGACAAGTGGAGAAATCTGATAGCATTTCAAATCAAGCGAGCCAGATTATTTTATGAAGAATCATGGCAAGGTCTTTCGCTATTAGAATCAAAGGGTAAATGGTCTATTGCAGCAGCAGCAACTTTTTACGGAGAAATTCTGAAGATAGTCGAGAGAAATGGATACGATAATTTAAATTATAGAGCTTTCGTTAGTAAAAAGAGGAAATTGTATTTGTTATCAAAATTAATAGTCAAATAGTATAATAAATGAATAAAAATATAGTCGTGATTGGAGCTGGTTTTGGAGGACTATCAGCTGCCATCCGAATGTCAGCAGCAGGGCATAACGTGACCCTAGTTGACAATAGAGATAAACCAGGCGGTAGAGGCTACCAGTACGAAGTTGATGGATTCAAGTTTGATGGCGGACCGACTGTGATAACTGCTCCATACATGATAGAAGAATTATTCTCAATCTCAGGTAAGAAGATGGAGGATTATATGACTCTATTACCGCTAAGTCCTTTTTACAGGATATTTAATCAAAAAGGCGAGGCTTTCAACTATTATCAGGAGAGAGAGAAGGCCGAGAATGAAGTTGCTAAGTTCAGTCCTGAAGATGTAGAGGGATACAAGAAATTTGTGGACAGCACAGTTGGTGTTTTTGAAAAATTTCATCCTTACACTGAAAAGCCATTTCTTAAGTTTTCTGAGATGATGGCTATCATACCTTCAATGCTAAAGACAAGGACACTGAAGTCGATGTATTCATACGCGTCTATGTTTGTAAAGGATGAGTTCATCAGGAAAATATGCTCCTTTCATCCATTGCTCGTGGGAGGTAATCCTTTTGATACCCCGTCAATATTTAGCCTCATCATCCAATTTGAAAAACAATGGGGTGTTCATTATTGCAAAGGTGGTACTGGAGCCATGGCACAGGCAATGCTTCAGCTATTTAAAGACAATGGAGGTACGGTTAGAATGTCTACAGAAGTTAGCCAAATTAATTTTGACAATAAGGCAGTCTCTTCTATCACATTAGCCTCAGGTGAAGATATGCCCACCGATATTGTCATCAGTAATGCAGATAGCGCATACACGTATCTTAATATGATATCTGCAAGTGATCGTCCTTTAGGGGTTAAAACATGGTTAAATAATTTAGAGTATAGTAACTCTCTCGTCGTTATTTATTTTGGTACAGATAAGCGGTATTTGGATAGTAAACTACACCACCATAATATCATATTGAATGAGAGATACAGAGAGTTATTGAGCGACATCTTTAAAAAGAAAAAATTAACTGAGGATTTCTCTTTGTATCTGCATATGCCGACGATAACCGATGAGACAATCGCTCCTGAGGGTTGTGAGTCTTTTTATGTACTTTCTCTAGTACCGAATTTATCAAAACAAAGTGACATAGATTGGCCTTCATTTAGAGAAGAGTACAAAAACAAAATCTATCAGTTTTTGGAGGAGAATTATTTGCCAGATCTGCGGTCTCATATTATTGCAGAACATATGATAGATCCTATTCATTTCCGCGACGAACTGAAGAGTCACGTAGGTGCTTCATTTTCTATTAAGCCCTCCATGACACAGACAGCCTGGTTTAGACCTCATAATAGATCTAAATTTTTTAAAGGGTTATACTTTGTCGGTGCAGGCACTCATCCGGGAGCTGGAGTCCCAGCAGTTATAGCAAGCGGTAAAATTGCGAGTGAATTGATACAAACAGATTTCGATCAAGGTACTGCGTCTAATTTAAATGTACCTGAAAAAGCTTATGAAAAAAGCATTTGATATAGCATTTAATCAAATCCAACAAGAACAGGAACAGATTGAGTTAAAATTGACGGGTAAAATTCCTAAGTGGGTCAGCGGATCATTTTATAGGAATGGACCTGGCCTATTAAAATGCTCAACCCAAACTTATAATCATTGGTTTGATGGTTTAGCTATGGTGCACAAATTTGATATAGCTGATGGAAAAGTTTCCTATCAATCTAAGTATTTAGAGTCTAACGTCAGAGATTCTATTTTAGAGAGTGGCTCAATAACCTTTCCTGAATTTGCTACTGATCCATGCAGTTCTATATTTAAAAAATTATTATCCTCATTTAAGCATACTAATCCCAAAGTCAGCCTTCAAGAATGCGATAATCAGCTGTTAGCTTTGGGTGAGACGAGAGTGCAATTAGAAATAGATAAAAACACTTTAGCTACTTTGGGTGTTCATGATTATTCGGATACCCCACTGGCTCCGGCAGTCACAACTGCCCACCCTCACGTCGTAGATAATCACTTGTATAATCTGGTAGTGAGTATGGGGCCACTAAATTTTTACAAAATCGTCAGATACAATATTGGTACTAAGAAGACAGAGACTTTATGCAAAATTCCAATTAGCAAGCCGGCATATATTCATAGTATTGGAATGTCTGATAATTATTTTATTATTGCGCATTATCCATACAACTCTAATACAATTGATTTCGTACTAAAGAACAAACCATTTATAGAGAACTTTAAATGGATTAAGAACAAGCAAGTAACATTCTTCATTGTCTCAAGAAAAAGTAATAAGGTAGTCCACAAAGTGAAAACAGATCCTTTCTTTGCCTTTCATTTTATTAATGCTTATGAAGAAGATGACTCATTAATCTTTGATATGGTAACATATCCTGACTCCGGAATAATTGATTCCTTTTATTTGGAGAAGCTATCGGACATGAATGAAAGACTTCAAGAATCTAATTTGCACAGATTTAAGTATAATCTCCGATCTAATGCTCTGCAAAGATCCCAAGTGACTGCTCATTCCTTAGAGTTACCCACTATGGACAACAGATTCCTGCAGAAGAATTACAATCACACTTATGCGGTGGGAGTGTCTGCTGAGGGTCACCAGCAATTTTATGATCAGCTGATAAAAACTAATATGCACACTGGACTGTCTCTCATATGGAAGGATCCTGACTACTATCCTGGTGAGCCAATCTTTATACCAGATAATCACTATAATGAGGACGATGAGGGTGTCATACTAAGTATATTAATTAATATTGCAGATGAGTCTAAAGGTTCAAAGCTGCTTGTCTTGGATGCTAAAACATTTACAGAGATCGCTTCAGTTCAGATTAATCATTCAATTATGCCAGGTTTTCACGGTTGTTATATTAACTAATCTACAATACATACTTAGATGAAACTGATCACGATCTTAGCCGTATTCACTCTATATATTATGCCATTATTCTCACAAGCTCCAGAAAAATCATCTTCTATAATTGTTCAGTTGAATAATATTAAGAATGACAAGGGTCTCATTGGTATTAATGTTTTTAGTTCGGATGAAGGCTTCCCATCAGACTACAAAAAGTCATACGTAAGCAAAACCTTCGAAATAGATTCACATAACAGCGAGTACGTTATCGAAAACGTTCCACCTGGTACTTATGGGGTAAGCGTCTTACACGATGAGAATTCAAATTCAAAATTGGACACTAATATTTTCGGTGCTCCAAAAGAAGGTTACGCTGTCTCTAACAATGCGAAAGCACGTAGATTCGGTCCCCCTAAATATGGCGACGCTATGTTTAATCATGGTAGCGAGGATAGTATACTTAAATTGAATCTAAAGTATTGATGACGCGCCTACTATTCATCATCTGTCTATTGATGAATTTATTGACTAATTTATCGGCAGAGGGTTTTGGAAATGACAAGAATGTAGTGAGATCACAAATCGACACTATAAGTATCAGAGGCATTGTTAAAGATGCAGTGTCAAACGAACCATTAGCTTTTGCAACCCTACTTATTCGACAATCCATACTAAGTACACTTACAGATCAATATGGACCAGTACGAACAAAAGAAGAATTTTTTCAGAATACTTTAACTGATGTTGATGGTCGATTCTCTATAAGCATAAACTTTAAGCCACAGGTTCCGATTAACTTCACAGTAAATTATATCGGTTACGAAGAGAAGCAGCTAACGATATATTCACCTGAAGATCTTAGGGACCTTACCATTACACTAACTCCAATAGCAGAACTGATAGATGAGGTGACCATCACTGGTGCGTCATTCAAAGACGTTATAGGTGTTCCTATATCCTTGAAGACGACCTCCGCGGCAATGATCCAAATGAATGCTGGTGGCGGTGGAGATTTTTCCAAACTAATGCAAAGTTTACCTGGGCTTACTACGCTAAGCTCATTCAGAAATGATTTAATAGTTAGAGGTGGGAGTCCAACGGAGAATACTTTCTTCATTGATGATATTGAAATACCCTACATTAATCATTTATCCACGCAGGGCTCTACGGGTGGCACCATATCGATACTAAATTCTCAACTGATTAATGAAGTAGATTTTATAGCCAGTGGATATCCATCTAATAGACCTGATGCTATGAGCGGCGTATTTAATATCTACCTTGCAGACCCCTTTAGAGAAAAATATCTATCCATTGGTAACGATCCAACCAATGTCTTTCTTAACGGATCAACGTCATATGAAAATATAGCAGCAACCTTTAGCATAAGAAAATCATACAGGGAGTATTTGTTGGACTTTATCGGACTCGCTGTATTACCTAGCTATAGTGATTATCTCCTAAACTTAAAATATAAGCTTAATCCTAATAGCTACTTAAGTTATCTGATGGTCGGCTCGATTGATGATTTTAAGGTCAACCAAGATGTCAACACTAGCGACATACAACAATACCTGAGAGACAATCTGCCGACTAATCAGCAGAGCAGCAATACATTAGGAGTTGCATACAAGCAGATCAGTGAGAAGTCAACCAAAAGCTTCAAATTATCTTACTCCAAATTTAAAAATGCTGCTCAAAGATCCATCAACCGTAATAATGTGGATACGCAAATATTAGATTATACTTCTTCAGAGGAACAATACGTAGGTCAGTTAGAATTATACAATGACTTAGGAAAAGTAAAGATTAAATATGGCGGTGGACTAAAATTTAATCATGCTGAATATGACGTATTTAATCAATACTACAATTCGGTAATGCTGACCGAAGTGAATTATACTTCAGGAATAAATTATAATCACATCTACGCTTTTCTTCAGACAAGCTTCGATGTCATTCCTGAAATATTTCAGTTGACACT
>ENA-ORXC01002348-ORXC01002348.1-marine-metagenome-genome-assembly--contig:-NODE-2348-length-10421-cov-54.543697_pt1 | contig 10421 bp, 6 predicted proteins | sample MGYA00237865_ERZ511478 | MGnify/ENA metagenome assembly ERZ511478 | reverse complement strand
GATGTATCACGACGGAAAAATTATTGAAACCAAAAACGGTAAGCCAAGTAACAATTACATTCATCATAAAAAGAAATACGGAAAGCCTTCTAAAAAGGGATATATAGAAATCATAGAAGATTTTTCTCCCACAGCTTTCGATGCCAAAGAATGGGCGGATCTATTTGCAAAATCTGGGGCACGATTTGCAGGTCCTGTAGCTATGCACCATGATAATTTTGCGATGTGGGACAGTAAAGCGACCCGTTGGAATTCTATGAATTACGGAGGTATTGATCCATCTGCAGCACTAAAAAAGGAGATAAATGATAAAGGAATGCGTTTTATTGGGTCATTTCACCATGCATTTACCTGGAAATATTTTGGTCCTGCACATGCTCACGGTAACATAAATCCGAATGATTATGACTTGTATACCAACCCGCATAGTTTGGACAATGACACGCCAGATGAAGCTTTTATGACTGCATGGTGGGCAAGTTTAAAAGAATACATAGATAAGTACCAACCAGATATTATTTGGTTCGATTGGTGGTTAGAGAATTTACCCGAAGAAGACCGACTTAAATTTTTAGCCTATTACTATAACAAGGGTAAAGAGTGGGGCAAAGAAGTAGCGGTTTGTTACAAAGAAGCAACCTTTAATGAAGATGTCGCTATTAAGGATTATGAACGCGGTAGACCAAATCAACCAAAACAGAATGCTTGGTTAACCGATACCTCTCCCGGAGCTTGGTTCTATAGACCAAATGCAAAGTTTAAAACAGCTAATGAGCTCATAGATATACTTGCGGATATTGTAGCTAAAAACGGATTAATGTTATTGAACGTACCACCAAACCCAGATGGAAGTATTCCGCCAGAAATGCAACAATTACTAACAGATATGGGGTCTTGGTTAGCAATTAATGGCGAAGCTATTTATGACACACGCCCATGGACGATATTTGGCGAAGGACCAACAAGGTTGCCAGAAGGTGGGCACAAGGTAGAGGAGAAGTTAAAAATTGAATACCAAGAAAAAGATATTCGGTATACCAAAAAAGGAGATAAAGAAATTTTTGCCATTGTTTTAGACGAACCAAAATCGGCAATTACAATGAAGACACTTTCTACTGATATTGGCGTCTTAAATTCTAAAATTCTGAATGTTCAATTAATAGGGAGCAACGAGAAATTAAGTTGGGAACGCAACGAAAAAGGACTTGTTATTCAAAAACCAACTTCCTTTCCTTCAAAATATGCGCATGCCTTTAAAATAACTTTAGAAGGTTACAGAGAGAATGATATTGGTGGTGACGTTGAAGCACATATAGATTGATTTCTGATGGTAAATTATACGGTCTTACTTTCAAAAAAGGTGATAATATGTTTATGTTACATAGGTATTGGCTGTATGTTTTTCTTGCAATCACAAGATAGACCCAATGTTATTTTAGTACTTACCGATGACCAAGGTATTGGAGATTTAGGGGCACATGGCAACCCGTGGTTAAAAACACCGCAAATAGATGCCTTTTACGATGATGCCGTACGAATGACCAATTTTCATGTATCGCCGCTTTGCACACCCACTAGAGCTGCAATAATGACCGGAAAGTATCCTATAAATAATGGAGCTTGGGCAACGTATAAGGGTAGGGATGCCCTTTCCAATTCGGTGACAATGGCAGATGTTTTTCAACAAAACGGCTACAAAACCGCCCTATTCGGCAAATGGCATTTGGGGGATAATTATCCTAATCGACCAACCGATGCTGGTTTCGATACGGCCATACATCATTTAGCAGGAGGTATAGGGGAATTGTCCGATTACTGGGGTAATGACTATTTTGATGATGTATATTATGTAAACAACGAACCCAAACAATTTAAGGGCTATTGTACCGATGTTTGGTTCAATGAGGCGATAAATTTTATTAAGCAAAACAAAGACCATCCTTTTTTCGTGTATTTGCCTTTAAATGCGCCTCATGACCCGCTATATGTCGATGAAAAATATGCTGCCCCGTATAGACATTTAGAAGGAAAACATATAGTAAGTGCCGATCTCTATGGCATGATAGCCAATATTGACGAGAATTTTGGTAAACTGAACCGGTTCTTAAAAGCGGAGAAATTAGAAAAGAATACCATTGTTATTTTCATGTCAGACAATGGTACACGCTTTGGGTATCGTGCAGCTGATAACTTAGGATATAATAAAGGATTTAAAGGAATAAAAGGTCAGAAGGAAGAAGGCGGTCATAGGGTTCCGTTTTTTATTCGATATCCTAAAGCCAAAATTAAAGGAGGAAAAGACAATAATGAACTGACGGCTCACATAGACCTTATCCCAACCTTGGCAAATTTATGTGCATTGAATGTGCCAGATAGTTTGAGTTTAGACGGAATCGATTTTTCTCCTGTATTTAAGAATACGAATGTAAGTTTAAGGGAACGAGCACTATTTCTCCACAACCGACAAGACTGGAGACCACCCACACAAGAACATGACGGACTCGTTTTACAGAACGAATGGCGATTACTAAAGGGGAAAGAGCTTTATAATATCATTGATGACATAGGGCAAAAGCAAAACCTGGCAAAAGAACATCCGCAATTGGTTAAAGATTTAAGGAGTAAGAATGCCACTTTTTATATGTCGGTTATGGCTAATGATGTATTTACCGAATTACCGGTTACCATAATAGGTTCTGAACATCAAAAAGAAATAAAATTAACCATTCAACATGCCATCGGAGACGATAGCGGTATTTGGAAAACCGAACAAGTGGCCGCAGGCGTAAAAAATAAAAATAATAGGTATGCCATAGAAGTTGCTTCGACGGGTACGTATAATATCTCTTGTATGCGCTGGTCAAAAGAAGTCCCTGGTCCTGTTTTAGGAGTACCCGGCAAATACCCTAAATCAAATTTTGAGTATGTCGCCATTTCTCCTGATAAAGTAAGGATACAAATAGCCAATCAAATATTGGAAAAATCCATAAATGCGAATGAAGCGTCAATAGATTTTGAAGTGTATTTAGAAAAAGGAAAAACATTATTGGAAACCGACTTTTTATTTGGCACTGATGCATACGGAGTCTATTATACCTATATCAAAAAAATCTGATATGCTACTGTTTGTATATGATATTAAGGATAATGATTGATGATGAGTAGGTGCATTTTAGTTAATTAAGTTTTAGTGTAATGGATCATAAATAATTGTTGCTGAATGTATTAATGATTTGTTCAGTTAATGTCTAGTTATAAAATAGTAAGCTTTAAGAATGGTATTATAAATTACCGCTTTGTGTAATGCATAATATTTTTGCTAAAAAAATTAATAAAATCTAAAATTTTATTTCATAAATGAGAATAATTAAAACATTGTTGGGTATTTATGTTTTATCGGTATTTGTAAGTTGCCAAGAGAAAGCTGATAAGCCGTCTGAAAACACCCAAGAGAAAAATGATACCAAGTCAATAAGCCAACAACAAATAGACCATTTAGGTATTACCGATGTTGACCATTTAAGTGATGCATCAAAAAGGGCATTGGCCTGGCCAACTGATTTGGGAGATGAGTGGTTTTTAGAATTTAATCAATTAGAACCGTTAAAAGGGGATTTGGCATATGAAGAAGGTGTTATAAGAAGAGATCCAAGTGCCATGATCATGGAAGATGGTAAGTACTATGTGTGGTATTCAAAAGGAGAAGGACCTACTCAAGGTTTTGATGGTGATGTGGAAAATGAAAAAGTATTTCCTTGGGATCGTTGCGACATCTGGTATGCTACATCAGAAGATGGTATTACATGGAAAGAAGAAGGTATAGCGGTAGCAAGGGGTAAAAAAGGTGAATATGACGATCGCTCGGTATTTACGGTAGAAATCATGAAGCATGAAGATATGTATTACCTAAGTTACCAGACCGTAAAATCGCCTTATAATAAAAGGGTGAAAAATCAAATTGGTTTGGCTTGGTCTACTTCACCTAACGGACCTTGGACTAAGAGTAAAGAACCTATTTTAAGTCCCGCAGACAATGGTGTTTGGGAAGGCGATGATCCTAATGATCGCTTCTCCGTTAAGAAGAAGGGAGATTTTGATAGCCACAAAGTGCATGATCCGTGCATTCTTCCTTTCAATGGCAAGTTCTACTTATACTATAAAGGAGAGCAAATGGGAGAGGAGATCACTTTTGGAGGTCGTCAAATTAGACATGGTGTCGCTATTGCAGATAATCCTAAAGGTCCTTATGTAAAATCACCTTACAATCCTATAAGTAATAGTGGGCATGAAATATGTGTATGGCCATACAATGATGGTATAGCATCATTAATAACAACAGATGGTCCTGAGAAAAATACGATACAATGGGCGGCAGACGGCGTAAATTTCAACATCATGTCTTCTATTCCGAGTCCACCACACGCCATAGGTTTAAATAGAGCGGTTGATAGTGAGAAAGAACCGACCGAAGTATTGAAATGGGGGTTGACGCACGTATATAACAGTGGGGATTATCAAAGTATTATGCGATTTACATCTCGTAAAAAGAAGAAATACTAGCACATATATTTCATATGAAAATCAAGGTCCATAAGGTGTTTGATAATGAATGGTGTTCACAATCGGGCAAATTCTTGTTATTAGCTTTTCTTTTAATAGGACAATGCTTAATAGCTCAGAAAAAGCCGAACATTGTTTTCATCCTTTCTGACGATGCCGGATATGCCGATTTTGGTTTTCAAGGAAGTAAAGAATTTAAAACGCCTAGGTTAGATGCTTTGGCAAAAGAAAGTATACAATGTATGCAAGCATATGTAAGTGCAGCTGTTTGTGGACCCTCTAGAGCAGGGTTTTTAACAGGTGTATACCAGCAGCGTTTCGGTTTTGAAGAAAACAACGTGCCGGGTTATATGAGCGCAAGTGGTGCAACGGGCGATGATATGGGTTTGCCGCTCAATCAAAGAACCATTGCCAATGAGCTGCATGAGCAAGGTTACGCCACCGCTATTTTTGGAAAGTGGCATATGGGTAATGCAGATAGGTTTCATCCTACCAAAAGAGGTTTTGATGAATTCTACGGATTTAGGGGAGGTGCTAGAAGTTTTATGCCTTATGATGAAAACAACCCAATAGATAAAGATGAAAATAGGTTAGAACGAGGTTTCGGTAATTTTTTAGAACATGACGGTTATTTAACCGATGATTTGGCAGATAAAACCAATCAATTTATAGTTCAACATAAAGACCGACCCTTCTTTGTTTATTTATCGTTTAACGCGGTGCATACACCGATGCAGGCAAATAAAACAGACTTAGATCAATTTCCTGATCTTAGGGGTAAAAGAAAAACATTGGCGGCAATGACCTTGGCTATGGACAGGGCTTGTGGTAAGGTAGTTGATCAACTTGAAAAATTGAATCTTTTAGAAAATACAATTATCGTATTCACAAATGATAATGGAGGACCAAGTGATTCCAACTCCTCATTGAACAAACCTTTAAGCGGCACAAAAGCCAATCATCTTGAAGGGGGTATACGTGTACCTTTTTTGATTTCTTGGAAAGGAAATCTACAAAAGAATATAACCTTTGATCATCCGATTTCTTTATTGGATATGTACCCAACTTTCAGTGCAGTTGCGGGTGTAGAGCAACATAAATTAAAGCATTTAGATGGTGTAGATCTTTTGCCATTTTTTAAAAACGAAAAAGAAGGGAGACCTCATGAGGTTTTATATTGGAAGAAGGAAAATAGGGGAGCTATACGAGAATTTGATTGGAAATTGATTCGTTACCCCGATAGACCTGCCGAGTTATACGATATATCTAAAGATATAGCCGAGCAATATGATTTAGCATTACAGTATCCAGACAAAGTTAAGGCAATGTATAAAAAGCTATTTCAATGGGAATTAGGTCTTGAACGACCGAAATGGCAACTACAACGCAAATTTGAAGGCAAGGCTGCACAACGTATGGATAAATACAGTGCTGAAAAAATCACGATTAATAAAGAGTAACGCATAAAATGAAAACAAGCATACAAAATTTCGGAACCTTTGAAACCAATACTGTACAGTTGGTAACATTGAACAATAACAATGGGGTAGAGGTTAAAATCTCAAGTTATGGGGCAACTATAACCTCCATAAAATTTCCTGATAAAAATGGTAAGATAGAAGAGGTTGTTTGTGGCTTTGATGATTTTAGCAGTTATTTTTTATCCGAATACAATTCAAATGCCCCTTATTTTGGTGGTACCGTAGGTAGATACTGCTCTCAAATAAAAGATTCAAAATTTTCATTGAACGGTATTGACTATCAATTGAATAAAATAGTTGGAGATAATAATTTACATGGTGGCAAAATTGGTTTCGATAAGAGGTTGTGGTCAATAGAAAATTTCAGTAAAAACCAAGCGGCCGTATCCATGAAATTAAAAAGTGAACACTTAGAAGAGGGCTTTCCCGGTAATGTTGATGTCTTGGTTACATTTAGTGTGACCGATGCAAACGAATTAAAGATAGATTATAAGGCAACTACAGATCAAACAACACCTTTCACGATCACTAATCATTCATACTTTAACTTAACAGGGTTTAAAGATGATATATTAAAGCATACCGTACAAATAGCATCGGATAAAAGGCAAGTTTGGGATGATACCGGAGCGGCAACAGGTACTAATATATCAGTTATAGACAAGCCAGACGATTTAAGAAAAGCTAAGGTCATTGGCGAAGTTCAGAACGACATGGAAGACGGTTTTGAACACTTTTACTTATTTGAAGATAAAGGCTTTAAATTGGGTAAGGTAGCTGAAATCAATGAAGAGACTAGCGGCAGAAGTCTAGAAGTATATACAACCGAACCTGGTATGCTATTTTATACCGGTAAATATACTTCAGACGAATTAAAAAGAGAGTCTGGTCTACAATATGGAAAGTACCGTGGTTTGTGTTTAGAGACACACCGTTACCCCAATGGACCCAATATTACAAATGCTCCAAAGAGTATTTTAGAAAAAAATGAAACATACCATAGTACTACCATTTTTAAATTTGGCTGGTAACCAATAAATCAACTAAACCAAAATCTAATTAAGATGATAGAAGGAGTATCGCTGGCAATTTTTGCCGGACTAATGCTGGGTCTTTATGCCCTGCCAGAGAAATTTACAAAAGACTTTAAATATGAGAACACATGGAGCTTATTTTTTCTGCTCACCATGTTCGTTGTGCCAATAATAGCCTCTTTGACCCTCATAAACGGGTTTGGGGAAATATTTGGAAACATGCCAATGGATATATGGGTAAAGATGGGACTGACCAGTTTTTTATGGGGAATTGGAGTTATGATGTGGAGTAAGGCCATTAACCACATTGGTCTGTCTTTAGGTTTTTCCATTTTTATTGGAACTATAATATTAGTAGGGTCATTACTGCCATTTATTGAAGATGGTTTGCCTCCTACAAACGTACTAACCTATATTTTAATTGGAATTTTTATCGTTTTGGTTGGTGTTATTCTAAATGGTAGGGCAGGTATTTTAAGAGAAAAGGATGAAGCTGGTACAACTGACAAAAAAGGATCAATGGTTACCGGTATTATGATTGCCATAGTAGGTGGGTTATTGGCGACGGGGTTTAGTTATGCCAATGCTGCAGGTAGACCATATTTGCATGAAGCAAGTATAGCCCAAGGTAATGCGGATTGGATTACGGCAGTAGCTGTAATGTTTCCCATATTTTTAAGTGGAGGTATAGTGATGACTGCATATTTCTTATGGCAATTAAGTAAGAATAATGCTTGGGGCAATTTTAAGACTCCTGCGTTCGGTAAAAATGTAGTACTGATTTTAGTCATGGCAGTATTTCATTATGCGGCATCGGCATTGTTCGCTTACGCGGCATTTAAATTAGGAAGTTCTGGTAATACCGTAGGGTATGCTATTTTCAATACATCATCGGTAGCTACTGCAATTGTTAGTGGTCTAATTACCAAAGAATGGATTAATGCGTCATCAAAGGCAAAAAGCTTTTTATACGCCGGTCTTGCGCTAATGATATCTGGTATTGTAGTAGTAGCATATTCAAACGGAATAGGCTAATAAGATTTTTGTTTTTTTGTAGCTAAAGTGCTAATTGTTCACAAAGCGGGAGGCTGTAGGTCTTCCGCTTTTTCTTGTGGCATGGTAAAGGGTAGCCAATTTTTTTATTTTTGGTTGGTATTGTGCTTTTGTAATCAAATTGTGCGCTTCTAATTCACTTGGATTATCATTTAGATTGAACAAAGCAATCGGTGTTTGCGTATGGTTGCTTTTATCGGATTTATCCACTTGTAAAATCAATTTAAAACCATCTTTAATCAACATAACTTCTTTGCCTGTACCGCTTTGAGTATAAATAACTCTATCTAAATTTTCAGTTTCATTTTCAAGTAATGGTAATAAACTAGAAGAGTCTAAAGCTTGATCAGCAGAAACCTTAATATGGTTTAACTCCGCTAAAGTTGCCATAATGTCAAGACCAAGAACCGGACTTTCGTTAATCTGGTGTTTAAAATGATTGTTCCAATAAATTATGAACGGAACACGATTACCGCCTTCATAAGCTTGGTTTTTTCCACCTCTATAAATATCACTTGGTCGGTGCCCAGACTTTAAGGTGTTCTTTCTTAAAAGTCCGCCATTATCAGAAGTTAGCATAATGATGGTGTCATCATAAATACCTTGCTTTTTTAAAGTATCGATCAGCATTTGTATTTGTACATCTAGCTCTTTTACTAAGTCAAGATGTTTAGAAGGTGTGGTGCCAGCTATTTTAATTCCATTTAACTCATCGGTTGGGGTATGTGGTAAATGAACGGCTAAGGCGGAATAGTACATAAAGAACGGTTTGTCTTTATGTGCATTCGCATCAATATAATCCATTGCCTTTTTTACCAATAAAGGTCCCATGTCATGCGGGTTCCAATTACTATCGCCTAAACCTTCTGCTTTGTCCAATTTCACTCCGACCCTATCCATTTTAGCTTGGGAGATATATGTAATTTTTGAGTCTTTCGCCAAAGGCATCATGTCATTATCTTCATATACTGCATAAGGCACATCTTGAATACCGGCTTGGAAAGAAAGCGCATAATCAAACCCTTGATAGCGTGGGCCGCCACCTACGATTTTTTTGATATCTACATCTAGTTCGGGTTTGTTTCTTGGACCTCGATAAATAGTATTTGGGTCATCTTTTCTAAGAAAATCACCGCCAATATGCCATTTCCCGAAAAAGGCGGTTTGGTAACCCGCTTGCTTCATAAGTTTGGCAAGTGTTAGTTGGTTTTTTTTGATAGGACTTTTTTCATAACTACCCCAAACTCCCCATGGGGCATCACTTCTATAACAATGGTTTCCCGTCATTATCGCATATCGTGATGGTGCACAAAGTGCAGCGGGAGCATGTGCATTTGTAAAAACGGCTCCGTTTTCTGCTAAGGCATCAATTGCAGGAGTTTCAACAATAATAGAATCTGAATGTGCTTTTCTATAGTACGATACATCTCCAAGACCTAGATCGTCTACTAAAACAACAACTACGTTTGGCTTTTTTTGAGCACGGAGAACTAAAGTAAAAAGAATGAAAAATAGGATAATTGTAGGATGTAATCGACGCATGTTGTTTTTATTTAATTGGCACTAAAGTATAGGCTCGTACCCAATCATAATAGGTGGTGTTTTTACTATCGTCTGCTAATTCTTCTGGTGTTGGAGGTGTTTCCCAATTGTATGTTTCGGTTACCAAATGCATGTACATGGGTTTATTGAACGGTGTTTCCCTAAAAAATGTACTAGGGTTCATGGTAGTTCTGTATTCGCCATCTAAATATATTTTTATGGTGTTGGCATCTACCCACCAACAACCGTACACATGGTACGCTTCATCTGCCGGCGGATTAATTTCAGAGACGACTCCTTTTTGCGATTTCACAGTTTTAGACCCATCGCAATCCGTATAAAAGGTATGTGTATTCGATCTTAATTTGGTTCTAAAGTCACCACCCGTTTTTTGCTGACCAACAACTTCTACAATATCCAATTCTTGCACTTCAAACGGACATTCTTTGGTGTCTGGTTTATTCTTTAGCCAAAAAGTAGAAGACATACTTATACTAGAAGCTTTCATTCGGGTTTCAAAATAGCCATAAAGTGCATCTTTTGCTAGCGAAGCTACGGCACCGCCCGCAATGTTATATTTCTTGTCGTTCTCTAGAACTGTATTTTTTATTTGGAGATTACCATCTTTTACAGATACGGAATAAGCCCTAAAAGTAGCAGGAGGTCTACCATCTACCCAATAAGGTGATCTTGCATGCCATTTACTGGTATCTAATAAATTGCCTTCAAATTCATCGGTAAATTTATCATT
>ENA-ORXC01002346-ORXC01002346.1-marine-metagenome-genome-assembly--contig:-NODE-2346-length-10424-cov-65.837731_pt1 | contig 10424 bp, 8 predicted proteins | sample MGYA00237865_ERZ511478 | MGnify/ENA metagenome assembly ERZ511478 | reverse complement strand
AACTACTGCTTATTTGCAAGTTGTCCACAAGCGGCATCTATATCTTTACCACGTGATCTTCTCACTGTTACAGTGACTCCATTTGCTTCAAGCACATCTACATAACGGTCTATAGCTTGAGGGTTTGCTTGTTGAAACTGACCATCATCTATAGGGTTATACTCTATGATATTTACTTTACTAGGCACTGCTTTACAAAAATCTAATAAAGCATCTATATCTATCTGTCTATCATTTATGCCATCCCAAACTACATACTCATAGGTAATGCGCTTTCCAGTTTTTTCATACCAGTAAATAAGTGCTTCTTTGAGATCTGCGAGTGGCATTTGCTCATTAAAGGGCATAATCTCTGTACGTACATCATCTAGTGCAGAGTGCAGCGATACAGCAAGATTAAACTTCACCTCTTCGTCTGCCATTTTTTTAATAATCTTAGGCACACCAGAGGTAGATACTGTAATTCTCTTAGGTGACATACCAAGTCCTTCTGGATCTGTGATCTTATCTATAGCCTTAATCACATTATTATAATTCATTAATGGCTCTCCCATCCCCATAAAAACAATGTTAGACAGGGGTCTATCGTGATATAACTTACTTTGTCTATCTATGACCACTACTTGATCTACAATCTCATCTGGGTTGAGATTACGCATTCTCTTTAATCTAGCTGTCGCACAAAATTTACAATTAAGACTACAACCTACTTGTGAAGATACACAGGCGGTTGTTCTACTCTTAGTAGGTATTAAAACAGACTCAACTGTAAGACCATCGTGCAGCTTTACAGCGTTCTTTATAGTACCATCACTACTACGTTGCATCTGGTCAACACGTATATGGTTAATCACAAAATGCTCATCTAGCAAGATGCGTGTCTCCTTTGAGATATTAGTCATATCTACAAAGTCGTGTGCGCCCTTTTGCCATAACCACTCATAAACCTGATTACCTCTAAAGGCTTTATCACCTTGGTCTACAAAAAAAGTTCTAAGATCTTCTTTGGTTAATTTACGTATGTCTTTCTTTTCTGTTTTCACGATGCAAAGGTACGGAGTTGTTTGTTGTTTCCCGCACTAGATCTTATAGATACAACCAGGTCGTAATACTACATCCATCATAAAGCAATAAAACCCTCTATAATGAGGGCTTTATTATTTTAAATATGTTAGTCGATATTAAACGAGACTATCTTGAAATGTTCTAAGACTTACTCCCATTTCAAAAGGATAGTTCTGAGATTGTAGCGCACGCTCTAGCGCTCCTAGGACAGCTAGCAAATCATTAGATGATACAGACCCCATATGCCCTACTCTAAAATATGTTGTCTTAATTTCAGAAAGCAATCCTCCTGCTACGATAACATCATCTGCTACCATATGTGCTCGAAGTAACGCTCCATCTATATTTTTTGGATAATAAACAGCTGTTAGTGTATGAGCAGCGATCACATCTTCTATAGGTAAAATAGATAAATTAAGAGAGGCTATTGCAGCTCTAAAGGCTCGAGCAAGCCTTTTATGTCTTTGTACTCTCGCACCCATCCCCTCATCACAAATAATACCCAAACTTTTCTCTAAGGCCAAAATAAGATTTACAGGCGGTGTGCCAAAATAAGAAGGTCTCCCTTCTTGATAAGCAATCATTATAGGCAGCCAGTTATTCCAAGAAGCATAATAGTTACCTACGGGTGTTTTTCTATTTTTCCAGACGTCTAGCGCTTTTTGAGAAGCAACAAGCAGTGCAAGCCCCGGCGGTACGCCTATGGCTTTTTGAGATCCAGTTAATACCACATCTACTCCCCACTTTTCTTGTAAAATTTCTTCCCCTGCTACAGAGCATACCCCGTCAAGTATGGTGAGTACTCCATACTTTTGCGCAAGCTTACATATAGCCTCTGGCGCTACCATAACTCCTGTAGATGTATCTACGTGTGTAAACGTGAGTAATTTATAGGAGCCTTCTTTGAGCGTTTCCTCTATAATATCTAAAGGCACTACTTCACCTATAGGCGCACTAAGAACCGTAGTTTCTGCGCCATAAGTTTCTAGAATATCTTTAAACCGTTCACCAAAATATCCGGTAGAAATGACAAGCGCACTATCTCCTTTCTCAATAAGGTTAGACGCCGCCATATCCATAGCTAGCGTTCCGCTTCCGGCAACTATAAAGGGCTGACCACTAGTTGATTTCCAAACTTCCTTCATCATATCCAGAGCGTTTCCAAAAACGTCTATAAAATTTGGCGCAACGTGACTTGTGGTAGGCACAGCCATTGCTTGCAATACATCTGGTTCAAACTCTATTGGTCCAGGTATCATAAGTAATTTTCTGCTTTTCATAATTTTCAATAATATGTTAAGGCTCTTTTCTGAAGTGAGTAAATCATTACATAAAGATGCTCATTATAATGATACAACTTTTTAGGTTTACGCTTTCGCGAAAGCGTAATAACACCCCACACAGCCATTATACAAATAAGAAATTCCAGCCAGATAGTGTAAACCAATACTTCCTACCAAAGACTATATCTGGACTGAAATTTCTTTAATTTCAAAAAGACGATGAGAGCAAGCATCGCCTTCTTACAACAAATTGAGGTTTACTTACTCTACGAGCACAGCCTTTTGCTTTGTTACGGGTTCTTTTACAGTAAACTGGTTACTAGTATTATTTGCTCCACCAGCCTTGAGAGCTCTATCTCCTGCATAAAATGTTTTGTGATCATCTCCCAGATCTGAGCCAGCCATTCTCTGGTGTTTTACACAAGAAACACCTTTGCGTATTTCTTCTCTCTGCACATCTTTTACGTAGGCTAGCATACCTTGATCTCCAAAATAGCCTTCGGTAAGATTATTCATATGCAACGCAGTGGTGTGATATGTAGGCAATGTAATAAGGTGGTGGAAGATACCAGCCTCTCTTGCACCATCCATCTGGAAGGTTTTAATCTTCTCATCTGCACGGTGTGATAACTCTGTATTATCATACTCTACATCCATAAGATTATTACGGTCATAAGCTGTCATATTCTCTCCTTCTTCTAGCATCTCGTCATAAGCTTGATTACGGAAATTGAGTGTCCAGTTAAATGACGGTGAGTTGTTGTATACCAGCTTTGCATTAGGCATTACCGCTCTCACTCTGTTAACCATATGAGCGATTTGCTTTACATTAGGTGTAGGGGTTTCTATCCATAAAAGATCTGCTCCATTTTGTAGACTCGTAATACAATCTAGTACTACACGATCTATATTTGTTCCGTTTTTGAATTTATACAATCCGTTAGGTAGTCTTACTGGACGTACAATTTTACCATCGCGTTTTAATAGTACATCATCTTCTTTTGCAGTAGCAACATCTATCTCTTCTGCCTCTACAAAGGCAAGATATTGTGATGCAAGATCTCCTGGCTCCTGACTTACCGGTAGCTTTTGAGTAAGACCAGCCCCCTCAGAGTCTGTTCTTGCTACAATGACACCTTGCTCTACTCCTAGTTCTAAAAAGGCATAGCGTAGTGCATTAATTTTTGCAATAAAATCTTCGTGTGGCACGGTTACCTTTCCATCTTGATGCCCGCACTGCTTAGCGTCAGACACTTGATTTTCTATTTGAAGAGCACAAGCACCTGCTTCTATCATTTTTTTGGCAAGGAGATAAGTTGCCTCTTCATTACCAAAACCTGCATCAATATCTGCAATGATAGGCACAACGTGCGTCTCATAATTATCTATTTGATCCTGCACATCTTCACCAGCATCTAGACGACGAAATAGATCGTTGAGCTCTACAGCATCTGCCTGGCGTAAAAAAGTGTAAATCTCTTCTATTAACTTAGGCACGGCAGTTTTTTCGTGCATAGATTGATCTGGTAATGGCCCTAGTTCTGAACGTAAAGCGGCAACCATCCATCCAGAAAGATATAAGTATTTTTTATTTGTAGTGCCGTGATGCTTCTTTACAGCGATCATTTTTTGTTGCGCTACAAACCCGTGCCAGCAACCTAGTGATTGCGTATAATTCATAGGGTTTGCATCATATTCTTCCATATCCTTACGCATAATAGCTGCGGTGTATCTGGCGATATCAAGACCGGTTTTAAATCTATTTTGCACCGACATACGAGCCGTGTTTTCTGGGCTTATAGAACTCCACGAGTTTCCGTGCTTTGCTTTAAGTGTACGAATAACTTCAAGGGCTGAATTATAATTTGACATAGTATTAAGTATTAAGAGATTATTTTATTTAAAAGCCTGTAAGGCTATTCTATATAGATTGTGTTTATAAATATGTGTATGCTGGTGTGGTTAAAAATTCTTCAAAATCTTCTGATAAGACGAGATCATTAAAGAGATTAAAAGCATTTTCAAATTGGGTTGCCTCTATCTTATCTGCACCCACCTCTGTTATTATTTTTTCTACCTCTTCATCAAAAAGCATTGTGTACAGATCTTTAGTAAGCACATTTCCATCCTCTAAGACGGCTTTATTTTTAAGCCAGTGCCAGATTTGAGTTCTTGAGATTTCGGCTGTGGCAGCATCTTCCATAAGGTGATAGAGTGCCACTGCTCCCTGGCCACTGAGCCAGGCATTGAGATACAGAATACCTACGTTGATATTTTTACGAACCCCGTCCTCTGTAACAGTACCTTCTGGAATAGCTATAAGATCATTTGCCGTGACGGTTACATCATCTCTAGTGACCTCCATCTGGTTAGGTGCTGGCATATATGCATTAAACTCATCTATCGCAACTTGCACTAGTGCTGGATGTGCTACCCAGGTACCATCGTGTCCATTTTTTACCTCACGCTCTTTGTCCTTTCTTACTTTTTCTAAAGCTGCCTTATTTGCCTGAGGGTTATTTTTTATAGGCACTTGTGCTGCCATACCACCTATGGCTAAGATTTTCCTTTTATGACAGCGTTGTATAACAAGTTTTGAATAGGCATCCATAAATGGTGCGGTCATCCCTACCTGGTCACGATTAGGCACTAAGAAGTCTGGATCATTTCTAAACTTCTTGATGTATGAGAATATATAGTCCCAACGCCCACAGTTAAGACCTACGATATGGTCTTTTAATTCATAAATAATCTCATCTAGCTGGTGACTTGCTGTAATAGTTTCTATAAGAACTGTACATTTTATTGTACCTATAGGTAACTCCAGGTACTCTTGAGCAAACTCAAACACATCATTCCAAAGTCTTGCTTCTAGATAGTGCTCTAGCTTTGCTAAATAGAAATAAGGCGCTGTGTTATTTTTTAAAAGTTGGGAAACGTTTGTAAAAAAGTATAATCCAAAATCTACCAGTGAACCCGATACTTCAACATTATCTATAAGTAAATGCTTCTCATTGAGATGCCATCCTCTAGGTCTTACTAGTAAGGTGGCAACCTCATCGTTAAGTGTATATTTTTTATCCTTAGTAGGGTGATGATATGTTATCGTTTTATTTACAGCATCACGAAGATTAATCTGACCTTCCATCACATTCTGCCAGCTAGGTGCGGTACTATCTTCTAGATCTGCCATAAAAGTTCTTGCTCCAGAGTTGAGCGCATTTATAACCATTTTACGATCTGTAGGCCCAGTAATCTCCACTCTTCTGTCTTGCAAGTCGTGAGGAATCTCTCCTGCAACCCACTCCCCCTCTCTAATATCTTTTGTCTCAGTTGGGAATAAAGGTTTCTCACCTTGATCAAACAATAGCTGCTGTTGCTCTCTTGCTTGTAGTAATTCTAACCGTCTGGAATTAAACCGTTCGTGAAGGGCTTTTATAAAGTCTAAAGCTTCATCTGTTAATATCTCTGAGTAATAGCTTTTAACATTACGGTTAAAACTTATTGCATACTGGTTTATTTCTGGTGCCATCCTTTGATGTTTTAAATTCTACACCACAATGTTAAAAAAAATACTTTGATTAAAAAAGCGAACGTTCGCTAAAAATATATTTTCACTAAATTTAAGTATTCGCAAAAAGCCTTATATTTGTGTATATGGATGAAGAAGATATCAAACTAATTTTTGGGCTTAAGCTACGCCAGATAAGGACTGACAAAAACCTATCTCTTTTTGGATTATCAAAATTAACCGGACTTTCAAAATCATATTTAAATGAAATTGAACACGGAAAAAAATATCCAAAACCTGATAAAATATTTACACTTTCGGAAAAATTAGACATTCCGTACGATCAAATGGTGTCTTTAAAGCTGGATAAAAACCTTGCTCCTATAGGTGAAATTTTAAAATCAAAGATTCTAAAAGAGATTCCTCTAGAGCTTTTTGGTATAAAAGAAAGTGATCTCATAGATATTGTATCTAATGCGCCAGCAAAAGTCAACGCCTTTATAAGTACAATTATAGAAATTGCACAGCACTACAACTTTGGGAGGGAAAGCTTTTTTCTTGCCTCTGTGCGCTCATATCAAGAAGCAAATAACAACTACTTTGATAACATAGAGCAAAAGGTACTCGACTTTGTAAAATCGTATCAAATAAACATAGGGCAAAGTATCTCATCAAACGAGCTAGAGGAAATCCTCATAGAAGAATACAACTACTCCATAAAAAATGATGAACTAGATAAGCACAAAGATCTAGATAACTTACGATCTGTTTTTATACCTAAATCGCGCACACTACTAGTCGCAAATGATATAGACGAGTCACAACGCACCTTTATCTATGCAAAGGAAATAGCCTATAACTTTCTAGAAATCAAAGAAAGATTATACACCTTCCCGTGGATACTTTTTGAAACTTTTGACCAGGTACTTAATAATTTTTATGCCTCTTACTTTGCAGGAGCATTAATCATACCTCGTAAAAACCTTACGGCAAAAATTAAAGATATTTTTAAGGAACCTATTTTTCATAAAGATTCTTTTGAGCACATCACAAATGAGTTTAACGCATCACCAGAGTCTTTTTATCAAAGGCTTACTAATATTCTACCTAAGGAGTTTAATATAAAGAACTTGTTTTTCTTGCGGTTTACACACAAACTTAACGACACAAAATTTCACCTTACAAAGGAGTTGCACCTAGCACACCAGCACGCGCCACGAGCAAATGAAAGTGATGAGCATTACTGCAGGAGATGGGTGTCTTTACAGGTGCTCAAAGATTTATCTAAGAGTAGTGACAATAGTAAGTTTGACTTACAGATATCTAACTATGAGAATGAGGGCGTACAGTATCTAGTGCTCTCTACTGCAACAAAAGATCCTTTTAAAGAGAACAAGTTTAGAAGCATAAGTATAGGGCTACTCATAAATAAACAACTTGAGCGCAAAATAAAATTTCTCAAGGACCCAAATATTCCTACTCGTAACGTAGGGGTTACTTGTGAGCGTTGTGCCATTACAGATTGTGAAGTGAGACAAGCTCCTCCAAAGGTTTTAAATCGAACTTCAAAGAATAAAAAAATAGCCGCTATAGTAGAGCAGCTTAATGATACATATTAATCACAGTAAAAGATACAAGCCTACTATACCTACTAGCCCCGATTGTAATGTAAATCCCGCAGTTGCCTGGCGTAGCCGGCACGAGGAATTGCAATGTAAAGCGGGATACTACCTATATAAGCACACCATAAGATAGTGCTACAAACAAAAAAAGCCCAAACTTTACAGTCTGGGCTTTTGTACATTATGGCAATGTATTAGATAATTAACATTGCATCTCCATAAGAGTAGAATTTGTATTTTTCTTTTACTGCCTCATCATAAGCACGCTTCATAAAATCGTGACCTGCAAAGGCAGACACCATCATAAGCAATGTAGACTTAGGCGTGTGGAAGTTTGTAATCATACAGTTTGCAATACTAAAGTCATACGGTGGGAATATAAATTTATTAGTCCAACCACCAAACTCGTTAAGTGTACCGCTACTAGATACTGCACTTTCCATCACGCGCATTGCGGTAGTACCTACGGCACACACACGACGCTTTTCTGAAATAGCTTTATTTATAATCTCTGTGGCTGGCTTACGTATGTATGCTTCCTCACTATCCATTTTGTGCTTTGAGAGGTCTTCTACCTCTACCGCGCTAAATGTACCAAGACCTACGTGTAAAGTTACCTCAGCAAAGTCAATACCTTTAATTTCTAAACGCTTTAATAGGTGCTTTGAGAAGTGAAGTCCTGCGGTAGGTGCTGCTACGGCTCCTTCTTCTTTTGCATAGATAGTCTGGTAGCGCTCCTCATCTTCTGGCTCTACCTCACGGTTTATGTATTTTGGTAATGGTGTTTCTCCTAGTGAAGTAAGTTTTTTTCTAAACTCTTCATAAGACCCATCATATAAGAAACGTAACGTACGGCCACGTGATGTTGTGTTATCTATTACCTCTGCTACTAGACTCTCATCATCACCAAAGTATAACTTATTACCTATACGTATTTTACGTGCTGGATCTACAAGTACATCCCACAGTCGTGTCTCAGAGTTTAACTCTCTAAGTAAGAATACCTCGATACGAGCTCCCGTCTTCTCTTTATTACCGTATAAACGTGCCGGAAAAACCTTTGTATTATTAAGTACCATAACATCTTCTGGCTCAAAATAATCTATAAGATCTTTAAACATCTTATGCTCGATGGTTTGCTCCTTGCGATTAAGGACCATTAATCTAGACTCGTCCCTGTTTTCGGCAGGGTGCTCTGCTAGTAATTCATCTGGTAAGTCAAAGTTAAAGTGTGATAACTTCATAAAGGGTTCTGGTTTTTGTTTTTTAAGTCAAGCTATAGCACCTATATAGCGCTAGCTCGCAAGACGGCAAATATACAATCTCGAGATAGGGGTTGTCAAGTCTTTAGCCAATTATCTCTTGACCAAAGCCTAAAACTTCTAGATCTGTCCAAAAATCTGGGTATGATTTTGACACAACACCAGCATCTTCTATAAGTAATGGTACTTGCAATGCAAGTGGTGCAAAGGCCATTGCCATACGGTGATCGTGATATGTCGCTATGGTGATATTTTCATTTACAGCAGCTTTTTGAGGTAATAGTGTAAGATCTTGATCTGTAACCATAATGCTACCTCCCAGCTTTGTAATCTCCTCACGCAGTGCCTCTAGCCTATCTGTTTCCTTTATTTTAAGTGTGTGCAAGCCCGTGAGGTGACACCCTACGCCTAGACCCAAACAGCTTACCGCTATAGTTTGTGCAATGTCTGGTGAGTTTGCAAGATCTAAGGTTATCGTTTCTGGCAACTCAAAATCTTGATTAAGCGAGAGTGTGAGCTTATCTCCTGTAAAACTAGAAACCACGCCCAGTTGCTTGTATATTTCTCTAAGAGCAGCATCTCCTTGCAGGCTACTCTCTTTATAACTAGCTATGGTAATGGTGTGTGGGGTGTTAAAATTACGCTTTCGCGAAAGCGCAACAATACTATAAAAATACGACGCACTACTCCAGTCTGACTCGACCGTTATCTCTCTAGCTACCGCTGAAGTTCTACCCGGTTTTATCACTATTTTTTGCCCTTCAAAAGTTGCCTCTATATCAAGCTGATGTAATAACGCAAGCGTCATATTTATGTAAGGAACCGATGTAATCTTGCCATCAAGATGTATGGTAAGACCATTATCTAGCTTTGCTCCCATCATCATAAGTGCAGAGATATACTGGCTGCTCACATTTGCCTTGAGTGTTACCTCATCGCGCTGTAATGCTTTCCCTTTTATTTGTAATGGTGGGTACCCTTCATTGTGAGTAAATGTAATTTGAGCTCCCAGCTCTTGAAGTGCTTCTACCAGTATTGCCATAGGGCGTTCTTGCATACGAGCACTACCGGTAAGGAGTGTATCTCTACCTTCTTGAATAGAAAAATAGGCCGTAAGAAAACGCATAGCAGTACCCGCGTGATGTATGTCTACCACCTCATCACTAGATGATAGTGCCTTTTGCATAACTTGGGCATCATCGCTATTTGATACATTTTTTAATGTAATACCATCAAAGAGTGCTTGTAAGATAAGTAGCCTGTTAGTCTCACTTTTGGAACCTGTGATCTGTATATCGCCGCTGCAATGTGCCGCTGTATGGTGAACTTTTAAAAGCATAGCTTACTTTAATTTTTCATTGTTATGATGACGGTCGTGATCACGTTTTGTTTTTATGTCCAGCTTCTTATCAAATGCTTCTTGTAAATCTACACCTGTCTGGTTTGCTAGGCATAGTACCACAAACATTACATCTGCAAGCTCCTCACCTAGGTCTTTACCTTTATCGCTTTCTTTCTCACTTTGCTCTCCATAGCGGCGTGCAATAATTCTGGCTACCTCTCCTACTTCTTCGGTAAGTTGAGCCATATTTGTGAGTTCATTAAAGTATCGCACACCGTGAGTCTTTATCCAGTCGTCTACAGCCTGCTGAGCGTTTGAGATATTCATAATTTATTTTTT
>ENA-ORXC01002345-ORXC01002345.1-marine-metagenome-genome-assembly--contig:-NODE-2345-length-10425-cov-5.416796_pt1 | contig 10425 bp, 11 predicted proteins | sample MGYA00237865_ERZ511478 | MGnify/ENA metagenome assembly ERZ511478 | reverse complement strand
AGGGCCGCGCCCTGGTCGCCGCCGCCCGCGCCAAGCGGGAAGCCATTGAGAAGGCCGAGTCGGTGGAGCGGGAGAAGAACCGCATCTCGTCGGGCAAGGCCATGAGCAAAACCCGCGAGGAGCTCGACGCTCTCCAACGCAAGCGCGACGCGGATGCGCGCAAGAAGGAGAAGGCTGACGCGGCGGCGGCGAAGGCCCGCATCCGCGCGCTGCTGGCCGCCGACAGGGCCGAGCGGGAGGCAAAGGCCAACCCCGCGGCCGCGGCAGCGGCTGCTGCTGCCGCCAATGCCGAAGCGACCAAGGCAGCCGAGCAGCGCGCTGCAGCGGCAGCGGCGGCGCGGCCCGCACCCGGCCCAGCACCTACCGAGGGGGTGGTGCAGCTGCGCCTGCCTGGTGGTGAGCGCCTGACGTCGACGTTTGGGGCAAAGACGCCGTTGCGAGCGGTGGCTGCGTACGTGGCAGACCAAAAGCCAGAGCTGGCAGGTGCCTTTGCACTGCAGCAGCTGGTACCACCACGGCGGGTGTATTCGGAGGCAGACCTCGACGGAACGACGTGCGAGGTGGCGGGGCTGCTCCCGCGCGGGGCCCTCATGGTCGTCCGCCGCTGAGCGAAAGGGGGAGGCCTGGCTAGTCGGTGTGTGTTGAGGGTCGGGCATGCTGGCAAGTGGTGGATGTGTGCCTTGTATGTGGTTATTGGCCCACAGGAGGATGTTTGTTCTTGTATTTTTTGTCTTTCTCCTTTGTTTCTGTGATGGATGTCTGTGTGCCGTTTTTGCGCTGTCTCTTTACCTTGCCCAAGGGTGTTGTTGATGGGCATTTGCGGTTTGCTCAGCAGCTCTGTGCCCCTCGACTCTGCGCGCTTCGCTCCAGGAGATGCCTCTCGGCAGCGCGTTGGCGCGCAGGGACAGCCCAGCCACTACTGGCGCCTCCCACTGCCACGCGCGTTTGACGACGACACCGAGGTAGGCTGGCCAGACGTTCCCAAGGTGGCATGCCGCACTGTCGCACGGTGGGTTTGTCGATCGTTGCAGCTGCTTTTGATGATGCCACCGCGCCGGTACAATGGCAGGCACACACAGCATGCGATGATGTTTGTGCAGTTCGAGCAGGCAGGCTCGGGGTGAGCGCAGCCACTCTGGCTGGCCCGCCCATGGCGGCAGTGGCAGTCGGACCACTGGTGCGCTTGCCTACGGAGCCCATGGCCGTGGCGATGGGCTCTAGTGGCGATCAAAGGACAGAACACCCACCTACTGGCGCGCTTGGCAACGGTGCGCAGCACGCTCGTGGTTGCGGGCAGAGCCGCCGAGGCTGCGATGCGCGCTCGTGACACTGGCCCGTCCACACGCGCCCAACGGCGCTGTGCGCGGCGGCGTTGCACGCGCCGGGGAGCGCCGTCTTTGACGGGGCCACGGCGGCGGCCCCGCGACGCGCGCGGCGCTGGCGCCGCCCGCCCACGGGGCCGCGGGCCCTCTGGGGCGGCGCCCGCGCCGACCGGTTGGCCCCTCGGCCGTGGGCCGGATCACGCGGGGGCCCCCGCGCCGTGCCGCCTTTCCGCAGGAGGCGCCGCCGGCGAGCCCGCGCAGACGGCAGGCCAACAACAGAGCCGCGGCAGCGGCGAGGCGGAGGAGGTACAGCACACAGTACGAGACACGCGCTCGCCGCCGTGACACACAACGCAACAGCGCTGGCCCTGCATCGCCGCCACGACGAGGGGCCCGTCCAGCGGACAGCGGCGCGCCAGCAATGACCGCTGGGGACGCGGCGATCGGCCACACCCACCGCCTCGCCAGGCGGCGGCGTGGTGGCCCACCGGTCGAGTGGGGCGCCCGCGCCGCGGAGCGCTGGAACACGGCAGGGGCCACACGGCGCGCCGGACGCGGTCGGACGCACCGTCCAGACAGGGCCGTTCGGCCGTGGTCGTTGGTAGGTGGTTTGGGGTGCGCACGACACCGCCCCCCCGCTTTGGGCGTCGGGCGTGGCGGGCGCAGGCGCGCGCGCCCAGAGGTGACGTAGCACGCCGTGGGACGAGCAATGGAGGACTGGGACACCGTGTCTGCGTGGTGAACGGCACGGCCCGTCCAGCAAAGGCGGCACCCTGACCCGTCGCGACGGGCGGGAGGGGGACACGGCCGCTGCCCCGCTCACCGGCCAGCTGCTCAATGCGGTTGGTGTCGACCGGCGCCACCCGATGGCTGTGCTGGAAAGGGGGTGTCTTTCGTCAGAGGGCCAGCCGGGTCGGGGGGGGCATCGTCCGATGCGCAAAGACTCAAACAATCGATCCACCAAGGCGTCCCTCTCAATTGGTCAGGATCAGGATCATTTGATCGGGCACAAATTCCCCCTCGAGTACAGACAGTACCCGCTTACATGACGCTTGCGCACTTTGTAGCCCACCCCAATCCCAACAGAGATTTGTCAGTCACACGGCCAAGAGGACCTGACCAATCGTCGAGGGTTGGTCCGCACCTTGAAGTAGGCTTGTATTTCACACCCCCAAACCCGGGGCGTGTGGGCGTGTCACGCCCGATCACGCCCGATCACGCCCTAATCACGCCCTTTTGGGGGCGTGAACACACGAAGGTAGCACCCATAAGTTTGTTACCAAACTTATGTAGCACCCCTTCTGAATGGGCGGCGATCGTTGTGACCTGCTATGGGGCTTTATATTGCAGTCTGCTCATTTTTGCCTGTCTGGGTCGGAACAGAACGCAATCACGACGGACTCTCAGCCATCCATTTGGCCGGATAGGTGCTGCTGGCCAATAGGATTCCGTCCTGATTGCGTTCTGTTCGCACTCAGACCGGCAAAATTGAGCAGACTGCAGTATATCAGAGAGTTTCGGCAACTCGGCTTCTGGGATGGTAGCATGATCCAAATTGACAAAGTCGATCCCACAAACAACAAAGACACAAGGGATGGGGGACGTCTTTGGCAACAAATCTGGTGGGTTCGGAATGTCTTCGGAATCTGTACCAGTGACCTTTCCCCAGACAGCCCCATTCGAGGCCCTGCCAGACCAATTTCGGGATATTGGGATTTTAGCCCACGCTGATACGAAGATATGGCGCCGAAAAGGGACGTGTGAGGGTACACGGTAAAACACTCAAAATCCCGCATGCTCTCAGAGCCTGCAAACGCATCACGCAAGCTACTGTACGCCCCCCTCTCAGGTGCTCTATGGAGCATGAGGGATTCTGCGTCCCTGCCCTGTTCAGGGCCTATCGCGAGAGTGCTTCCGATCGGACCGCTCGCGCACCGTCGTCCGCAACATTTGTGGGGATTTTGCCAAACGAGCGGTGGTGGAATCTGCTTTCGGTGGCGGTAGCCTGGGCGCACCCCTGCAGGCCGGCAGCCAGGGCCACGAGGGGTGGTTTTGTGGGGGGGGCGGCGGATGCGGCGCGCCGATCGCGGCCGCGGCTGCACCCGGTTCCGCTGCTGCACGCCCCACGTCGCGTCGACGCCCCCGCCGCGGCATCCGGCACCGGCACCGCCGTCTGCAGGGCGCCGCTGCAGCTCCTCACTTCCCCGCGACGCAGCTGCTCTCGGACATCGACCCCCACTTCCGCCTTCCTCCTCCTCCGGCGGCTACCCGCGTCCCCTCCTGCCGAGCACCGGCCGTGCCGTGCCGCCATCGGCACCGGGCGGCCGCCGGCTGCCCCCCTCCCCGGCCGCCGCCCGCCTGCGGGCGGCGGCTGCACGCCCCCGCGGCCGCCACTCGCCTCCCCTCCCACCGCACGGCCGCCGCCGGCCGACCTGCGGCGGGCGTTCCACCGGCGGCGGGGGTCCCGCGTCGGCTTGCGCTACCGCCGTCGGCGGCCGCACGGCCGCCGGCGTGGGTCGGGCGCCGCACGCGTTTTCCGTTCCGCCGTTATCGGCCTCCCCGCCGCCGGCGTGGGGCGGCCGCCGCCCTCCCTCGCGGCCTTATTGGCTCTGGCTGCGCCGCGACGGCAGCTCCGATCTTCCGCGGTGCGCCCATTTGGCCTCCCTTCCGCTGCTGCGAGCTAGGGCGGTCGGCAATGGAATCCAAGAATGTGTTTTGCACGACGGTGGAGGACCTGCAGAGGGAGCGGTCGGCGACTGTCGAGGTGAGCGAGGACACTCTCCTGGCGCGGGGGCAGCGCTCCACGGACGGGGACGTGGTCTTCTTTGACGCGGACGACCTCATGCAGGCGTCCAAGCCCTCGGTGCCTGCCGCCGCCGTGCCGCAGCTGTACCTGCCGTTTGTGGACCGGCCCGGTGGCTACCAGCGACGGGGCCCCGGGCGGACGAAGGGGTCGGGATTGGGCGTGCGGAACTCCCTGATACAGGTGCTCGTCGTGCTGCTGTCCACGAGTGCCTACCTCAACCTGACGGAGCTCTTCGACGCCACCGAGCTCCGAAACGGCAATGTGCAGGCGCCATGTGAGATGCGCCATTAGCTGAGAAGGTTCACGGAGAAGGCGCTGAGCACGCGCGCCTGGGACTTGTCGCGCAGCGGCGCCGTCGGTGTGGAGGTCAAGTACGGGACCGGTGGGTCGCAGGCCGATCAAGGTCGCCATCTCGCCGTGGCCGTGGAGGCCTGTTTCACGGGGGAGAGCGTCGTCTGCGCGTGCAGCGAGGCCGAGTCGTGCCTTGGAGTTGGTGGCTGCTCGATGCAGGAGCTCATGGAGGCCGCCCTGGACAAGGTGCGGTCGACGCTTGGTGTGACCATGGCCGACCGTTTCACCATTTTGAGGGCCTCTGTGCGGAAGCGCTCGCGGGTGGTTGGGTGCGCGGTGTTGTACGGGCCATCGACGTGCGTCGTGCGGATGCCGGGGGGGAGCTGGCCGTACGCGGTGGTCCGCAAGACCAGGACGGCCAACTGGATCTGCTTTTTGTGTCGCGCGGCGGACGGCAGCTGTCATCACGCTGCTGCCGCCACTGCAGCTGCAAAAGAAGCAGCAGCGGATTCTTCCGACCCCGGTGCAGAATCGGATGACGAAGATGGCAGCCGTTTGCATGCTGCGGCTGGTCGCGGCACTGCGGCTGGTCACGGCGCTGCGGCTGGTAGCGGCACTGCAGCTGGTCCCCAAAGAGACGGATCCGGGGGTGGTGCCGGCACGAGTGGCGCGGCGGCGAGCAGCTCGGATCGCGGCAAGCAGACGCCCCAGTCGATGCCCCCTCGGCATTTAGTGCCGCCGCGCTTTGCTCAGGTGGAGCGAGCACTCATCCTGCTGGCGCTGGAAAACCCCGACGTCGTCGTCCTTGTCTTCCTGGCTGCGGACGTTTGCCCGCACTGCAACGATTGCCGCGAATCCAAGCCCAAGCCGCGGGAGGAGTTCGTCCAGTACGGGGAGGGTGTGACCTCGGGCGTGGTGTACACGTGGAGGTGCCCCGTGTGCAACTACCGCGTGATCCCCTACGGCCGGGACCACGGTGTTGTCTTCTCGTCCCCCTCCGCGGCCTTCTCCGAGGTCTTCTTGTTTGAGACGGCCGTAAGCCTCTCGCGCAACGGGAGCTCCTTTCGGCACTCGGTCTACCTGCGGGAGGCCTACTGGGAGATGAGCTCCGCCCATGGCTACCCCGACGCCGACGAGAAGTTGATCTCCGTCACGACTTTTCGCAAGGCGATTGTGCTCTACCTCACTCTGGTGATCGCGGGGCTGTCAGCAGCCGTCTCGCGCTGCACCAAGTGCGTGCGCCTCGACGGCAGCTACACCATCCTTTGCTCTGATGGGCTCCAGCTGGGCTACCGGCTTAAGTTCATGGTCCGGTTCTTGCGGCCGTCCACCCCGGTGTCGGCCATCGCGCGGGCGTCGGTGTACGCGCGGGGGGTCAAGGACGAGGCGCTGTCCAAGGCCCTCGGCGGTGTCTTCTATTCCGCCACGACCGAGAAGAAAAACACCATCACCACCCTCACCGCGATGCGCGGCAACGTCATGGCCATCATTGTGCTGTCGGGCTACGTCGTGATCGACGGCGCCGAGCGGACCTTTTCCGGCAGCACGATGACGCAGAAGAAGAGCAAGAACGAGAGCGGGTGGGATCCTGTGGAGGACGGTGGCGTGCGGCTGGAGCTGATTGAGTTTCTCCGCGCGTTTTTAGTGTGCGGCCGGGCGGGCCGCGCCTTGGCGATGGACATCTTGGGCGCGCCGCTGGATCTCATCCGTCGAGTACCTCGACTATTGATTGAGGCCGTCAAGGCCGCCGCGGCCGACTTTTCGGACGACGCCAACGATGTCAGCGGAGGCTCGCCACTAGACGATGCGGGCGACGAAGACGAGGACGCTGCCGCCTTGGACCAGTCGGGTCATCAAGACGGGCAAGATTAGGTGCCGGGCGACAGCTCCGTGGCTGCGAGCATGGGCGGCGCCCCAGCCAACGACGGCTGGCCGAGTGACGGGGAGCTTTCCGACAACGGGGCCGTCACTACCTACGAGCAGGCGATGGGTGACGACGGCATTGGCGTTGGCCCTGCCTACGAGCCGCCGGCGAGGGAGTGGGACGACGCAGCGCCGCTGCGGTTTCTCGCTGAGCAGTTTTCCGAGCCGGCGTTGGCCGACCTCGGGGACGACGCCTCCGCGGAGCGGATCCACAAGCTCGTGCTGCCTTTGCGCGTTGGCTCGCCGTGCACCGCCGCGTCGGCTCTCAAGGTGCTCGAATTTGTCCGCGCCGTTGTGGTGGACCCCTTCACCGTGTGGGCGCCCGGTGACGACTGGTCCGCCGTCAACGCCGTCTTTGACTGTGTGCTCTCGAAGGACTTCACGGTCGCAACTCTGTCCGACGTCGTGGCGCGGGCGGATGTGAGTGAGCTACGCATCCTGCGGGGTGCGGTCGCGTGTTTGGCGCCCACGCTGTGCCGCAGCGAGGAGCTGCGTCGTGTCTTTGGGGAGCTGTTGCTCTGCCTGGTCGAGACGCGCGGGGACTACATGGAATATGTGGACGACGCGCCGCCCGCCGACTCCGACACTGACTCCATGCAGTCGCGCAGCGGCGGCTCTGGCCACGACGACGGCAGCGACGAGAAGGTCGTCACCAAGGAGGCGATGGTGCTGGCCCACCCCGACCAACCCTTCACCGCGCAGCAGTACACCAACACGTGGGTGCTGCCCGAGGCGACCGCCGCGGCGTACGCGACGGCGCACGGGCTGCCGGTCGGGGCGGCAGAGGACTTTTTAAGGACGGGTTTTTGGGCGCCGGGGCTGCCGCCGCTCCGCAGCATTCCTGGATTTGTTGGCGCGTCGACCGCCCAGACGGACTTCCCCAACTGCCGGCACGAGATGGGCAAGCAAAAGGCGCACACGGGCGGAACGCTGGGGGCCATCTGCTCGTGCGAGCACCCCACGTGCCTGGGCGTGGTCGTGCTTGACAAGTCGGAGAGCCAGAGGATGTCCATTGAGTTCGTGGTGCAGCGTTTTTTGACGCTCCCCGACGTCAGCATCTACGACTTTGCTTGCGCTACCCTCACGACGGCTCTCGTGCGCCTCCCCCACGTCGCCAAGAAGGTGTCCTTGCGTGTCGACCGGTTCCATTGGCGGAAGAGCCACACTCTTTGCAGCAAGGCCATGTCACCCGACTCGTTCGTGTCAATGGATGGGACAAACACGTCCTCCTCCGAGGAGCGCAACGCGCTGTCGCGGCGGCAACAGCACCACGTACGTCAGATGAAGCAGGACGCGTTCATCATCTTTACTGTCTACCAGCAGGCCGTCTCCAACGTCGTGGCTATGTACCGCGACAACATCACCAAGGAGACCACCATCAAGTGGCCTGAGTGGTACCGCCGTATGCACGCGGACATTGACAAGGAAGATATAAAAAATGGGTGCCTGTACCCTTTGTTATTACCTTGCTCAGCGTAAACACATTGCTTTGGGAAAAGGGGCGGGTGCGCTCGGCCGCCGCTGCTGCGACAGAGTCGATGCTCCCAAACAGTGCAAATGGCCCAGTGCGCACCTGTTGCCCAGAGGTGCTCATTTCCCATTGTGGGCATCGGCCCTCCCGGCCCAGATGGGCCAGAAACGGCGATCCGATCACCCCCCCCAATTTCACGCACTGGCCCAGGTCAGGACCGTGATCCGCACCCGATTGGGGCCACCCCAGCGGCGCCAGACCCCACCGTTCCGCTCAGCCGGGCGTCGCTCTCCGCCGCCCGCCACCTCCGCTGCCCTGTCCTCCCGCTGCCCGCCACCCCCCCGCCACTTTCTCTTGTGACCGTGGTGTAGGTGGCCGCGGTACAAAGCTGGACGCGTGTCCGCTGCTGAGTGGCGTCGGGCGGCGCAGGAGGCCGTAATTGGGTGGCAGCCGGCGGAGTGAGCGGGCGGCGCCGGCGGCCGTAGATGGATGGCTGTGGGCGGAGTGGGCGGGCGCCGTCGCCGAGCAGGGCGCAGGGCCCTGCAGGCATGCACACAGCGGCCCGTCGAAGGTGGAGGGGGGGGGCGGGAGAAGCCCGGGCACAGGTGATGGTGGTGGTGGTAGCGGCGGCTGTTGCGGCCGCCGCGGCGGCGGCGGCGGCGGTCGTTCTTGTCGCGGTCACAGCGTCTGCTGTGGCGACGGAGACACGCCAGGCTACTCCGCAGGGTGGAGGAGACGGTGCAGGCAGGTGGTCGCCGGCGTCGCTCCCAGTGCAGGGTACCTACCCTCTTTGAAGCCGTGGGGGCGGGGGTTGGGCACTGGGGGCCTTGGGGGCACGCCCGTGCGGGTGGCTGTGGCGGCATACACCCACCACGCGTACCCGCCTACGGCAACAGCGTCGACCAGCTGTGCCCGCTAGTTACCGCCATCCTCGTCGGTGGCACTTGCGTCTGGCGGCTGACTGCAGCGACGGCGGAGACGTAGTGGGAGCGTGGGGCAGCTTGGATCGGGATATTTGTGTGCCTTGGCGACTCGCATACATATACTTAGACTTTCTTCGGCTGCTCTGGCTCCTGTACTCATCCAGCGGGAGGCTCCGTTGCCATTACTCATCGTAATCATGTATACGGGTAGAAGAAGAGACGAAGCAGTAGTCTGTGCTCTTCGCGACCCCGACAACCATTCTCAGCGTCCTCGATAGGACTGGGAACGAGCCAGAAAATAAATGGCGCTCTCATGTCTCGAGCAATGTGTCATCCGCGCCCCCCGCTGGGACCGCTGCAGGGGCCTTGACGAGCAACCCGCATCCAACAAAATCTGTCAACCACTGCAAGTGCTGCGACCCAACGACCGTGCTGTTCTGTCTCGTTCGGTGCATCCCAGACCTGTTCTGGACACTGAAGCTGATGGTGGAACTCGCATCGTCCACGGATGCTGCATGCGGCGCGTGTCATTGTGTGGCGTAACTGGCGGGTTGGCGGCAGCACGCTGGTTTCCCCGCCCAGCGGGACGGCCACCACCTTTCGCCTGTAGAAGGGGCCGAGGACTGAGCTCGTGCCGTCTATGAACGGCTTGGCTCTTCAATGTGTTTTCTTAGCCGGCCTTCTGCGGGGTACTCTGGTTAGGCTGATGACGTTCTACTGAGCTATAATAAAGCGCATGAATGAGCTGCCCGCAGAGTCTGCGACAGCCGCGGAGGGGAATGTGGCGGCGGGGCAGTGAGACGCCGCGCGGGGGGGTATCAAAAGTCAGGCATCCAGGGTGGGGACCCAGGCGGCGGCGAGGGAAGCCAGCCCAAGCCGAGGTGAGCTTAACCAAGCGAGAAAGAAAGGCTGCAGTGGGCAGCGAGAATGGAAAAAAGGCGCAGTGTGATGACTGAGGCCACTGGCAGAGCAATCCGCAGCGCCACCGACTCCGCAGCCGGTGGCGCCGACGGGTTCAACAGCCGTGACGGCCGCCAGCCCTCAGTAGAAGGGCGGTACCGGCGCCGTTGGTAGTCAGGGCGCGCCATCAGGTGGGGGCAATGGCTACTGCGGTGGGCGGCAGAAAGGAAGGGGAAAACTGGGCGCCAACAGGGCAGTCCACAGAACGGGGGCACGCGGCAACAGCCTGCCCCGGCATGGCCATGAGAAGCAACAGCTCGTGCGTTCGCACTTCGCCAGTAAGAGAGGTACAAAATCACATTCAACATCTCGAAAGTATTGTGGCTTGCATCTCCTCAAAAGAACGGGCTGCATGGCACCTGAGCGCCTCGGAAAGATGGGCTCTTCCAGAGGTAATCGGTACTCCATCAATGCCGAAGTATATCTGAGACCGCTTCATTGTTACCAAAGTCCTCACTTCAAGTGTCCCGGAATCGTTCGATCTTGCGCCCCCAGGCGTCTCAATGGATGACTCAGAAAGTCTTCGCGGAGCCGCCATGGCGCACGAGTTTTTCCTGTGCGTGAAACATGCATTGTATGTCTGTAATAACAGAATATGTAAATGATGTAAGTAATGTACGTTTATATTCCGATGTATTGCAGTCTGCTGAATTTTGCCTGTCCAGAACGAAACGCAGTTCTCGGGACAATTGTGGCTTTCATGAAAGACGAGCAAATGTTTGAGAATGT
>ENA-ORXC01002344-ORXC01002344.1-marine-metagenome-genome-assembly--contig:-NODE-2344-length-10428-cov-18.084436_pt1 | contig 10428 bp, 9 predicted proteins | sample MGYA00237865_ERZ511478 | MGnify/ENA metagenome assembly ERZ511478 | reverse complement strand
AGTGCAACGTGGTACGAGTGTAAAATAAAATATAGAAAGCTAGACGAAGCTTCAGGAATGTTAAAGGTAAAAACAGAGCCATTTTTGGTTGATGCCATTTCCTATACTGAAGCTGAAAGTAGAATTACCGAAGAAATGTCGGTTTACTTAAGCGATACAGAAGAAATTAAAATCACTAATATTAAGGTGGCAAATTTTGCTGAGATTCATCCGTTCGAAAATTCAGACAGATGGTTCAAATCTAAAGTGTCTTTAATTGCTTTTGACGAAGAAAGTGGTAAGGAACGTAAAACGAACATGTATTTACTAATACAGGCGAATGATGTAAAGGAAGCTTATGACAATACCATAAGTGTAATGAAAGATACCATGGGTGAATACTCTGTACCATCAATAGCGGAATCCCCAATTATGGATGTTTTTCCATATTTTTCTGGTGAAGAAGACGATATGGAACGAGTAGAAAAATTCAATGTATTAAAAGATTCGGTTCCAGTTGATAATTCAATGGATGAAGAGTTGGAGCTTAGTGATGTGATGTCAAGCGAAGAATAAGCGCTGTTAGATATATAATAAAAAAGAGGACCCAGTGGGTCCTCTTTTTTATTATATCAATATAAAGTTAACTGCTTTTAAGACTGTGTTTATCACATGTACGATATCTCTATAATTTTAAAAACACGTTCTACTTTACCTAATTGCAATGTTGCAGTATCACCAACATGTTTAGAAATTAATAGTCGTGCAATAGGTGATAGAAACGAAATTTTACCTTTCGCTATGTTTGCCTCATCTACGCCAACTATTTGAAATTGTTGAGGTGTTTGTGCATTATCAATTACTACTTTTATCGTGGCACCGAAACGAATTTCATTTTGTGGTTGATCTTTTAGGTCTACAATTTTAGCACTTGCAATTCGCTCATTCAGTAATTGTAATTTAGCATTGATTAAATTACTTGCAATACGTCTTTCATTCTCATTGTCATGTTGTAAAGATTCTTTTTCAACCAAAAAGCCATTCCTTTCTGCTAACAAATTATTATACCCAATTTTAGTAACGTAATTAACGGCTCCGTTAGGTAAATCTGCCCTAGGCGGCACCATCGGTATTTCTTCCTGATCTTCTTCTTTTACAAACCCTCTGCTCATTGTTATTTAATTTGTAATGAAGTTAAAGGTTATGGCAATGAGGTATTAATGAGATTAAAAATATAATTATCTCAAATAATCAAATTTTAAGAAAATGGTGCTTTATAATATTAATCCTCTTTAAGTAGAAATGCTACCGATAGTTTTATTCTATCCATGGTATCAATTTTTAACCTTAAGAATTCAATGAATTGTCATTAATGTATTCTAGAAAACGGGGCTTGTACTGTTCAGAGACCGTAATGCGTTGCTTATTGATAATGATTTGACTACGTTCAATTACTTCAACAAATTTTAGAGCTACAATGAATGATCGGTGTACACGCATAAAATTAGCAGTAGGTAGTTCTTCTTCTAAGCTTTTAAGACTCATAAGAGTTAATATAGGTTTAGGATTATCTATTAGCCAAATTTTAATGTAGTCTTTTAATCCTTCAAAATATAATACATCTGCCAACTTAATTCGCAGTTGTTTGTATTCTGATTTTACGAAAAGAAACTCCTTTTTTTGCGGTATTTCTTGAGTTTGATTGGTTTTATTTCCTCTTACTAACGAAAACCACTCTAAAGCTTTGTTGGAAGCAGTTAAGAATTCAGCATAATCAAAAGGTTTAAGTAGGTAGTCTAAAGCCTCTACTTTAAAGCCTTCTAGGGCATATTGGTCAAAGGCAGTGGTGAAGATGACCTTAGAATTTTTTGGTAACATTTTAGAAAACTCAATTCCTGTTAAATCTGGCATTTGAATGTCAAGAAAAAGAAGATCAACCTGTTCTATATTTAAAAACTGCATAGCTTCAATTGCGCTATTACATTTTTTAATCAACTTTAAATATGGGGTTTTTTCTACATAACTCTCTACAAGATTAACAGCCATAGGCTCATCATCAACAATCATACAGGTTATTTGAATAGCTTCCATATTAGTTTTTAAGATAAATTAATGAATAGTGTTTTCTTGTATTTAATCAGTTACTTTAAAATCAGATATTTATTCTACAGTATACCTAACAAGCACTTCGTTATCCAAAATTACATTAGTAGACCATATAAACTGGGCATCAGCAGAATTATTATCGAAAATATCTGTAAAGTTGGTATATGACGGTTTGTTGTCTACGCCAATAACATCATTTGCATATTCAGATGCATTAGGCCATTTACTATCATTAAAGCTTGTTGATTGCCAATCTTTTGGAGTTTTCCAGTGTAAGGCAAAGTAAGAGGTACCATTATCTGAATCTTCGGTACTGCAATTATAACTTAATCTCAAAGCACCTTTTTCAGAAACACATGATAAATCTTTTATAGGGGCAGTATAATAAGTCTGTGCTTTCCAATTTGAATTTGTAGTGGCAATAATTTCATTGTTGGCATTTTTGAAAACGCCAACCATACCACCATCTCCAGGGTGAAATGCTTTTCCCCTATTGCTTTCTGATCCTAGCCCACTATTCTCTTCCCAATCCACTAATTTCATAGCTATAGTAAAAGGGGTATTTACTTTAAACCGAACAATGTTAGAATTAAATTGGGTAAATGGAACATTATCTTTACCAACAGGCATACCGTTTATGTACATTTCAAAATAGTTATCGGCAAATATGTAGGCCGTAATTACTTCGCCATCTACATCTACTTCAACAATATCTGTACCATCTAATGCTGCTAAAGCCTCTTCTGCAGAAGCATATTCAACTTTGGTACATGGGTTGAACAAATCTGAAGCCAAAGGGAAATTATCATCGGTAAAATTAACTGTTGACGGTACAGTCCAGCTACTACCATCTATTGCTGTAGATGTTCCAATAGGTGCTTTTCTACCTCTATCACAATCGTATATGTTTTCAGTTTCAACTGTTGCTAGTCCTTGAGAAACTGAAGCTGTACCTTTGTAAATACTAATATCTGACTGTGGTGTTGCCTCTGTTTGTGCAGTTTTATTACTATTCTTACAACCAATTATTGTAAAAGAAATAAGCGCAAGTATTACTAGTGAAGTTTGTTTCATTATTTTCTAGTTTTGTACGTTTCTATAGTTGATGTTCCATCAGGATTTAAGAATTCGTAGGTGTAAACATTTTCATTATTCCATCCATAATTTATAATATAGTCTTTAGAATCTAAGCGATAAGTTAAAGAGTACGCGTTAATACCTGTAGATTCAAAATTTATAATTTTAGCTCCGCGTAAAGGTATTAATGCAGGTCTAAGTTCTTGCGTTCTAGGTTGTGGATAAACTTGGTTTTCAGGAGCTTTGCTTTTAGGGTCTAGCACTACTTCACCTCTCATACCTGCAATAAAATAGGGATATTCATCAATAGTGTGGTATTCATAAGATCCGTCTGAGTTTAGTATACCTAAGTATTCGTCTAGAGTCTCCGTTGTTTTTCCATAAACAGGAAAACCATCAACGGCATAGGCTACAGGGTTACCTTCTCCTACTTGATTTTGTAAATGTAACGGTGGTAAATGATAATGATAATCATCTGCACGACCGCAATGTCCGCCCCATTTATCTAATTCTCCAATAACATTAGCATCTTCACCTCTATTGTTTAAAGGATTAAAAATTGGAATACCATTAACAGCAACCGCAATTGCACCTTTTAAGAGATTCGTTTTTGTAGAAAGTGGATGTTCCGCCATTTTTGGATGCGTAGGTATAGCCCAACTATTATTACCCGTATAATCTTGTTTGATAGGCACTTGTTGCTGCCAGTTTGTAATACCAACCATCATGTCATGATCTGGTAATCCATTTGATGAAACATACAGGTAGTTCTCATCTGAAAAGGTTGTAACACCGTCAAATTTTTTAAAAAAAGTTTGCATTAGCGAAACATCATTTGCTGGTACTTGCACAGTACTGGTTTTAGTAGTACCGGTATTTTTACATGATACTATTAAAATGACACTTAAACCAAGTACTCCGTGAGTTAAGTATATTACTTTTTTTTGTTTTATCAATTTGAAAACAGAAAAGGACAAAAGGAAAATACCTAAACCAAAAAGTGCCCAATGAAAACTTGTTAATGATTGTGAATCAACCTCAATATCTTCGCTGCTATTTAAAGAATGAATGAATTTATTCTTTGTTTTAATAAAATTTTGATCAGCTTCTGTAAAGTCTGCAATTTGAAAAGTTTGAATAGTATGATTACCGTCCATAAGCCAAACTTCACCGTTTTCATATGATATAAAATTAGCTTTGATAATTTTATTATTGGCTGGTAATTCCCACTGTCTTAAAGGGTCTCCATGACCACCTTCGTGTGCAAAAAGGTGAATTTGTACTATGAGTGAAAAAATCAGTAATAAGTTAATTTTCATATGATTATAATTACAAATTTGTAATTAATTCTATTCAAATCGCTAGTTAAGTCTCTATCTGCAAATTGACCTTGTAGACACCATCTATAAGTTCTTTTTTGAAAGAATGTTTATTAGGATATAATAATTGTAGTCGTTTTTCCAAGTTCGGTAAACCAATGCCACTACCACTTTTGTCACTATCTTGTTTTGGAAAATTATGATTTTCAATAGTGAAATCCACCTTATTTCCTTTAATGGCCATGTCAATTGAAATCATACTTTTTGTACTGGCAGAAACACCGTGTTTAAAAGCATTCTCAATTAAAGATATAAATAATAAAGGCGAAATTTTAATTTGTGAATCACTTACCGGAAAACTAGATTCTACTTCAGTTTTATCTGTTAATCTTAATTTCATTAACTCGATATACTTTCGCATAAATTCAACTTCCTTTGAAAGTGTCACCAATTCTGTATTCGTTTCATAAAGTAAATACCGCATTAGTTTACCTAAACTATGTATGGTAGATTTAGCTTTATCCGGCGAAATATCAACCAATGAATATATGTTATTTAAAGAGTTGAAAAAGAAATGCGGTTGAAGTTGATATCTTAGATGTTGTAATTCTGTTTGTAACTTAAAATTATCAGCTTCTTTTCGCTCTGCTTCTGTCTTCACCCATTTTTTAGTCGATTTAATAGCTATGGACAGTAATACAGGAGCCGCATAGGATAACATTTGCACATATATGAACAATTTAAACGGTGGTCCTTCCCTATTTGCATTTGGGGGTCTATTATTAATTAGTTCGCTAAAATAATTGTCTTCAATAAACTCTTTCAATAAAATAAAGAAACCGATTAAGACTAAATTGACGATGATAAAAATCAGCGTTTTCTTAGTAAAAAGAAACCTGTCTATGAGTACAAAAAAGTTTAAATAAAATATTACGGCATAGAAAAACATTGGTATTAAGAAATGTGCAATCAACCTATTTGTATCCAAATCTTGCCCGTAAGATAGAACGAAGGGCATGCTAAACAACACCAGCCAAATTATAAGATGCTGCGCAATTACTATTTTTTTATTCTTGTACATAATTATTTATTCATAACGTAAAGCTGTAATCGGGTCTAAAGCAGAAGCTTTTCTTGCAGGATACCATCCAAAGAAAATACCTGTAACCGCACAAACAGCAAACGAAATTATTATAGAATACATCGCTACGCTTGTAGGCCAATGTAAGAACTTTTCAATAAAAACAGTAGCGCTAAGCCCTAATAATACCCCAAGCACACCGCCCGTAATACTTATTAAAATTGCTTCTATCAGAAACTGCAACAAAATATCAGATCCTTTACCACCTACCGCCATACGTAGTCCAATTTCTTTAGTACGCTCCTTTACTGATACGTACATGATATTCATAATACCAATACCACCAATAAGCAATGAAATACTGGCAACAGCAACTAAAAGTACAGTTAGCATTTCACTAGTAGAACTAAACGTCGATATTAATTCTTCCATAGACCGTACGGTAAAATCATCTTCTTCATTATCCATGAGCTTGTGTTCTTCACGGAGAATATCGGTGACCTCTATAACAGCATCGGGAGCGTCATCTTCGCTAACGGCCGACCCCATTATTTGATTCAAATAATCTATTGCTAAAATTCGTTTTTGTACCGTAGTGTATGGTGCAATTACAACATCATCTTGATCTTGACCAAAGGTATTTTGCCCTTTTTCTTCTAAAACTCCTATTACCTTAAACGGAATATTATCAAAACGTATCATTTGCCCTACTGGTTCTTGCCCATCAGGAAATACATTATCGACTACCGTTTGCCCAAGAATGACCACCTTAGAGGCAGATTTTACTTCGGCATCGGTGAACATGCTACCGCTTTGAAGACCAACAACTTTAATTTCTAGATAATCAGGGTTTACACCGTAAATGGTACTGGGCCAGTTGTTGGCTCCGCTAATTACTTGTCCGCCACCATTCACCACTGGTGTAATGTAACTTAATAGCGTAGATTTTTCTTTGATTACCTCATAGTTGTCTAACGTTAAGGTCTGAACATCACCACCGCTACCTCTCGCCGGACCCCTATCATCGGTACCAGGTCTTATGGTAATCATATTAGATCCCATGCTAGAAATGGTACTTCTTATGCTTTCTTTAGAACCTTCACCAATGGCAAGCATTGCAATTACAGATGCTACACCTATAATAATACCAAGCATGGTCAGTAATGTTCTCATTTTGTTGAGAACAATAGCCTTGAATGCAATTTTAAGTAGATTTAATATTCTCATAATCAATGATTTTCTTGTGGCAATTTTGCCAATTCCTCCGCTGCAGATTGTACTTTATGGTTCTTATAATCTTGCATAATACTACCATCTTTTAATACAATTGTTCTACTGCTAAATGTTGCTATATCTGGCTCATGAGTAACGAATGTGATGGTAATTCCCTTTTTGTTCAAATCTTGAAATAACGACATAATTTCATAAGATGTTCTCGTATCCAAATTTCCTGTTGCCTCATCGGCCAATATCATTACCGGGTTGTTTACTAAAGATCTTGCAATGGCCACACGCTGCTGCTGTCCACCAGAAAGTTGAGAAGGAGTATGATGTAATCTATCTCCTAAACCAACCATTTCAAGAGCTTTAATAGCACGTTCCCTGCGTTCTTCCGTAGATACTTTACTATTATATAAAAGTGGTAGCTCTACATTCTCAATGGCTGAAGTTCTAGCTAAAAGATTATATGATTGAAATATGAATCCGATTTTTTCATTTCTGATCGTCGCCAATTCATTTCTACTTAAATCTTTCATGCTTACACCATCAATTTCATAGGTGCCCGATGTGGGTTGGTCCAAACATCCTAAAATATTAAGCATCGTACTCTTACCAGATCCACTAGAACCCATGATGGTTACAAATTCACCTTCTTCAATAGTAAATGATATACCACGTAAGGCATGAACCGTTTCGGTACCCATGGTAAACTCACGCTTTAAGTTTTCAATTTTTATGATTTCTTTACTCATGGTTATTTCTTTTTACCTCCCGGGCGTTGTGGCATAAACGGACTCTCTTCTGTACCTCCTGCTGGGGCACCAGATTGAGTAGCTTCTGATTTTAAACTATACACCAGTTTATCTCCTTCATTAATACCGCTTAATATTTGAACATTTACTCCGTCACTAGCTCCTAAAGTCACCTTTTTTGGAGAAATAGCACCATTGGATTCCAGAACCCAAACCCTTGTACTATCATCATTTTCATCAGGTTTTGGACCGCCACCTTTTGGAGGTTCCACAGTCAATTGTTCTTGTTCATTATAAGCCATCATTTCTGGCGGAGTCGGCTTAAAATTTATTGCCTTCGCTTCTACAGATAAAACATCTTTTAATTCTAAAGTGTAGATTGAAATGGTAGCCGTAAGTCCTGGTTTCAATCTTAAATCAGGATTATCGGCTTTAATAACCACTGTATAAGTAACTACGTTCGATGTAATTGTAGGGTCTAGCCTTACCTGCGTTACCTCACCTTCAAATTCTTGACCTTGGTAGGCATCCACAGTAAAACTTACACGTTGTCCCTCTTTTACGACACCTATATCGGCCTCATCAACGTCAGCTTCCACTTGCATTTCTTTTAAATCTTGGGCAATGGTAAATAGTGTTGGTGTACTGTAACTAGCCGCAACGGTTTGTCCTTCATCAATATCTCTTGACAGCACCACCCCATCTATAGGAGAGTAGATATTGGCATAGCCTAAGTTTGTTCTTGCCTGCTGTAAATCGGATAAACGTTGTGTAACCGTACCTTTTGCAGTTTCATAATTGAAAAAGGCATCGTCATAATCAGATTTGCTAATGACTTGATTGTCATATAAGGACTTTTGTCTATCGTAAATAGTTTGTAAATAATTACGATTGCTTACCGCGTTATCATATGAAGCTTGTGCCTGCGTCATAGCGGCTCTAAGATTGGTTTTATCTAATTCAGCAATTAATTGTCCTTCTGTAACTACACTATTATAATCCACATAGATCTTCTCTACAACACCCGAAACTTGCGTACCTACATCAACTTGATTTATAGGTTCAATAGTTCCTGTTGCTGTTACCATTGTAGTTACATCACCTTTTTTGGCAGCTACTGTTTTGGCTTCAATAGCAACAGTATCATCACCCTTAAAAAAGCTATATGCAACAAAAGCCAAGATGACCAAAATGACACCGCCTATTATGATATTTTTTTTATTTTTCATTTTGATTAAAGTTTAATTTCGTTTCCTTGATAGAATTGTAATAATTGATGGTATAAAATATTTAGGTATTTAGATTGTAAATAATTCTGTTGTGCATTTGTATATGTATTTTGACTGACTACAAGGTCTGTAGTACTTAAATCTCCCAACTCATATTTCTTTTGAGCTAGATTATACGACTGTTCTGCGGCATCTTGTGATGCTTCTGCAGCAACTAGCTGTTCTTGCGATGATAATGCGTTTTGGTACGCTGTTTCTACTTTTTTAATCACCTCTTTTTCTACTGTTTGTTTTTGTATTTCGGCTTTTTCTATATTAAAAGATGCTATTTGTACCGCGGACTTTGTTTGGTTTCTATTGAAGATTGGTATACTAAGACTTAATCCCAATCTTTGATTAAAATTGACATCTAATTGATCGGTGAAATTGTTGTCGCTAATACTTGTGTAACCAGATCCAACACTACCGGTCAATGACAACGTTGGTAAATAACCGCCTTTTGCTATATCTAGCTCTTTTTCATTAATTTCTATAGTGGTTGCACTAGCTTCAACTTCCGGTAAGTACGAAAGGGCGTTGGTATAAATAGCCTCTCTATTTAACTCAAGGTGTATTAAATCTTCATTTTCATCCACGGTTTCAATCTGTAAATCTTCTAATGGAGATAATTCTAATAACTGCTTTAGCGTGATGATGTTTAGTTCATAGTCGTTTTTAGCTGCAATGACATTGTATTTATTAGTTGCGGCTTGACTTTGCGCCTCTGTATAATCGCTCAAAGCAATAGTACCGGCTTCTAATCTAGATTTTGCCCGAATTACCTCTTTTTCAGAGGCATTAAGATTGTTTTCGGCAATAGTAATTCCTTCTTTACTATATAATGTTTGTAGATATGATTCTAATATGCTGATAACAATATTGTTTTTGGCCTCTTGTGCCAATAAACTATTTTGTTCAATTAAAAGTTTGTTCTGCTTAACCTGATTAGTTAACTGATTACCCTGAAAGAGCGTGACGGAACTATTAATTCCAAGATTAGTACTAAGTATTTGATCAGAAACATAATCACTGGTTATAGGGTCAATAGAAGTACCGCTAGAAAAATTTTGAGAAGCACTACCAAAAAGATTCGGTAGTTTGGCAGATTTGGACTGATTGTAATCTACTTCAGAAATACTAGTATTTAAATCGGCATCTTTCAAAGTGATGTTATGCTCAATGGCATAAGAAATACAATCTTCTAGCGACCATATTTTTGAAGTCGTATTGGTTTCTACATCTTGACCAAATGTAAATTGGGTAAGTAGAATGACAGCTATGAATATATAATGTTTCATTTAAGCGTGTTTATAATTAACACTCCAAATGTGAAACTTTATACTTCCTTATTAAAAAGGAATAGAAGTCTGCCCTATATTTTTATACAGAAAGTGGAATTTTATCGATGAGAATTTTTGGGCAATTGTTATTTAAACAGCAACTACCCATTTTTAGTTTAGTTCAATTCAACTTGATTTTTTATGGTATTAAACTGTAATTGAAGCTCTTTTAAACGCTCTACTTCTTCATTGCCAGGTATTTTATCGGCACCGCCAACGATGTAAGATAAATAGGCAATTTGAGGCACTAGCATTTGCTGCGGATAAGCCCCTTCATCATTCTTG
>ENA-ORXC01002343-ORXC01002343.1-marine-metagenome-genome-assembly--contig:-NODE-2343-length-10428-cov-59.005120_pt1 | contig 10428 bp, 10 predicted proteins | sample MGYA00237865_ERZ511478 | MGnify/ENA metagenome assembly ERZ511478 | reverse complement strand
ACCTATGCACAAGACATAGATAAAATTGAATTGCCTGGTCTTTTAATGGAGTTGAGTAAAATGTATTTTGATCAATTGGGTAGAATGGATGACGATAAAGAAAAAACTAGCGTAGAAATTTTAGAAGCTACCCAGTCAGTATACCAATGTCAAGATTGTTTAACGGTATATGATGCCACTTTTGGCGATGATGTTTTCAATATTGCGGCGGGTACCAAGTTTGAAGATATTGACGACTCATATGAATGCTCTATGTGCGGAGCATCAAAATTAAGGTTTAAAGAGGCAATGATTCAATTGAGTTAATTGTAACCATATGGAATACAGGGAGTATACCTATATGTAAATGTTAATAAAATTGTAATTGAGACAACAAATTCAGCTATGAAGTCAAAAACATAAACCGTTTACATATAATTTTACGGTATAATATTAAATAGACCAACGCTCATGACCAGGGTAAATATAAATAACCAAAGTAAAGAACCAGTTTTAGCAAAAGCATTGAAGTTCACCATAGTAATTGCCGCATTAGGAATATTGTTATGTATTGGGCTAATGGCTTCTGGAGCTTAAAACAGTAATCAAATACCGTTTAAGGCTGCATTACGGGTAGTTCTAATACTCTTTCTGGTCCGTAGAACTTAAGGGCAATACCAAAAACAATTACTGAAATAATCATGCCTACCATGAAAACGGTGTACGTCCACCGTAGAATTCTATATTTCCTTTCCAATACTACACCAAGAAAATATAAATCTTTTGTCAATGAACTGTAGATATAGTCTTTATCTTTAATAAGTTCGTTCATTGCCCAATTATATTGCTCTAACTTCATTTTATGAAAATTGCCAAAGAACAATAGATTTACTTTTTTGGTAGTCACTTCTTCCTCTGTAAACTGACCAGTGGTAATGTTCGGTTTGGTCGCAATGATAGACATGACCATTGAAACAACACTAAAAATAATAAAAACGAAAGTAGGGTAAAATAGATAATCGTTGGTAGGGTTATCTAATTTCGGAACTAGGTTTGCCAAAGCCATAGAGACGATAATGGCATTTACCGAAAGTAGAATATTTGCTTTTGTATCTGCAATATCACTAAGTTTTAAATGATTCTGTAGGGTTACCCTGTACAAGGTTTGTATTCCCCTATCTGGTAATTTTCCTTTAAATTTCGCTTTAAGACTTTCTTTTTTAACAAGTTCTTTATACTTCTTCTTTGCCTTAATAAGCTTTTTAATGTTCTTATCTTTTCCTTTCTGCCAATTGGCAATCGCATAATCTGTATAAAAACGATGTTTTGATCTTAGTAAAATGATATTCTCTTCTCGCCAATCTGCAGCAGTTTTCTTTTGCTTTTTTAAAAGGGAAAGTTCTTCGCGTAATAACGCTGTTGTGGCTATAAAGTTCTTTACATGAAAATGGGACGAATCGGCGTCACGTATAATTTTTTCTAGTTCATTTTTAGGCTCATAATTCTTTTTGGTAGCCATTATTAGGCTACATACCGTTTCTATAAATGTATTTTCGACCCCATGTTGTGTTAAGAAGTCTTTGGCGATTTGGCAGCTGTTCTCTTCATGATTATCATAAGATACAGTGTAGCCGAGATCATGAAACCATGCAGCTACCAAGAGCGGCTCACTATCGGTTTCATTTACTTTTTCGCCTTCTATGAGTTCTTTGGTACTATTTACAACACGTTGTGTATGCCTTAGATTATGATATAGAAATCGTGTATCAATATTGTCACTCAATTTTGTAGTGGCAAACACTTCAGCTTTAGAAACTAATTTAGACATAGATCGGTGGTATAAAAGAACACTTTAGAAAAGTACGAAAATATTTAGTAGCATTAGATGGATAGACCAAAGCCTACCTGTATCAAATTACTTTCCTTTGAATTAAAATACCCAATGTTAAAAGTAAGTGCCTTTAAGCTACTGATCCAGAAACCACCACCTTGTGAGGTATGCCATACGTTAGATGATTCGTTGGGCATCCAAACCCTACCATAATCAAAGCCACCATACATTCCGATAGTAACAGGTGACACGGCCGTTACATAGCGTTTAAGCTTTAATTTTAGATCCGATGATTGATAAAAGTAAGACTTTCCCGTAAAACGTTCATCCCTAAAACCACGTAGTCCGTTATTACCTCCAATAGAAGGGGTATGGTAAAAGTAAACATCGTTATAATCAAAAAGACCTTTGTATTCTGCAGTGGTACTTAGTACTAAATTTCCTTTAGATTCTAACTTATGATCAATACCGACTTTTAAAGAGGCATATCCAAATTTGTTGGCATTATTATTAAGATTGATTTTGTATCCTGCTGAAAAACCAAAATAAATTGCTTTCGAGGGGAAATCGCCTGCGTCGTCGCGGTCGTAATAACCAGTTAGTTCTGCCCCTCCGTAATTTTGATTTTCAAAAATGGCATCTTCTAAATTAGTGGGGTTAAAAAGGCGGTCGGCATTATCTGCAACCTTAAAAGATTCAAAAAGGCCTTTTATACGAAGGCTATAATAAGCTAAACCTGCACTGGCTTTAAATGTTCTAATTCTACCTCTATAAAAATCCCTGCTTAAGGCATCTTCATTATTCACGGTTTCGTTTCCAAAACCAAAAAAATTACTTACGTAACGGTCGTTGGCAAAATAAGCGTCCATTTCAAAGTTCCATCCCGGAAAAACACTTCCGTAGACACCAGAGTAAGAAAGTTCTGCCGCTTTGAATTTGAAAAAATAATTTGCGCTAATGGTATGTCGCTGTCTAAACGAACCACCATCAATGCCTTGTTGGGTGTATGTGTTAGATGCGCCCAAGAACATACCGTCATCTGTTCTAAAACCTAAAGTTGGCACCAATATGTTGGTGTTCGGTTTAAAATATCTAAAATGAAAGGTATTCGTTTTGTAATTGTCGGTCAATAAGGTTTTGGGTTGTAAATTTTTTATATTGTTTTTCTCATGCTCCCAATCATAAAGTTTTACCTTTCTCTTGTTAGCAATATTAAAAGTGTCTTCACCATATCCGCCAATAATTCTTAGCTTTGTCTTTGAATTTTTTTCGCCTTGTACGACAAATACATCATCATCGCCCAAACCATATAGCCAAACCTCTTTCGTTAGACTATCGTTAAAAGTTCTAGAGTAGAACAATTCATTTTTTTCGTCGGATAGGTTACGTCTAATCTCAATTTTCGTATCTCCGTTATCCATGCGGGTCATGGTGAAAATATCATCTTTTTCGGTACCGGTTACAGCCACGATCTTATTGAGATATTCAGCATAATCTTTAGCTGATTGGGTCAGCGTTGTAAGTCTTTGTTTTAAACTCTTTTTAATATATTCAGAAGTTTCATCTTGTACTGATTTAGGTAATCTTTTAAATGCCTTTTCTATAACATCGTCGGTCATACCTTTTTGAATAGCCTTGGCTTCTTCTACCCACTCTTCAGGTCCATAAGATGTTAGTAACGTACGGTCAAGTTTGTTACCCGAAAGGTTCAACCATTTAACATTATCAATATCTTCATCGTAAGTTTCCCAGTTTCTTGAGTTAGGTACGAACCAATTAATAAACGGAATCACTTTTCCATCAAATCTTGGAAATGCATTGTCGCGATCTCTAGGTATAGGCATAAATTCCTTTTCTCCATCCTCACTTTCATATTCTACCCATCTCCATTGATCTTGATGACGATCCCAATCGCCTATCAACATATCGAATAATCTTGCTCTGATCAGGCTTTTTTCATCTACCCAGTAAGACTCGTCACTTTTAATTTTCTCAAGCATATCGGTAGTGCTTTCATAATCTGTAACCTCGCCCGAATTTTCATTAATGGTTCTTCTATAGCCTTTGTAATGTGCCTGCTCTTCAGATGGTCTACGCTCAATGTAGTATAGTTCGTCTCCGTAGTTTTCATTGAACTGCTTTAAACTATCTTGTTTTGGAACATAAAATAAATCGGTATCTGAATGATTGATATCTACCGACCTTGCTAGAGGGTTAATTACTAATTGCATGTAGGGGTGTGCAGTAGTAAAGAAATCTGAAATAGCCTTTTCTGCCCAAGTATCTTGATAATCTTCGGTGTTATAGGATATACCGGGCAATTTGAATTTTAAGAACTTTAATGCACTCTTTTTTAGCGAACGCATAGCGTATTGTTTACCGTTTTTATCTTCTAACCTTAAGGAGAAAGATTGATGCCCCCCACCTTCTTTTACAACCGAAAGACCACCATATAGAGTATCTAGTTGCACTATGGGAGCCTCAACAGGTTGTCCGTAATATTTACGGTACCGCTCTCCCCACAAAAATTTATAAGATTTACTCTTATTATAGTCTTTTGGATTATCTAAGATTTTAGCTTTCTTTGATTTTCCTGAATTTAAAGCAAATGAACTAAACTCTTTATTTGGTTCTTTTTTAGAAAGTACGTTAAAACTTTTACCAGAATCAAGATTGTCTTCTGTAATGAAAGTTACTTTAGAACTACCATCTCTAAAGTAGTCTAAACGGGCAAAACCTCTTTCTCCAAAAACGTATTTACCATTGTATTCAATAGATCCACCAATAGCGGTAATTCTACCAGGACCTAATTTTACTGCACTTTTAGTACCAAGAGAACCACTTACAATTTGGTGAATACCCCCGCCTTCAAGTAATTGTAGACTTTCTTCATGTCCAGAGATTAGCGTAATTCTGTCATTTGCCTGTGCCAATGCGCTAACTGCAATGCGCAGGTAGTTGTATCGTCTAGAGTTTACATGTTCTGGATCAAATGCACCCAAATCCATAACGGCATTTTTAATAGTGCCTAATAATGGTAGCGGAGTAGCATGATCCTTAACCGTTGTCTTACCGGCATAGGTACCGTTTGTAAATACCGGGTGGTGCATGGCAATTACAATATTCTTACCTTGACCGTCACCAATGTACCCTTCCAATTCTTCCATAAACCGTCTGCGTGTAACAATATCAGTACACTTACTGTTTATACCTTCAATTCTAGACCAGTTAGATACAAACCATTTCGAATCTACCAATATAAGGTCCAAATCATCATTGATCACTCTATGGTCAATTGGGCAGCCGTTATTGGGTACTACCGCCGTATTTTCTCTTTCAATATCTTTTAGATAATTTTCAACCTTTTCAATTTTATCCAACTGGTAACTTTTCCACTCATTGTTACCGGGCAAGAAAATAGTCTCGCCTTTAAAATTATCGGAAATGTTCAGCTGTTTTTGAATTAAAGTACTGTCTACAGACCAATTACTGGTTTCTGCGGATATATTATCGCCGGTAAATACCAAAGTGCTATTTTCAGGAGCCTTGTTCAGTTCTTCTTGAAATCGATCTAATAGCTTATCATTTGATGCTGAAGATATATTACCTAAACCACCAGCTATATAAAATGAATATGTAATTTCATCGCTAACAGGCAATGCAAGCTCTTGTGCATTACGCTGTTCTTTAAATGTAGCGCATGAAGCAAATAAGAGCAGCAAAAAAACAGAAATGATGTGTTTGCACTTTTTATAATTGCTGTCGGTAATTTGAAATGGTCGGTTGATCATATATTATGTTAAGTTGATAAAGGCACTATGTTGCCGTACTTAGTTGGTGAAAAATATGTTTGATACTATAATACCACATATAAGAAGTACTAGAAACGCAATTAATATGGTTACGCCCAATTTAGTCTTCTTGTTCTTTTGAAGAATATATTCTTGTGTTTCTTCTTCAGGTTCTTTTACAAATTTTGTTTCTTCTGTCATCGTTTTATTTTTTAATATATACTGTTTTCTTGTTTACAAATTCTAGAATTCCCTCTCTAGATAATTCTCTACCGTAGCCAGAAGCTTTTGTGCCTCCGAAAGGTAGTCTTGGGTCTGATTTTACCATGTCATTGATAAAGAAAGCACCATCTGGTATGTTTGAGATTACGTTCATAGCTTCATTGATATCCGCTGTAAATAGCATGCTACCTAGACCAAACCTAGAATTAGTGGCTAAAGAGATAGCCTCTTTCCTGTTTTTTACTTTGGTAATCGCAGCAACGGGCCCAAAAGTTTCCTCTTTGAATACCGGCATATCCGCAGTTACTTCTGTAAGTATAGTTGGTGAAAAATAGGCTTGGTTTCTCATGTTTCCCAATACTACTTTTGCCCCTAACTTTACTGAATCATTGACTTGTTGTTGTAATTCTTCGGCTAAATCTTCGCGGGCCATAGTACCTATAAATGTATCTTCGTTCATTGGGTCACCACTTTTAAGCGACTTCGTTTTAGCTATAAATTTTTCTAAAAAGGCGTCATAAATTTCTTCGCAGACGATAAAGCGTTTAGCGGCGATACAACTTTGACCCGTATTCTGCATACGTGCTGTGACCATGGTGTCTAAATAACTATCTAAATCTGCATCTTCCCAAACTATACAAGCATTGTTACCACCAAGTTCAAGAACAGATTTCTTTAAGTTTTTACCCGCTGTAGCCGCAATGGATTTTCCGGCTTTTTCACTTCCGGTCAAGGTTACCGCTTTAATACCGTCATCGCCAATTAGCTTTTCTATTTCTTCGTGTCCGGCTTTTATACTTTGAAAACATCCTTCAGGATAACCTGCATCTAAAAACAACTGTTCAATTGCCAAAGAACAACCCGTTACATTTTGTGCATGTTTTAGAAGTGCCGTATTACCTGCCGTCAAGGTTGGTGCTGCAAAGCGAATTACCTGCCAAAAAGGGTAGTTCCAAGGCATAACCGCAAGAACGCAACCTATAGGGTCGTGACTTATGAAACTTTCGTCTGCATCGGTTTCTATTATCTCGTCTGCCAATAAATCTTCGGCATTTAGCGCGTAAAAGTCGCACGCCCAAGCACATTTTTCAATTTCTGATATACCTTGTGTATATGGCTTGCCCATTTCTTGAGCCATAAGTGTAGCATACTCCTCTTTACGTTCAATAAGCAGTTCTGCGACATTGGTCAATAATGAACATCTGTCTTTAATTTCCATTTCTGCCCAAGAAGCTTCAATAGTTAAGGCTTTGTTCAACTTAGCTTCAATATCTGCATAGGTATCTTTAGCGTAGGTTTTTACTATAGTACCATTATATGGGTTTTTAACTTCATATTTTTCCATGGTACAAATGTAGAGTTAAGAAGACCCATGTGTTAATTCGTTTCATTTTATTCTTGACCCGTTTAAACTATTGTTATAGTTAATATTAAAAGGTTTAGAGTCAAGTAATCGATGAATGATCTTAGACCTTTGTTGAAGACGATAATATATTTATGGTCATATATAAAAAGAACGTTTAACCTTAAAAATTATAACATGAATAATAGTGGAAATACATTATTGGCGATTATTGCAGGTTCTGCCATTGGTGCGGCCTTAGGAATTCTTTATGCACCTGATAAGGGTGAGAATACTAGAAGATTAATAGCAGATCAAGCAGCGGCAACTCGAGATAATTTTGCCGATAGTGCGGTAGATCTAAAAAATAGAGTTGCCTCTAAAATGACCGATGAAAAGCAAACGTTGGACACTAGAGTAGAATCTTTGGTATCTGACTTAAGTTATAAGACAGAAGATGTGATTTCAACCCTTGAAAAGAAATTGTCAGAGTTGAAAATGAAAAACAAAAAATTGCAGAAAACAGTATAAATGGGAGTTATTGATTCACTTAACGAAACGTCTAACAAGGCAATTGATGTAGGAGAGGTTTATTATAAAAAAACCCAGGAGTACTATAGGCTTAAAGTGTTTCAACAATTAACAATGACCACTGGTATGCTACTGAAAATGGTAGTTATGGGTGGTCTTGCTTTTTTGGCACTTATGTTCATTACCGTGGCCGGAGTCGTTTTTTTGGCAAACGTCATTGATAGTATGGTAGGTGCTTGTTTAATTGCAGGTGCTCTCTTTTTATTGTTGTTGGTTATAGCTTATGTTCTTAGAAGTAAAATTGACAGCATGTTGGTAAAAAAGTTATCGGATAAATTCTTTAATTAAAAAATATGTACAAAAATTTTGAGGAGGTCGAGTTTAATTTAAAACGCTTAAAGTTAGAGCGAGAGATAGCTTTAGAAGAACTAAAAGGACTTAAACAAGATGTACAAGAAGATTTGAGTCCGTATAACTGGGTTTCTACGGCATTTTCCGCAGCCAAAAAATTTGGTATGCTTTATCTCATGCGTAAAGTGGTAAAATAATTAGCATAAAATATTCTAGTAGTGAAAGCTACGGTATAAAAAAAGCACCTTTTAAAGGTGCTTTTTTTATGTTGATCGTACTAAGTGTTGTTATTCTTTGGTCCAAGCATCTAACATCCAACTTACCTTTTCTATTTCACCAATATAACCGCCCATCATATCAATAGTACCTTCATCGCCACCATCTTCAGCTTTCTTGATGACCTTGTTCATTTGCTTTAATAAGGTCTCGTGTTGATCCAAGATATTTTTAACCATTTTGGTATCGGCAATCAAAGAAGGGGTTTCTTTGATAGAAGACATTTCAAAATATTTTGAGAACTCGCTTGTTGGGTTATCTCTTAAGGTTAATATACGTTCAGCGATTTCGTCAATTTTTATTCTTGCATCTGTATATAACTCTTCAAACTTGATATGAAGGTCAAAGAAATTTTTTCCAGACACGTTCCAGTGGTATCCTCTTAGGTTTTGATAATATATATTATAATCTGCCAATAAGGTATTTAATTCATTAACAATTGGCTTTATATCTTTTGATTTTATATCTAAATAGCTCATAAAATTTTGTTTAATTGTTTTGAACAAAATTAATGAAGTTGATCCATTAGTGTTAACTCAGATACCTACATGATGAACCCTTTAACAAATATTTTAGGTATAAATTACTATTCGTTTACTAAGGGTTTAAGGTTGATGTAAGAGTAGTTGATTTCGCCTACATGGTCATACTCGGTAGAGTTTTGTTTTAGCGACCCCCAATCGAATTGATCGTTGAGGTTGTTATCTTTATAATAGTTTGTCAGACCTTCGGTCAACAACAGATATTCGTTAAGTCGTATTTTATTCTTTAGTAATTTATGGGCGATTATAAGATCCTCACCGAATAGCTTAATACTGTTGCCTACTTTGGTAAGGGCTATTTCCTTTCCATAATGTAAAATGATTTTTAATCCCAATATATCTGGGATTGTAGCGGCATCTTTGTTTGTTTTATGTTTTTTTCGAAGGGTATCTAATTCTTTGTAAAATTCAGTATAAAAAATTCTGCATTGATCGATAAGGTTTTCTAGACTTGGCATTTCTCCGGTCTTAAAAAAGAGAACAGCATCGCCTTCTATTTCTGAAACCTTTAGCCCAATTTTATTGGTGTAGATAATTTGGTTTAATAACGCAGGTATAATTTTTGAGCTCAGTTCAAAATCCGTTTCGCTCATAAACTCGGTAAATCCGCTTATGTCTGGTATACATATTAACATAGGTTCTCCTTTCATAAGCTTTGTATTTTGGATCAAGGTATACAACTTTGACTATTTAAAAGAATCCATTTCAGAAAAATAATATCCCAAAGCAACTCGCCTAAACATAAACCAGCTCACAAACAGCGGTTTTAGGTTACAAAAGATTGGAATAGAACACTCAACTGGTAACTTGAATGATTAATTTTATTCCATATTGTAAAAAGAACATAGACAACTATTCTTTCTAGTTTATGTCAAGCAAATATTCTTAAAAGAACTTATATATGAACTACTCTGAACTATTATCAAGTGAACCACATGATGTAGCTGCGCATATGCATTTGAAATATGTGAATAGGGAGTCCTTGTCCATATTAAGAATAAAGGAAAAAGAAAAATTTCTGTATCTATTAAAAAATAAGCCCCTTAAAAAAAAGTCAGAAATTACTAGAATAGAAAAGTTGGTTATACCACCTGCATGGCAAGAAGTAAAAATAGCGCCTATTGCCAACGCGCACTTACAGGCAGTAGGCTATGATGTAAAACAAAGGCTACAATACCGTTATCATGATCTATGGCTAAGGGTTAGAAACCGAACCAAGTTTTTAAGAATGCATCATTTTGGGGAAGCCTTACCAAATATTCGTAAAAAGGTAGATGAGGATCTACAGTTAGAAGGCTGGCCCAAAGAAAAGGTTTTGGCCTTAATTGTTAGGTTAATGGAAGAAACCCATATTCGTATTGGAAATAGACAATATGCGAAAAGAAACAAAACCTATGGCTTATCGACTTTAAGAACGAGACATTTAAAGACCAGTAAGAATAAGCTAAAGTTTGAGTTTACCGGTAAGAAGGGTAAAAAACATAATATTACCCTTAATAATAGAAAATTAAGAAAATTGGTTTTACAATGTGAAGAAATACCAGGTTGGGACCTTTTTCAGTT
>ENA-ORXC01002342-ORXC01002342.1-marine-metagenome-genome-assembly--contig:-NODE-2342-length-10430-cov-3.220323_pt1 | contig 10430 bp, 8 predicted proteins | sample MGYA00237865_ERZ511478 | MGnify/ENA metagenome assembly ERZ511478 | reverse complement strand
AAAAAACCATGTTAAAGAAAAGTTAAACAAGGCTAAAAATCTTAGAGATAAGGGTTTGGTAGGCCTAACTCTGCCAAAATAGCAATCTCAAAACTTTCCATCTCATCTTGCTCGGCTTGTCCGAGCTCATGGTCAAAGCCCAGTAGATGCAGTATGCCATGTATCAATAAATGGCTGATGTGCTGCGCCACGGTCTTGTTTTGCTCAGTAGCTTCACGTACCACCACAGCATGACAAATCACCAGCTCGCCTAGCGGCAACGTTGGCATCAGCCCAATGATTGCCGCTGGCAAGTCGCTTGGGTAGGATAAAATATTGGTGGCATAATCTTTGCCGCGCGCCTCTAAATTTAGCTCTTGACCTTCGAGGGCATCGGTAATATAAATATCGAGCGCTTTGGTTTTTTCTTGCCATATCTCACTATCGATATCAGCAAAGTAAGGCAGTGTCAGACCATGGTTAATACGCTCATCGATATGTTCCAATGTCGCCATCATGACTTTTAACAGTTTTTCGCGATTATAAAAGCTCTCAAGTATCTCGTCATCGATGCTATCGGCGGCGCTAATATCAAGCACGGCTAAGCTGTCATTAGTATTAAGTGCGTCTAAGTTCTCACCGTTCTCTTTATTATTAAAACGGCTATTAATATTCTCATCTAAATGATTATCAGCGTTATTATGTTCGGCTGGGCTCATGCCACACTCCTTTTTTATATCAATATTAAAAATATTCAACAATAAATATCTAACACTAAAAAACCGGATATCAAATCCGGTTTGTGTCATATATATACGTTGCTTAAAATAGCTTATAACTTAGCGGCGGCATCAGAAATGGCTTGTTTACGCTCTTGCTCTTTCATGCGCTCAAACTTGCGCTTTTCTTGTAAGGCAAGTTGCTCTTCATCAAAGACATCATAAGCTTCAACAATTTTTTGCACCAATTGATGGCGCACGACGTCTTTTGAGTCAAACTTAGTGATATGAATCTCTTCGATACCGCTTAAGATATCCATCGCTTGTGCCAGACCTGATTTGTGCCCACGCGGCAAATCGACCTGCGTAATATCACCAGTAATAACTGCCCGCGAGCCGAAACCTAAGCGCGTCAAGAACATCTTCATTTGCTCAGGCGTGGTATTTTGCGCTTCATCTAAGATAACAAACGAATTGTTTAGCGTACGACCGCGCATATAGGCAAGTGGGGCGACCTCAATGATTTGCTTTTCAAGCATTTTGCCCACTTTATCAAAGCCAAGCATCTCATACAGCGCGTCATATAAAGGACGTAAATACGGGTCGATTTTTTGGGTCAAATCACCGGGTAAAAAGCCCAGTTTTTCGCCAGCTTCTACCGCTGGACGCACCAATAAGATACGCTCAATCTCGTTGCGCTCAAGCATATCGACCGCACACGCAACAGCAAGGTAGGTCTTACCCGTACCAGCAGGCCCAATACCAAATGACACATCAGAGGCCAAAATATCTCTGACATAGCGCTGCTGATTGCCACCGCGTGGGATGATTTTACCTTTACGGGTACGCAGACTAATTGGCGTAAAGTCAGTAGCGGCTTCCAAATTATCAGCATCTTCCTCGGCAGCCGATTGCTTATCAGCTTCTATATCTTCATCACGGGCGATGCTCGATTGGATGATTAAGTGCAGCTCTTCGGCGCTGATATCTTTGGTGTTTTGCGCTTCATCGATCATTTTATAAATGATGCGTTCGCCGCGCTCAACGCCCAAAATATCGCCACTTAAACAGAAGTCGCCTTGGCGTTGGCTGATTTTAATATCGAGGCGTTCTTGGATATATTTCATGTGGTTATTGTATTCGCCGAGCACGGTTTTCAGCTGTGCTGGGGTCAACGATTCAAAATGTATACGGCGGCTTATGGAATCAGTCAAGCGATTATCCTTGTATTTGGTTGCCCGCTACTATGGCTGCTGCATTAGTGATTTTATGCACGATAGTCAGTCAGGCTTTAAAAGTAAAATAATACGTCGTTTTTCATTGCGTTTATAAAGGTTATGTAAATGATAAAAGTAGTGCTAATAAATATGACGGTAAAATTTTGCTAAAAATAGTTGTTGATAAGATGACAGTAATAAGTAAATGCCCTGTCTTCATTATGGTAGATAGAATTTAAAATTCAAGCCATTTGCAGGCGGGCAGGGCTTTGTTTTTGTATGGTGATTGCAACTGTAGATGATACACCTTAGAGCGAAAACGGCAACAAAACTGTTTAGCCACTATGGTTATGGTCGGGGGCACAGAACAAGGGATAATTTGTGGTAATCTAGAGCTTAGATAATGGCGGTGTAAAAGCCAAGCTAAAAAACGTCAGAGAAGGATAGATTTTCTAAAAAAATAACATTTTTAAGTGTTTTTTTTGAGTGGAAAGTCATCATGTCTAATAGCGTGCTAAATGGGTCATAATAGGAATAATAACCATGCAACATACTGAAGCAAATTTATCAAAAACCAATCCTGCTAAATCTGAACAGGCTAATAAAGCGGCTATGACTGAACAGCAAGTACTTATCGCCGGCGGCGGCCATGTCGGTTTGTCGTTTGCGTTGTTGCTTGCTCATCATGGTATCGCCAGTACCTTGTTAGAGAAAAACAGCTATCCAACCATCAGCCCAAATGACGACGCTAAACGCACGCATTATTTAGACAGCCGCAATACCGCACTGTCACGGCGCACGGTGCAGATTTATCAAGAGATTGGGCTATGGGATGAGCTACAAAGTCATGCTTGCCGGATTGATGCGGTAAAAATTAGTGAGCAAGGTAGCTTTGGGCGCGCGCAATTAAATAAAGCTGAGGAGCAGGTCGAGTCATTTGGGCAAGTGATGGAAAACGCGTGGCTTGGACGCAAGTTATTATTGGCTGCCCAGCAAGAGCCGCTGATCACCTTGATTGATAATGCCAATGTGACGGTCGTTAGCCAACAAAACGACGGCGTGACGCTAAGCTTTAGCTATTACGGTGAAGAAGAGCACGAGCAGCAATTGCAAGCCAGCGTATTAGTCGCTTGTGATGGTCGTGACTCTACCGTACGTCAATTGTTAAATATCGGCACCAGCACTTATGATTATAAACAAACCGCTATCGTTGGGGTGGTAGAAACCGATCAGCCGCATGAACATATCGCCATTGAGCGTTTTAGTCCGGCAGGCCCGCTTGCAGTGTTGCCATTGACTGATCCAGAAGGCGACGGCAATAATGAGTACCAAAAAGGCTATCGACGCTCAGTAGTTTGGGTTTGTCCAACTGGGGAAGAAACGCAATATTTAGAAGACGATGCGCATTTCTTAGCGACTTTGCAGCAAGCCTTTGGCGAGCGCGCTGGCACGTTTAAAAAAGCCGGTCGCCGCGGCGCTTATCCATTGACACGGGTACTGGCTGACAAACAAGTTGACGGTCGTTGCGTCATCATGGGCAACGCAGCTCACACCTTACATCCGGTCGCTGGACAAGGGTTTAACCTATGTATGCGTGATGCCCATGTACTGGCAAAAATGATGAGTCGACAGGTGCTAAAAGGTGAGGATATCGGTAATCCGACTTTGCTTGAGCGCTATGAAAAAGCCCGTCAAACCGATCAAAAACGCGTCATTCGCTTTTGTGATGCCGTCGTCCATGGCTTTACCCATCCAAATCCAGCCGTGAAGCTGGCACGTAACGTGGCTCTGGTTGCCTTTGATAAACTGCCAAATATTAAGCCATTGATTGCCAACTATGCGATGGGCTTAAAATCTTAGTTCAATATACTGGTAAGTTATTAAGCAAATAAAATCTATAATTTCAGCTGCTGCCAAGTTTCATAAACATGAGCGGATAGCATAAATAACGCGACAAAGGATGTTTTATGAAAAATAACCATACGCTCATTATCGGCGGCGGTATCGTCGGTGCAACCCTTGCGCTAAAACTGGCACAAGCCCAAATGCCAGTGACGCTCATTGATGCGCGCCCGCAACGTGATGAATCAGATTGGCAGCAGGTGCTTGGCAAGCGGGATGCGCGCGTTTATGCTTTAAGCCTTGCCAGTATTGGTTTGCTAAGAGACGTGGGCGCTTGGCAAAAGATAGCGGCATCAGAGCGTAAAGCCGATTATACCCAAATGCAGGTTTGGCAGTTAAACGGTCGCGGCGAGTTACTGTTTGGTGATAGTGATGATGCTAATAATAGTAATGACGGCAATAACAGCAATCAAAACTCTGAGCCAAAAATGCTCGGTAGTATGGTTGAGCCAGCAGTCATTGAGCACGCATTATGGCAGCGTTTATCTGCATCTGATGTCAGTCAATATTTAACCGTTATCGATGGGCACAAGGTTGTCGACATGGACTGGCTTGGCAGCGCACAAGGTTACCGTGTGACGCTAGACAATGGCAGGGTGATTGACGCGCGTCTATTGGTTGGTGCTGACGGTCGCGGCTCGTTTGTGCGTAAGCAAGCAGGTATTGAGCTCGATGTGCTTGATTATAACCAAACCGCGATTTGCTGCGCCATTCAAACTGACAAGCCGCATCGAGCAACCGCCCGTCAAGCCATGCTGCCGACTGGTACATTGGCATTGTTGCCGTTAGCCGATATCACAGATGAAGATAAAACCAATCCAGGACACTGGCAGTCGATTGTATGGACATTGCCCCGCAACCAAGCATTGGCATTATTAGAAGAATCGCCGAGCTACATCGCTGATAAATTGGCTGCTGCCAGTCATTATGAGCTTGGCGCTATCCGCGAGATTGAATCCATCGCCAGCTTTCCATTAGCCGCGCAGCAAGCAAAAAGCTACGTTGCCGATAATTTAGTGTTAATTGGGGACGCCGCACATGGTGTGCATCCGCTGGCAGGTCAGGGGCTAAATTTGGGTATGCTTGATGTAAAGGCATTAAGCGAGCAACTGACCCATGACTATGCGCGCAGTGGCAATAAGCTGTGGGGTACGAACCAAACCTTGCGTAGCTATGAGCGTCTGCGTCGTCCGCATAATAGTCTGATGATGCACAGTTTTTCGGCGCTTAATTGGCTGTTTGCCGGCTCGCTTGCGCAGATGCGTCCGATTCAACAACTTCGTAATGAAGGCATGTATCGCGTCAGCAAAATTAAACCATTGATGCGGTTGTTTGCTAAGCAAGCGAGTGGGGTTTAGGTTTTAACTGAATCTATTAATTGAACTAAGGATGGCGTATGAAAAATAAGTCATGGATGATGATAGGCGTAATAGCTGGTTTTATGTTAACTTCTTGCCAATCCGTACCAACAAAAGGTTTAATCCACAAAGAATCATATAACATCCCTAACGTCATGATAGAGCCACATGCAGATACAGACAATGATGGTGTCCCTGACATCATAGATAATTGTCCGAACACTCCTGAAGGGGTCAAGGTTGATCCGTATGGTTGTCCTCTTACCACTATTGGAACTGGCTTACAAATGGAGTATCGTGCCTTTTTTGCTAAAGGTAGCAGTGAACTAACCTCTAAATATCAGGCTGAACTGGATAAAGTAGCCGCAAGAATGAAAGAGTATGATACCGCTATTTTTAAAATTGAAGCGCACATTTCAGAGGATGAAATTAATAAAGAGTTAAGCTCATTACCTAAAAACAGAGCACTGATAATCAAAAACTACCTTTTATTAAAGCATAGTATAGAATCTAGTCGATTGATGACTTTAAATTGTGACGCTAGAGCGCCCATTGCACCTAATGAGACTGAGGAGGGCAGAGCTTTTAATCGTCGGGTTTATGGTTTATTAACTGAGCCTGACAGTGACTATCCTATCAATTTAAAAGACGGAATCTGCGTTGAATTTTAATGATAAATAGCTGTCATCTCAACATAAACAAAGAATTGTTTTTGAAGGTATTCAGAGAGGGTAACCATGCGAATGAATAACTGTAGCACTTTATTGCTGCTAGCAACATCTATAGCGTTAGCTGGCTGCCAAACCACTTCAACTGCGCCGTCTAAAGAGTTACCTCAACATGAAAACATCAGGACGATGCAAGCAGCGATTGATCCAGATGGCGATGGAGTGCTTGATGATATAGACGAGTGCCCTGACACGCCACCTAACGTAGTGGTTGACGCTAAAGGCTGTAAAATAATAATTGAGGGCGGTGATGCACTCGAAATGGAGTTTAGGGGATTTTTCCTACCTATGAGCAGTCAACTACCTGATATTTATGATACAGAGTTTATAAAAATGGCAGAAAAAATCAATGAGTATCCAGATGCCAGTGTGTTTATTTTTGGTCATGTAGCCACTAATGAAATGGATAAAAATGCCTTAGCGACGCTCGGTTTCGATTCTTTATCACGCAATCGCGCCCTTAGCATTAAGAATACGTTAGTATTGCAACATGGTATTGATGCTAAGCGTATCCGTACTTATGATTGCTCAAATAAAATCTTAGTTAAAGAAACAGATTATATAAACCCTAGTTTTAAAGCACTTAATCTTAACGGTCTTGAGGCAAAACAGCGTCGTGCAACATTAATGGCAAGTAGTTCAGTTCATGATTTAACGAATCTTGAATACGATTCTTATATACAAATGTATGGTGCGTATGCCAAGCATTGTAAGCCCTTTGAATAATGGCAAATTTTGATAAACCGTCAAAATTTAACCTTACCCCAACGCCGAAAATACCACCATCAGCACGGGTGCGACAATATTAATAATAAAGCCAAAGCTAATCGCCAGTGGCACGACCTTTAGACCACCTGATTGCTGAATAATTGGTAAGGTAAAATCCAAGCTGGTCGCACCGCCAAGACCAACCGCTGCTGATGGATATTTGCGCATAAAGACGGGGATAAATAATAGCGCAAAGAACTCACGTACCAAGTCATTAAATAGCGCCACACTGCCCCAAACCGCGCCATAAGCATCGGTCATGATAATCGCTGATAGTGAATACCAACCAAATCCTGAGGCCAAAGCTAAGCCTTTTGTCCACGAAACATCGCTAAACATCAGCGCGAAAACAAGTCCGCCAACCAATACTGAGAGTGTAAAGATAATACTCATCTCGACGCCACGTTTATTGAGTAGTACTTCTTTAAGGGTAATGCCCGAGCCTTTTAGCCCAATACCGACAAGTAAAATTAATACCATCAGCATGGCGGTCATGGTGTTTTCGGGTGGCATATAATCGGCTGGCAAGAAATAGCCAATGACAAGACCAATCGCTACACAAAACACTTGTGCTAGGCTGCCGCGAATACTGACACGGTGCTCTTTAGATTTGACGCTAGGTTTTTTGGCATGCCATGGACGCAGACGGTCAAACAGCATCAGAGCAAATAAGCCAGTGCCAATCGTCAGTATCGACAATATAGTGACATAAAGCGCAATTTCACCTATTTGGCTGCCAAGTCCTTCGACTTGTGCCAGCTCAATACCAATCAACCCTAAGATGATAAAGACCAAATAAGACAAGCCTTTATCGGCAAGCTTAGTCATGGTTGGATTTGAGGGAATGGCAAAGCCAATAAACATTGGCATTAATACCAAAACAAGGGTAATGAGGCTTTGCATGGTGAAGGGCTCGCAGCGTTTATGATTTTTATCAAGGCAGTTTTAAGAAGGCACTTTTAACAAGGTCTTTTTAGGAAGCTGGAGATTGTATCATATCACCGTGTAAATGCTGGAAAATCAATGCCAAAACTGAAGTCATATTCGCCATATTATTGCATGACAAAACTGCTTAAGAGGCCTCTGTTATTGCCTCTTTATTTATCATAAATGTATTAAAACGAGACATTTGACTGCTTGCCTGATTTAGTAATGGCTCAATCACACTGGTTTTAGCTACAGTCGCTAACTGTGGATAGTCCGTACGATAATGCCCACCGCGGCTTTCAAGTCGTTGATAGGCGGACTGGATAACTAAAGTCGCTAATTGTAACTGTCTGGCTAACTGAAATTCCGCCAGCTTATTTAGACTAGAAGGCATATACTTATTACTTATAACAGAGTGATTAGTTTTATCAGAACCAATGCTCTGTTGCCATTGCTGAATTCGTATGAGGGCTTTTTCTAGCTGCTCAGCACTACGGGTGATACCCATGTTATTGGTCATCAGTGTTTTTAGCTGTGCCGTTACTTCGTTGATATCAGTGCCTTCAGTAACAATATTTAAAGCGCTTTTCGTCGTGCTATGTTGATAAGCGTCAAACAAAGGCAGAGTAGTACTAGGTAAGGTAATTGTTTGAGTGTTTTTAAGCGTTGGTGCTGACCAAATATCAGCAGCTAACGATTTTAAATTATTAGTATTTGCCGTTTTATCTGTTTTATCTAAAGCTGCTAAATAGCGCGGTAAGTCAGAAGCGATATTGCGCCCAACCACCACGCACTCTAAAAGTGAATTACTCGCTAAGCGATTGGCACCATGCAGACCTGTATAAGCGACTTCACCCGCCGCATAAAGTCCTACTACATCGGTTACGCCATTGGCATCTGTCACCACACCGCCGCAGCTATAATGAGCGGTCGGCGCAACGGGAATAGGTTGTTTTGTGATATCAATGCCAAGCTCGAATAGGGTTTGACAAATCTGCGGAAAATGCTCGCGCAAAAACTCCGCTGGCAAGTGACTGACATCAAGATTGACGTAGCCTAGACCGTTATCGTTGATTTGCTCAGCGATGGAACGCGCAACAATATCTCTTGGAGCTAGTTCTGCGCGCGCATCAATATCAAGCATAAAACGCTTACCAGTTTGCGGGCAATATAATCGTCCACCTTCGCCGCGTAGTGCTTCAGATATCAAAAAGCTACTATCGCCAAATGCCAAACCAGTTGGATGAAATTGGATAAACTCTAGATTTGCCAAACGGCAACCCGCTTGCCATGCCATCATAACACCATCGCCGACACAGACGTTCGGCGCGCTGGCACGCTTAAATAATTGCCCCAAGCCACCACTGGCTAAGACAACCGCGCGACTATAAAAGGTAAGTTTACGTTGATGTGTATGATCAAAAACAAGCGCACCTTGGCACTGATTATTTGGATTGGCGCTATTTTTTAACAGGCTTAGTGCTTCATGATAGGGCAAGATAGTAATATTGGACGCAGCTTGCGCTTTTACAATCAAGGCTTCCATAATATGCCGACCAGTTGCATCATCAGCGTGGGCGACCCGCCGACAGCCATGACCGCCTTCTTTGGTTAAATGCAAATTACTGGTCTGTAATGCTGCTAAAGGATTTGCATTATCATGCTGCTGTCTTTCCTGCTTAGGAATCAAGGTAAAGGGCACGCCCTGCTCACATAGCCATTGTACGGCTTGCTGTCCCGCGCTTAAAATGCTGCTGGTATTGTCAGCTTCGCATAAGCCTGCGCCTGCAATGAGCGTATCAGCGATATGGTCAGCGACACGGTCATTCTTATCTAGACTGGCTGCAATTCCGCCTTGCGCATAATGGCTTGAGCAAACCTCCAATGCCGCTTTGCTGAGTACCGTAATATTTAGAGACGTTGGTAAGGCAAGAGCAGTACTTAAACCGGCAAGTCCAGCGCCAATGATAAGTACATCTGTCTGTATAATATCTGTAGAATTATAAGTATTTACCTTATCCGCTAACCATGCCTCGCTCATATTATGCCGCTCCCACATTGGCAAACAATTCGCGGTCTTTGACGATATCACCGCTCGCAGTCACACGTTGTTTTTGCGCTTCGGCAAAATCAAGCATGCGTTGTAAAGGTTTTCTAGCTGCTGCTGCCAGCTCAGGCGTCATCAGGACTTCACCGCTACGATTGCTCAAGCACTGTTCAATACCTTGTAGACCATTCATTGCCATCCATGGACAAAAAGCACAGCTTTTGCAACTGGCGCTTTCACCAGCCGTTGGCGCCGCTAAGAAACGCTTATGTGGCGAGCGCTTTTGCATCTCGTGCAAGATGCCTAAGTCGGTAGCGACGATAAAGGTCTCAGCATCCATCTCATACGTTGATTGCAACAGCTTACTCGTCGAGCCGACCACATCAGCCAGTGCCACGACGCTATCAGGCGATTCAGGATGCACCAATACTTTGGCGTTTGGGTGCTCCTCTTTTAATTGCAGCAGCTCAGTGGCTTTAAACTCGTTATGGACCAAGCAAGACCCTTGCCAAAGCAACATATCGGCGCCAGTCTCTTGCGCGATGTATTTACCCAAGTGACGGTCAGGACCCCAAATAATTTTTTCACCATTCGCATGCAAATGTCGGACGATATCGATGCCAACCGAAGAAGTTACGACCCAATCAGCACGGGCTTTCACAGCAGCGCTGGTATTGGCATAAACCACCACTGTACGCTCAGGATGGGCATCACAAAAGGCAGAGAATTCATCAGCAGGGCAGCCCAAATCAAGTGAGCATTCAGCCTCCAAATCTGGCATCAGT
>ENA-ORXC01002341-ORXC01002341.1-marine-metagenome-genome-assembly--contig:-NODE-2341-length-10430-cov-3.823240_pt1 | contig 10430 bp, 7 predicted proteins | sample MGYA00237865_ERZ511478 | MGnify/ENA metagenome assembly ERZ511478 | reverse complement strand
CACCGGCAGACAGTTCCGCGTCATGGAGGTCGCCGAACTGGAGAACCCGTCGGGGGCGCCGGTCAGCGATGCCGGTTCCCAGCGCTTCGGCGGCGCCCAGATCACGACCGCCGAGCCTTTCTCGATCCGCACGGATACGGGCCAGCCCTATTACATGGGCAGCACCCCGCCCGCCATCGAGTACCGCATCCCGCACATCCCGCAGGAGGAGCCGCTGTGGTGCTGGGCCGCCGCCGCGCAGCAGGCCATCGGCTGGGTCAACCGGGGCCGCGCCCCCTCGCAATGCGCCATCGTCGCGCTGGCCCATGGCCTGAACGTCCAGGAATGCTGCAACGACCGCAAGGGCATCTGCGCCCGCACCGGCGAAATCCCGGCCATCGAGATCCTGGTCGAGCGGTTCGGCGGGCAGGCGCAGGAACTGGCCACCGTGCCGCGCGATCCGCAGACGATCTACGATATCCTCAAGGGCGGCGACACGCTGCTGATCCGCCTGCGCCCCGCCCCGCATGACGAGGCCGTCGGCATCCGTCACATGATCATGGTGCGCGGCATCGAATGGCTGCGCCTGCCCAACAACCAGTTGCAGGCGACGCTGCTGTACAACGACCCCCTCGGCGAAGGGGAACGCGCCGTCAATTTCGACGAGATCGAAGGTTTCTTCGAACAGGCGCTGGTCATCAGCAAGACCTGACGGAACCGCACCGGGGCCGAATCGGCACCGGTGCGCCCTGCACGGAATCCCGCATGCCCGGGCGACATCGCATCACGCGGAATTGTCGCCCCTCGCGGCAAAAGCGGTTTTGCGGGAACTATTCGCCCGAAACGCGCGTTCCGGATGCATGCTGACCGGTATTTTAATTGAAGTTTTGCGAGTCTTGTGGTTTTCAGACCCCGTTGTCGCCCGAGATGTATCGGTCGCACCCAATACGTATGGAATGCTGAATGACGTTTGACGAGCTTGCTCTCGATCCGCGTGTCCTCGAAGCGGTGGTCGCCACCGGGTACACCCAGCCGACCCCCATCCAGGAACAGGCGATTCCGCCCGCCCTCGAAGGACGGGACGTGCTGGGCATCGCCCAGACGGGAACCGGCAAGACCGCATCGTTCAGCCTGCCCATGATCACCCGCCTCGCCAAGGGCCGCGCCCGGGCGCGCATGCCGCGCTCGCTGGTGCTGTGCCCGACCCGCGAACTGGCGGCGCAGGTGGCGGAGAATTTCGAGACCTACTCGGCCAATGTCAAACTGAAGATGGCCCTGCTGATCGGCGGCGTCTCCTTCGGCGAACAGCTCAAGAAGCTGGATGCGGGCGTAGACGTGCTGATCGCGACGCCGGGTCGCCTGCTCGACCATTTCGGGCGCGGCAAGCTGATGCTGAACGGCATCGACATCATGGTCGTCGACGAGGCGGACCGGATGCTCGACATGGGGTTCATGCCCGATATCGAGAAGATCTTCAGCCTGACCCCCTTCACGCGCCAGACCCTGTTCTTCTCGGCCACCATGCCGCCGGAGATCAAGCGCATCACCGATACGTTCCTGCAAAACCCCGTGCGCGTCGAAGTCGCCCGGGAATCCACCGTCGCGTCGACCGTGACGCAGAATCTGGTGCATGTCGGCTCCGGTGCCAGGGACGGCCTGCCCAAGGCCAAGCGCGAGGCGCTGCGCAGCATCATCGATGCCGAGGGCGACGCGATCACGAACGCGATCATCTTCTGCAACCGCAAGCGCGATATCGGCGTGCTGCACAAGTCACTGGAAAAGCACGGGATGGATGTCGCCTCCCTGCACGGCGACCTGGACCAGCGGGTCCGGATGCAGGTGCTGGGCGCGTTCCGCGAGGGCAAGATCAAGCTGCTCATCGCGTCGGACGTGGCGGCGCGCGGGCTGGATATCCCCGATGTCAGCCACGTGTTCAACTTCGACGTTCCGACCCATGCCGAGGATTACGTCCACCGCATCGGCCGCACGGGCCGCGCCGGGCGCAGCGGCAAGGCCTATACCCTGACGACCAAGCCCGAGCAGAAGTATCTCGACAGTATCGAGAAGATGCTGGGCAATCCGATTCCGGAGATGGAGGGCGCTCCGGCACCGAAGGCCGTGGATGCTGCCGCACCCGAGGCGCAGGAATCCGACAAGCCGAAGCGCACCGCCCGCCGTGGAACCCGCAAGAAGGCGGTCGATGCGCCCAAGGCCGATACCGCCGACGCAGCCCCCGCCGAGGCGATGGCGGAACCCGTGGCCGAGCAGGCCCCGCCCGTCGCCCCCGAACCCGCCGAACGCCGCGCGAATCGCGGCAGGCGCAGCGAACGCTCCGAGAAGACCGACCGCCCGGCCCGCGCCGAGCGCAACGAGCGCCCGGAACGTCCCGAGCGTGCACCGCGCGCCGACCGGCCCGAGCGCGGCAACGACCGGTCGAGGGGCCGCGACAACCGCAACGATGGCGGGCGCAGTCCCCGGGGTCTGGGCGATCACATGCCCGCCTTCATGCTGATCCCCCTGCCCGACCTGAGCCGTCGCAAGACCGATGACAGCGATGGTGATGGCGACTCCGTCGCCGACGCGGCCTGAGACAGGCACCGGGCGCGCGCTTCCCATGACATGCCGCGCGGTCCCTTTCCGGTGCACCGCCCGGCTCTCCTTCGGCGATTTCACCCTCGACGCGCGGATCGACGCGCCCCTGTCCGGGACCACCGCCCTGTTCGGCCCCAGCGGCGGCGGCAAGAGCACCCTGCTGCGCATCATCGCCGGGCTGGAAAGCCGGGCCGAGGGGAAGGTGACCTTCGACGGCGCGACCTGGGCCGACAGCGCCAGCGGCGCTTTCCTGCCCGCCCATAAACGCCCGGTCGGGTATGTGTTTCAGGACGGGCGGCTGTTCACTCACCTGACCGTCGCCCAGAACCTGCGCTATGCGGACCGGCGCAGCCGTCACCGCGCGCGTGGCGCGATCGAGCTGGCCACCGTCATCGACCGCCTGTCCCTGACCCCCCTGCTGCCCCGCCGCCCCGATACGCTGTCGGGGGGCGAGCGCCAGCGCGTGGCCCTGGCCCGCACCCTGCTGACGCGCCCCGCCCTGCTGCTGCTGGATGAGCCGCTCTCGGCGCTGGACCGGGGGCGCAAGGCGGATATCCTGCCGTATCTGCGCGATCTGCCCGGCAGTTTCGGCATCCCGACCCTCTATGTCAGCCACGCGGTCGAGGAAATCGCGCAACTGGCCGAGACCGTCATCGTCCTCGCCGACGGGCGGGTGCGCGGCATCGGGCCGGTGGCGGACATGCTGGAGCGGATCGACCTGCAACCCGTCACCGGGCGGTTCGAGGCCGGGGCGCTGCTGGAGGCACGGGTGGTGGCGCAGGACGATGCCTGGCGGCTGACCCGTCTCGATCTGGAGGGGCAATCCCTCGCCATGCCGATGCTGACCGCGCTGGCCCTGGGCGAGAGCGTGCGCCTGCGGGTGCGGGCGCGCGACGTGACGCTGGCGACCCGGTGGCCCGAGGGGATCAGCACCCGCAATATCCTCGCCGGAACCGTCGACAGCATCATGGCCGAACCGGACACCGCCTTTGCCGAAGTCACCGTGGCACTGGGCACCCAGCGCCTGCGCGCCCGTATCACGCGGCAGGCGGTGGCCGAACTCGGCCTGGCCCCGGGGTCGCGGGTCCATGCCCTCGTCAAGAGCGCCAGCTTCGACCGGCGCGGGATCGCGGGCGGTTAGAGCATCCTGAACGATATGAGGATCGTTCAGGATGCTCTATCTTTTTGTTCTGGCGCGTTTTCCGAGTCGGGCAATGAACCCTTGCCCTCGAAAACGCTCTAATACGCCCCCCGCCGCGAGATCATCGCCCAGGGGGTCAGGACGATGATCGCGATGTCCAGCCAGATCGACGGCGAGCGCAGGTACGCGATGTCGAGATCGACCTGCTTGGCGAACTTCAGATCCGCGCGCCCCGCGATCTGCCACAGGCAGGTGATGCCGGGCGCCCCCGCCAGCCGCTCGCGCTCGTCCGGCGAATACTGCGCGACTTCGCAGGGCAGGGCCGGGCGCGGGCCGACCAGCGACATCTGGCCCAGCAGGACGTTCAGCAGTTGCGGCAACTCGTCGAGCGACGACCTGCGCAGCAATCCGCCGATCCGGGTCACGCGCGGGTCGTCCGCCATCTTGAAGCATACCGTGTCCCGGTCGCTCCGCTGGCGCAGGGCGGCGAGGCGCGCTTCGGCATCCCGGTGCATCGAGCGGAACTTGATCATCCGGAACAGCGCCCCGTCACGCCCCACCCGCGTCTGGGTGAAGAACGGATTGCCCCGGCTCTCGATCATGATGGCCAGCGCGGTCAGGGCGAAGAAGGGCGACAGGGCGACCAGCGCACTGGCCGAGAGCGCGAAATCCATCCCCCGCTTCAGCACGCCGTGGAGGGCACCGCCCCCCGTCTGCCCCCAGGCCATCCCCGCCGCCCGGGCGAGGAAGACCGGGTTGCCGATCAGGTAGCGCCGCGCCAGCCGCTTCGGCTCGACCGCCAGCCGCCAGGCCCATTCCATCCCGATGCGGCGCAGGGCGACGGGGGCGCGCGGCTTCTCGCCCGCGACGAAATCGAACAGCCCGCCGACCCCCATGCACAGCGTGGCCCGCAGCGTATCGGAATGGCGCGCGATGAATGCCTCCTGCAAGGGCGCGCCCATCGCGACCAGCACGATATCCGCACCCGAAGCATTGATCCGGGCGACCGCCTCGGCCTCGTCCCCGGGATAGCCATCCGCCGCCCCGGCGACCCGCAGGGCCGGATGCGCGCGGACGGCGGCTTTCGCGGCCCGCTGCGCCACGCCGGGCGCGCCGCCGAAGAAGTACAGCGACTTCCCCTGCCGGGCCGCCGCATCGCAGAGCAGCGGGAACAGGTCGGTGCCGTTCAGGTTGTCGGCGAAGCGCTGGCCCGTCATCCCGGCGGCGAGGGCGATGCCGGACCCGTCCGGCAGCAGGCACGCCATGCCTTCGACAGCGCGGGCATAGGCCGGGTCGCGGGCGGCGATATTGACGCAATCGGCGTTGATGAAGGCCACGCGCCGCCGGACCCCGTCCATCAGCATCGCCACGGCATCCCGGCGGCGCGCGTTCAGCAGGGTCAGGCCGCAGACCTGAAGGCGTGGCAAGGTAATCATGTCGGTCATATTCTTCCCCCCGGAAGATGAAAGGCGGCAGAAATCGAACAGCCGCTACAATCCCGGATTGTCCTCCATATAACTTACCAACGCATTTATAATTATTATTGATCTACTTAGTTAATGACTTGCAGTTTAGAAATTTTCAATCTTCTAGTGTGAGAATGAGACTGTATTCGGGAAACTATACGTCGTAATACTACACCTTGGAGCCACGTTGTGACTAATGCCGTCTTAATATCGCGCCCCTCGCTCTACGGCCCGCTCATGGTATGGGCGGCGTCCGAGGCGGTGGCGAAGGTGGCGCGGATCGGGGCGACGCTGGTGGCCGCGCGGGTTCTGGCACCCGAACAGCTCGGCATCGTCGCGCTGGTGCTGGCATTCGGCGAGATCCTGAAGGCATTGGCCGAGAACGGGGTCGGCCAGCGCATCATCGCCGCCCCGGATGCGGAACTGGAGGCGACCTGCAACACCGCCCATCGCCTGTTCTGCATCTGGTGCGGGCTGCTGTTCGTGGCCGGGTGCGGCATCGCGCTGGCGCTGGAGACGCTGGCGGGCAGCCGCGAGACGGCCCTGCTGCTGCTGGTGTTCTCGACGCAGTTCCTCGTCATGCCCTTCGGCCTCGTGTCGTGCTTCCGGGCGATGCGAAACGGCCAGACCAGGGCGGTCGCGGCCATCTCGGGCGCGCAGGTCGTGGGCAGTGCGCTGGCGGCGGTCGGGTTGCTGCTGGTCTGGCCGGCCGCCGCCGCGATGATCCTGCCCCGGGCGCTGACGGCCCCGTTCTGGGCAATCGCCATGCGCCGCCTGCACCCGTGGCGGCGCGATCCGGGGGCCGGAACCGTGCCGCTGCGGCCCTTCGTCCGGTTCGGCGGTGCGGTCATGGGGGTCGAGGGGGTGAAAGCCCTGCGGATGCAGGCCGACAAGCTGATCATCGGCGGCATTCTGGGGATGGAGGCGCTGGGCATCTGGTTCTTCGCCTTCAATGCCGGGCTGGGGCTGGCGACGTCGTTCTGCAACGCTTTCGCCATCGCCCTGTTCCCGCATCTCTGCGCGGTACAGGCCGGGCGGAGCCGCCGCGCCGCGCTGAAGGATGCGCTGCGGCTGGCGCTGACGATCTTCGTGCCGCTGGTGGTGCTGCAGGCGCTGTTCGCGCCGATCTACGTGCCGCTGGTCTTCGGCGAGAACTGGGCCGAGATCGGGCCGATGGTCGGCATCCTGTGCCTCGCCGCCGCCCCCGCCGTGATCTGGACCGCCATCAGCCAGTGGTTGCGGTCGGAGGATCGGGCGGGGACGGATCTGCGCGCCTCGGTCGTCATCACCGTGATCCTCGTCGGGGCCGTCGCCCTCGCCGCGCCGTTCGGCCTGACCGCCACGATCCACGCCTATCTGGCCGCCGCGACGGTGGCCCAGGTCGGCGCGGCGATCTTCATCCTGCACACCACGCGGAGAGCTGCATGACCGTCACCATCGTCATCCCCTGCCACGACAGCGACGCGACGCTGCACGCGACCTGCGAGAGCGTGCGGGCGCAGACCTGCGACGACTGGCGCGTGATTGCCGTCGACGACCGCTCGACCGACGGCACGGCGCATATCCTGCGGCAGATGGCGGCGGAGGACGCGCGCTTCACCGTGATCGCGGGGCCGGGGGTCGGGGCTTCCGCCGCCCGCAATGCGGCGCTGGGGCGGATCGATAGCGGGTTCGTCGCGTTCCTGGATGCGGACGACCTGTGGGAGCCGACGCGCCTGACGGCCCTGCACAGGGTCTTTGCGGATCGGAAAAACGTGGATATCGCGTATTCGCGCTACGCCTTCTTTACCGACGAGCCGGGCGACAATGCCACGCATTCGACCGTCCCCCGCGCACCGCTGAACGTGCTCGACCTGATGCGCGAGAATGCGGTGGGGACGATGTCGAACCTGATGATGCGGCGCAGCGCCCTGACCCGCACCGGTCCCTTCCGCGAGGATATCAGCCATGGCGAGGACCGCGAATGGCTGGTCCGGGCGGTGGCGCGCGGGGCCGTGATCGCCGGGCTGGACGAGACGCTGCTGCACTATCGCACCACGATCGGCGGCCTCTCGACCGATCTGGACCGGATGCATGCGGGCTGGCGCGAAAGCCTGCGCACGGCCCGCGATCTGGACGCCCTGCCCTCGGCCCCCGCGCTGAAATCGGCAGAGGCAGTGTATCTGCGCTATCTGGCGCGCCGGGCGCTGCGGCTGGGGATGCCGCCGAAGGTCGCCGCCGGTTATGCCCTGCGCGGCGTGACCCGGTCGCCGCGCGGGTTCTTCTCCGGCGGGGCGCGCGGCCCGCTCACCCTCGGCTCGGCACTGGCCGGGCTGATCGCACCGCGCGCGATGCGCGATGCCCTTGCGAACCGATAGCCCCGCAACCCGAGAAAAGGAGCCAGAACATGACATTCTGCACCATCGTGATCCCGGTCCATAACGGCGAGGAAACCCTGGCCGTCGCCATCGATTCGGCGCTGGCCCAGACCTACGGGGCGTTCGAGGTTCTGGTCGTCGACGACGGCTCGACCGACCGCTCCGCCGAGATCGTGCGCGGCTATGCCGACCCACGCCTGCGCCTGTACCAGCAACCCAACGGGGGCCTGAACTCGGCGCGCAATGCCGGTATCCGCGAGGGGCGGGGCGATTATATCGGGCTGCTGGATGCGGACGATCTGTGGGAGCCGACGAAGCTGGCCCGCCATGCCGCGCATCTGGATGCCGATCCCGGGATCGGATTGTCCTTCTCGGGCAGCTGGATGATGGGGCCGGACGGGGCGCCCACGGGCATGGGCCAGACGCCGCAGGTCACGGGGATCACGCCGCTGATCCTGGTCACCCGCAACCCCGTCGGCAACGGCTCGACCCCCCTGATGCGGGCCGAGGCGCTGGATTCCATCGCGCATCCGCACCCCACCGGCAAGCACGCCGATACCTGCTGGTTCGACGAGGAACTGCGCCAGAGCACGGATATCGAATGCTGGCTGCGCCTGGCCCTGCAGACCGACTGGCGGATCGAGGGGATCGCGGAGCCGCTGACCGGCTATCGCCTCAACCCCAATGGCCTGTCCGCCAATACGCGGCGGCAGCTGGAAACCTGGACACGGATGATCGAGAAGACCGCCGCCTACGCCCCCGGCTTCATCGCCGAGCACGGCGCGCTGGCCCGGGCGTATCAGCTGCGCTATCTGGCCCGCCGCGCCGTCAGCCTGCGCGATCCGGCGCTGGCATGGGGCTATGCGGTCGGGTCGCTGCGCGCCGCGCCGCGCATCGTGCTGGAACAGCCGGTGAAGACGGTCACGACTCTCGGCGCGGCGCTGGTGCTGCGGGTGGGCGGCAGGCGTGCCTATTCGGCCATCGAATCGCTGCTGCTGGGGGTCGCGAAGCGCGCAGCCGCCCTCGCCCGCCCTGCCTCGCCCCGCCCCGCATCGGCCAAAAGGAAAATCGCATGACGAACCCCGCCCTCGACACCGTTCACCTGATCGACGACCGGCGCATGGGCGGGGTCACGCGGTTCCTGGACCGGGTAGCCGAAATGCGCCCCCGTGACCGGACCGTCTTCGTCAAGCGCGGCACCATGAAGGGCCACGCCCATGACGCGGGGACCATCGTGTCGCATCTGGCGATATCCTGGCGCACCCTGCCGATGATGATCACCCTGCGCGCCTGCAACCCCCGCGCCCGCATCCTGCATGTCGAGCACAGCTACTGCGCGGGGTTTCAGGACCACCGCGTTCCCCTGCGCAAGCGCCACCGCTTCCACACCCTGCTGCGCATCGTCTACGCCCTGTTCGACGAGGTGGTCGCGGTTTCCGAGGGGCAGGCGCGCTGGATGCAGGCCATCGGCGTGGTGCCGGGCCAGAAGGTGCGCATCGCCCCGCCGCTGGTCGATCTGGCCCCGTTCCTGGCGATACCGGACGTGCGCCGGGGCGGCGTGGTGCGCTACGGCTTCGTCGGGCGGCTGGACGAGCAGAAGGGTCTCGACGGCATATTGCGGGCGTGGTGCGAGGCCGCCCCCGCCGAGGCCCGGTTCGAGATCTTCGGCGACGGACCGATGCGCGAGGCACTGGAGGCACTGACGAAGGGCGATGCACGTGTCACGTTCCACGGCGCGACCGCCTTTCCCGCCGACACGTATCTCACCTTCGACATCGCGGTCATGCCGTCGCGGTGGGAACCGTTCGGCCTGAGCTGTCTGGAGGCGCGGGCGGCGGGCCGCCCCGTGCTCGTCGCCCCGGTCGACGGATTGCCCGAACAGGTCGCGCAGGGCGGTGGCCGGGTCGTGGCGGGCGGGGCAGAGGCGTGGGGCGCACTGTTCGCCACCGGCCTGGACCCGGCGGAGATCGCCCGCCATACCGGAGCGGCCCGCGCCCTGGCGGTCGAGCAGGCCCGGCAGGCGCGCACCCGCTGGGCCGGCATCCTCGAAGCGCCGGTCCCCGCCTCCGCATCCGCCGGCGAAGCGGTCGTGGCGGGGGAATAGGCACCCCTTGCGTCGCCCGGCGCACTCCCCTAGCGTGCGGCCTGTGACAGGGGCGCCCTGACGGGCTGAGAAGCACCCTTGGAACCTGAACCGGATCGTACCGGCGGAGGAAGTCACGGGTGCCGCACAGGCACGTCGTGATTCCCGCGCCCGAGGGAAGTGACATGACCGACCACGCCGCCCGTCTCGATGCCCTGCGCGCCGCCGCGCCGCTGGTGCACAATATCACCAACTACGTCGCGATGAACGTGATGGCGAACGTGATGCTCGCCGCCGGGGCCTCGCCCGCCATGATCCACGCGCGCGAGGAAGCGGCGGAATTCGCGGCCATCGCCTCGGCCCTGACCGTCAATATCGGCACGCTCTCCGCGCCCTGGGTCGAGGGGATGGTGGAGGCGGCGGGGGCGGCCAATGCGGCGGGTACCCCGTGGGTGCTCGACCCCGTGGCCGTGGGCGCGACGGCGTATCGGCGCGAGGTGGCGGCGCGGCTGCTGGCGCTGAAGCCGACCGTGGTGCGGGGCAATGCCTCCGAAATCATCGCGCTGTCCGGGGCGGCGGGTCTCGGCAAGGGGGTCGATGCCGCCGACGGGGTGGACGCCGCCCTCGATGCGGCCCGGGGCATCGCGCGGCAGACCGGCGGCATCGTCGCGGTGACGGGGGCCGAGGACTACGTGACCGACGGCACCCGCGCCGCCCGGATCGCCAACGGCCACCCCGCCATGCCCGCCGTCACCGCCACGGGCTGCGCGCTCAACGGCATCGTCGCCGCCTTCGTCGCGACGGGGGAGGAT
>ENA-ORXC01002339-ORXC01002339.1-marine-metagenome-genome-assembly--contig:-NODE-2339-length-10433-cov-8.221514_pt1 | contig 10433 bp, 8 predicted proteins | sample MGYA00237865_ERZ511478 | MGnify/ENA metagenome assembly ERZ511478 | reverse complement strand
TAGACTCCGGGACCACAACCAAGATTTTGTTCTTGAAACAAGGTCTTGACCTCACAATCCCAATCAATGGCTTCAATAACCGCTTCACGGGTATTTTTCACCTTACTTTCGTCTGCCGTAACAGTCGACCTAGGACCGTCACCAGATATGTACATTCTTTTTGGTTTACTTTTTTTAATAGCGGCCAATGCTTTTAAGGCGACCTCTTTTCTATTAAAAATTATAAATAGTATTGGTGTATCTAACATTATTAAAATATTAAGCCAACGAATTGGGTAAAAAATTAGTGTTATAATCCAGTTCTTGAACACCTTTAATTAAAAAGTGTTTTATATGTGAAAGTTTCCAATCTGCAATAACCTGGTCTCTTCTTAAGAATACCTTATTCTTGTCAAGTTGCCCTTTTCCATTTATATGACAACCTCTAGAAGCCGAGATACAAGAGTCGTATCCATTATCCATAACAAACTCAAACGCAGGTTTTGTAAAGTTTTCAAATCTACCATACGTATAAGCGAAGTGCTTAATAGCACCACACTTCTGCCTTAAAATAGCATCTGCCTTCAAAAAATCTTCTTCGAACTGCTCTTGAGTCAATTCAGATACCATATCATGCTTAAACGTATGGTTACCAATTTCATGTCCCTGACTTTGTAACAACTCAACTTCCTTCCAACTTAAAAATGCCACAGGTGGCATTTCTAATTTTTCTTTACAGAAATGTTTTATTTTCTCTACATCGGTCAAACCTATACTTGCAGGATTTACATAAAAGCAACAACTAGCTCCAAACTTATTTAATGCTTTTGCTGCCAACATGTTATTTTGTATACCATCATCAGAACTCCATGCTATATATGGCTTATCTACCCTATCTGTAAGCAATCTTTCAACGGCTTCTGAATGACTAATAAATACATGGTCTTTAGAAAGATATTCTAATAACAGTTCAAAGTTTTCTAACTCATCTTTAAAAATGTGATGAAAGTATAAAAATTGAACCCTTGGTTTTTTCAATTTCTTTTCATCACCAAAAATATCGTGTTTTAAACTTAATAAGTCTAAAACAGATGACCTTACTTTCGTCCTAAGTTGACCTTGTTGATTACGTTTAATTTGAGCATAAGTATCAATAAGTACGGTATCTTTCATTTAAGAAAATTTCGTTTTGCAAAGATAGTTGATATAGGGTTTTCCTTGAATCTTAAATATAAACTAGATATACTTTTTAAAATTGTATTGATCGATGAAATAATAGCTAAATGTTAAAAAGAAGGTAGTTTAACGAAAAAAAGGTCTTTTGAACATCCAAACTTACTTTTAGAACGTTTAATCCTAAAAGAAATATTTTTTGTGCATTTCATCGAATAAAAGAGTTTTTAATCGACAAATTCAATAAAAAGTTGAATTTTTGAAATGAGAATGAAAAAACATTAACCCAATTTACCTACGTTACCTATGAATGTAAACCTTAGATTCCCCAAATTGTCTACGGCCTTCCTTATTTCTATTATTTTAACATCTTGCTCTAAAGATGCCGATTTATTATCAGAGTACGTAATTAACGACGCTGATCAATCTATAGAAGTTGGTCTATTGATACAAAATGATTTTGTGACCACGCAACCCAATACTAGTATTGTAATTGATGTACTGTCAAATGACAACTATGCAAATTGGGAAGATGTAAAAATTATTAGCGTTTCTTCTCCTTTAAATGGTGAAGTGATATTAAACGATAACAAAACGCTAACCTATATTCCAGATGGTTTTATAGACACCACAGATAATTCAGAAGAAACTACTTCTACAGAACCGGAAACAACATCTGAACCAGAAACGACATCTGAACCGGAAACGACATCTGAACCGGAGACAACTCCAGAGCCAGAAACTACTCCGGAACCAGAGGCAACACCAGAACCTACTCCTGAGCCTGAAACAAATACTGAAGAGGAGACGGAAACTGTTGAAGATACCTTCACCTATACTACAGAGGTAACCAACCCTGAAGACAATACGACTACAACAGAAGAAGCAACAGTAACGGTGATCGTTACTAGTTCTACATATGCCACCTCTGGTGAAAACGTGTTTTATGTTACTGTGAATGGTAATTCCAATAATGACGGTAAATCAGAAAATTCAGCTTGGAATTTACAACATGCTTTTAACCAAGCTATTGCAGGAAACACTATTTATATCAAAGCTGGAGATTATGGCAATTTAAAACTTGAACAATCAAATAATGGAAATACAAATAATCCAATAAATTTTGTTGGGTATAAAAACAACCCTGGTGATATAATTGCATCAAATGGTTCAACTTTCAATTATGGTAATGATATAAGTACAGTCGAAATGCCATTAATAAATGGTTACACGGCAAACACTTTAGGAACGGATATAGGAGTTATTTTGAGATCTGATTTTGTAAATTTCTCTAATATTCAAATTAGAGGTTACTCAATTGGATTGATTGGTCAAGGAAACAACCTTAATTTCAATAATATTGTTGTATCAGATGTTGGTGATTTTAGAGCTGGTTTATCTGGATTTCAAGATTATAATGGGGTTGGCATGAGAATTATTGGTAGTAATAATTCAGTAGAAAATTCTATAGTTTTAAATTCAGGAGCTGAAGGGCTGGTACTAAACAATTGTGATAACTGCTTAGTCAACTATGTTGAAGTAGCTTCAGATAACAATGTTAACGCAACAGACTATTATCTACTATTGACAGGAGGAACTGAAAACACAACTGTTCAAAATAGTACAGTAAGAAGAAAAACAGGACTAAACCATTTTGGTCATGGTTTTGTTCTTAAAGCAGGAGCATCAAACAATATTGTGAAAAACAGTAACGCTATAAATACCACAGTAGAATTATCATTTGGAAATGTTAGCTACAACCAAATATCAAATATCAATGTTACTGGAACATTTAGCGATAATAACGACACCGCAGGTTCAATTGAAGTTGCAAATGGTGCACATCATAATACTTTCAGTAATATTAACATTGATAATGTATGGGGTGCTATTCGCTTTAGAGATTGGGAAGAAGGATCAGACCCTAACAATCTAGTGAATGCTGGTAATAATAACAATTTCAACAATATTCAAGTTACTAATTCAAGGAATGCAATTCATTTTGATGAATTTTCAAGAACTGAAGGTATAGCAAATGACAATGTTTTTGAAAATTGTACCTTCAAAAATATTACATATTTATTTATGGTAAATAGAAACAACTCTAATAATAAATTAATTAACTGTACGATAGAAAATACTTCTAACTTTTGGGCTAGTTCACCTTCTTATGGTTACTCTTTAAATAGTAATACTATTTTCGAAAATTCAAACTTAATCAATGTAGGATTTTCACTTCCATAAAATTATACCAGTTTTACTACAAAAGGGACAATTATATAATTGTCCCTTTTTATTTTATCCAAAAAAAGTTAAAAGTCAAAAATTGAAATTAATCATATAGAAATTTCAATTTAATTTTTTAATGAGAGAATTTTTTTTCAAAACTATCGTTTGATTATTAAATTAAAAGTTTAAAAGTATTATACATGAATAAAGTTGCATTAATAACTGGAGTTACAGGACAAGACGGTGCCTATTTAAGTGAGTTTCTATTAAAAAAAGGATATATTGTGCATGGTCTAAAAAGAAGATCTTCTCTTTTTAATACCGATCGTATAGATCATTTATATCAAGATCCTCATGTAGAACACAGAAATTTCATATTACACTATGGTGATATGACCGATAGCACTAATCTTATTAGGATAATTCAAGAAGTGCAACCAGACGAGATTTATAATTTGGCAGCTATGAGTCATGTTCATGTTTCTTTTGAGGTACCTGAATACACCGCTAATGCTGATGGCATAGGTACTTTACGTATTTTAGATGCGGTAAGAATGTTAGGTTTATCTGAAAAGACAAGAATATATCAAGCATCTACATCAGAACTGTACGGTAAAGTTCAAGAAGTACCACAATCAGAAACTACTCCGTTTTACCCAAGAAGTCCTTATGCCGTTGCTAAAATGTATGCGTATTGGATTACGGTAAACTATAGAGAAGCATACGGCATGTATGCATGTAATGGTATTCTATTTAACCACGAATCACCAATTAGAGGTGAAACTTTTGTAACAAGAAAAATTACTCGCGCTACCGCTAGAATTGCATTAGGACTTCAGGACAAAATTTACCTAGGTAACTTAGATGCACAAAGAGATTGGGGCCATGCTAAAGATTATGTACGCATGATGTGGATGATTCTTCAAGCTGACGAAGCAGAAGATTGGGTTATTGCTACCGGTAAAACTACTCCAGTCAGAGAGTTTGTACGCATGAGTTTCCAAGAAGTCGGTATCGAACTAGAGTTTAAAGGCGAAGGCATTAATGAAAAAGGGTATGTTAAAGCATGTAACAATCCTGATTTTCAATTAGAAATTGGTAAAGAGGTTTTAGGGGTTGACCCTAAATATTTTAGACCTACAGAAGTTGATCTTTTGATTGGTGACCCTACTAAAGCGAAAACTAAACTAGGATGGGACACGGAATACGAACTAAAAGATTTAGTTCAAGATATGATGCAAAGCGATGTAAAATTAATGCAAAAAGACCAATATCTTAAGGATGGAGGATATCGTATTCTAAATTACTTCGAATAAAAATTTTAGGCAAAATAATAGCCCCTAAGCTAGTAGTTAATTTTTAACATTGATTCTAACACTTAGGGGCTTTTTGAATATTAAAATGACTTGTATTATCAAAAAATAGAGAAATTTAATTCTAAAATATTGAAATAATTAAATTCTTAGAATTGAAAATTATTTTATTAATGTTACAAAAATCAATAAATAAGTACCTCATAAAGAATAAATTTGAGTCAAAAAACCAGTTTTAATTCTAAAATATTAGGAGGAATGCTTTGGAGCGCTTTAGAAAAGTTCTCTGTTCAAGGTGTTTCATTTGTTATTGGAATCATTTTAGCAAGACTACTTACACCTAAAGAATATGGTACCGTAGGTTTATTATTAGTTTTTATATCATTTTCACAGGTTTTCATTGATAGTGGTTTTGGTGCAGCGTTAATTCAAAAACAAGATAGATCAGAAAACGATATTAATACCGTCTTTACTTTTAACTTTTTGGTCGCCATATTTTGTTTTGTAATTATATGGCTATTCGCCCCATTCATATCAGAATATTATGAAATTAAAGAGCTAACAAAATTTGTACGTATTTTATCAATTACTTTATTTTTCCAAGCAATTGGCTTAATACCACAAACACTTCTAACTATAGAAATGAATTTTAAGTCTTTAGCAAAAATTAACATTATTGCTACTGTACTAAGCGGAATTATTGCAATTTATCTTGCTTATAATGATTACGGAGAAATGGCTATTATATGGCAAACAATTTTAAAAACATTATTTATTGCTATAATAATTTGGTTCTTTGTAAAATGGAGACCTAACTTTAAATTTGTTAAAAATTCATTTAATAGTTTGTTCTCATTTGGATCTAAATTATTAATATCATCTCTATTAAATAATATAGTCAATAACATTACCTCATTATTTATAGGAAAATACCTGTCAGTAAAATCCTTAGGTTATTATACAAGAGGAAGTCAATTTTCAGATATGATTTTTGGGTCTATATATTCAATATATAACAGTGTTTTACTGCCAAGCTTATCATCAATTCAAAATAACAAAGAATTACTTGTTTCTCAAACTAGAAGTATTATAAAAGTTTCATCTGTACTAATTTTTCCTTTTTTTATATTTTTAGCAGTTAACTCCAAGCCTATTATCATTTTATTACTTACAGATAAATGGATTGAAGCAGCACCAATTATGGGAATTATCTGTATAGCTAGAGCAATCACAATCATTTCAGGCGTAAACATTAATTTATTATATGCTATAGGACGAAGTGACCTAGTCTTAAAACAACAATATTTGAAATTATTAATAAGAGTTGTATTCTTAATAATTTCTTTAAAATTTGGTATTGTTTGGATAGCAATTGCAGAATTATTAGCTACAATAGTTCATTTTTTCATAAACACTTATTATCCTGGTAAGATAATGGAATATGGAGCATTTAAACAAATCAACGACTCAAAAGGACCAATACTAATAAGTACTTCTTTAGCCATTATTACATTAATACTATTTAGTATAATGGACAATAACATTTTAAAAATATTATCCTCAACAATTCTTTTTACAATTATATATTATGCTATTTCTAAATTATTCGGAAATAATGAGATAGACAAGTTGTTCAAAAAAGTTAAACAAGCTATATGGAAAAAGTAATTTCTAAAAAAACTCTTTGTTGTATTCTTAATCACGCACCTCATTACAGAGATTCTATTTTTACAATGTTAGACAATGAATTTATTTGCTCATTTTACATCGGGGATAAAGTAATTAGTCCCGTTAAACAAATGAATTATAATAATCTAAAAGGGTTTAAGAAAATTTTTTCGAATAAATGGATATTGGGAACAACATTTATGTGGAATAATGGAGTTGTAAACTTGATTTTTAAAAAATTTGATTACTACCTGTTAATTGGTGAACCCTCAATACTATCCAATTGGTTAATACTGATTATTGCAAGATTTTTAAATAAAAAAGTATTTATTTGGGGGCACGGAATTAAGGATTTAAATAAAAACAAGTATTATTGGTTCGAAAGATTATTTCATAGACTGCCATATAAAATTTTTGTTTACGGGGATAGAGCAAAACAGAATATGATAAGTTTAAATTACGAAGAGGATAAAATAATTCCAATTTATAATTCGCTAAATTATTCCGAACAATTAGAAATTAGAAAACATTTAAATAGCACCGATATATTCACATCTTATTTTAAAAATGATTATCCTATTATAATATATGTAGGTAGAATTTTATATTCTAAAAAATTAAATTTATTGGTTGAAGCCACTAATAGTTTGATTAAAGAAGGTACAAGAGTTAATTTAGTTATAGTTGGCCCAGAAGTTGACGACCAAAGTATTCCAAAATTAGTAGATGAACTAGAAGTAAATAATCATGTTTGGTTTTATGGTCCCTGTTACGATGAAAAGTTATTAGCTGAACTTTTTTACAATTCAAATATAAATGTTACACCAGGTGACATTGGGTTATCCGCCATTCATTCTTTAACATATGGTTGTCCTGTTATTACTCATGATAATTTTGTAAAACATGGACCAGAATTTGAAGTTATAGAAAATAATTTAACTGGTAGTTTCTTTAGAGAGGATGATTTAACAGATTTAATTGAAAAAATAAGATTTTGGATTAATATAGATGATTCCAAAAAAACAGCAACTAAAGATTATGCGTTTAGATTAATTGAAGAAAAATGGAATCCCATTAATCAGTTAAAAATTTTTGTAAAAACATTTAATTCTTAATTTTGAAAAAAATAAAAAACCAAATTGCAAAAAGTCCATTTGTTTTAAAAATATGGACTTTTTTATATCTTTCACGGTTAAAAAAAGAAAAAAATATTGAATTTAATTGGGGTGTTATAGTTTCAAAATCTTCAATATTTGAAGGAACTAACAGCTTTTATTCAAATTCTGAATTATATTCATCTTATATTGGTTTCGGTACATATATCTCTGAAAATTCATTTCTTCAAGATATTAAAATTGGCAAATTTTGTTCTATAGGACCAAATTTAAAATGTATTTATGGTAACCACCCTACATCTAAATTTGTTAGTACTCACCCTGCATTTTTCTCGACTAGAAAACAAGTGAATTTAAGTTATGTTTCAGAAAATAAATTTCAAGAATTTTCTAAGAATGTATCCAATTCAAATGAATATTCAATTAACGTTGGAAATGATGTCTGGATTTCAGCAAACGTAACAATTTTAGATGGAGTAACAATAGGAGACGGTGCAATCATAGCATCAAATAGCTTAGTTAACAAGAATGTGGCTCCATATACAATTGTTGGTGGAGTCCCTGCAAAACCAATAAAAACAAGGTTTGAAAAAGATGAAATTGATTTCTTATTAAAGTTTAAATGGTGGAATAAATCACTAAATTGGATTGAAGAAAATTCAAATCAATTTACAGATATTAAACAATTCATTAAACAAAAGAATAACTAATTATTATTAACTAAAATTAATATGTTTAAAATTATTAATAAAATAGGGGTAGTACCATTTTTTCTTTTAGTGATGTATCTAATCGATCCTTTTTATTATGGTTTTGTATTCGGGTATTTAATTTTTATTTACTTTTTCCTATCTGGAGATGTTTTAAAATCACTACTAGATATAGATGTACTATTACTTACTTTATTTTCTACGGTATATGCCATCTACTATAGCTTTGATCCTATAAGAGGTTCTCAATTTATATTTATATATCTTTTATTTCCTCCTACGTTTTATTTACTAGGGAAACATATTTGCAAAAAAATAGATAATATAGAAGAGTCCTATAAATTTTTAATTATTATTTCTATAATTTATTCCATTGTTGCTCTTGTATCTATTCATTTAAATATAATTCAAAACGGATTTGTTCAAATCAATAGAGATGTTTCAATGATTTGGTCAAATGAACCGGTTACCGCAACAGGAATGGCTGCATATTTATTTGCCAATATGTGTATTCCTGCATTATTAGTATTTAATTTCAAGAAAGAGTTATTGAGGGAAAACACTATTTTAATAGTAGTTTATATTCTATCTCTTATGGCTGTATTAAGACTAGGAAGTAGGACTCAAATAGGTATTTCATTACTAACTTTATTGATATCCATTTTATTCTCTATTTCCAAACAAAATGTAGTTAAAAAAGTAATATCTATTATTACCATTGTTTCATTAACATTTGTATCCTTCACATACTTAACCATAAATAAAAAATCTGATTTTCTATCTGCGTATGCAGATAGAATGGACAGTAAAAAATATGGCGCAAGTACTGCAGGAGGAAGAACCGAAAGATGGACAAAATCATTAGATAATTTAATAGATAAGCCCTTAGGTTGGGAAATTAGCGATTTTGGATATTCACATAATTTATGGCTAGATGTTGCTAGATCAGGAACAGTAATAGCATTCATAATATTAGTACTGTTTAGTTTACGTTCATTAATAAATACAAAAAATAGCATATCTAACAAGCACATTTCATTTCTTCCATACAAAAAAATAGTAATGGTGCTATCATTAGCATTCTATCTTCAATTTTTTGTCGAACCAATTTTGGAAGGCTCTTTACAATTATTTATTTTCTTTTGCTTTTTTCAAGGTTTGATAAATCAAAACTTATTGTCTTTTAGTTCCACAGGTCAAAACAATAAATAATTTGTTTTTGGGTTAATTTAAATATTCACAAAATTAATTTATGACAATTGCAGTTCTACTTACTTGTTTCAACAGAAAAGAAAAGACTTTAAAAGCACTTCATAGACTGATGCTTGCCTATAATACTTTTGCCAATCAAATAAGTCTAAAAATATATCTAACTGATGATGGGTCTACAGATGGAACAGGAGAAGCTGTTAAAGAAATTTACCCTGAATCCGTTATTTTACTAGGTAATGGAAATTTATACTGGGCAGGTGGTATGCGTAATTCTTGGAGAGAAGCTCTGAAAGGCAATTACGACGCTTATTTGTTACTTAACGACGATACAGATGTTTTTACTAACGTATTTAAAGAACTTTTAGAGACTCATGAATATAGCCAAAAGCAATTCGGTAAAAGTGGTATTTATTTAGGTTCAACCTACGATGAATCAACTAAAAAAATTAGCTATGGAGGAGCAAAATTAACAAATAAATTCACTTTTAAATATCATTTTCTTGAACCAAACGGACATTTTCAAAACTGTGAGTTAGGTAACGCCAATATTATGTTAGTTCCTAAAGAAGTAGTTAAAGAAATAGGCATACTTTCTGAAGGCTACATACATGGTGTTGCAGATTATGATTATACGTTAAAAGCAATAAATAAAAATATTCCTGTATTAACTACACCTGAATATTCTGGAACATGTACAGATGATCATAGCGACATTTACACTGATTTTTCAAATAAGACCTTTTCTGAAAGATTGGCATTATTAAAAAATCCATTAGCATTAGATTTTAAATCTAATTTTAATCTAATGTTACGCCACTTTCCTTTACGGGTACCTTTTGTACTTTTCAGTGCTGGATTAAAATTGTTTTTTCCTTCCTTGTATGTAAAAGGATTGAGAAATAGATAGTAATCCTCGTATAGAATTTCATTACATACATTCAAAATGACAAATTCGTTTATACATTGTAAGAAAATTAATCTACAGATACTATAAAAGCTTTACATCTATTATATATTCTATATACCGATTAATA
>ENA-ORXC01002338-ORXC01002338.1-marine-metagenome-genome-assembly--contig:-NODE-2338-length-10437-cov-3.880695_pt1 | contig 10437 bp, 7 predicted proteins | sample MGYA00237865_ERZ511478 | MGnify/ENA metagenome assembly ERZ511478 | reverse complement strand
AATAAGGGTGGTGATTATGTAGTCAGCAATAAATTGGCTACTGTCAAAGGGCTTACCTCTCCTACCAGTCTGGATATAGATATGAAGAAATGGGAAGTGCCTACTCATATCATACAAAATTGGAAAGGTGGAACTGATCCGAATCATGGATTCCTTGTGAAGAGTGACAGCGAATCAATCAACATCTACAAAAAATTTATTTCAAGTGAGCATACTCTTGATTCTAAATATCATCCTTTATTGGTTGTAACATATCGCACGAATGCAAGGTTAGGATTAGAAGATTATTGGGATTACGATACTCATGAGTTGGTGGGAGGTACCAATTTCGTTAATTTGACAACGAGCAACAATGTAGTCCAATACGATGATATGTCGTTAGTAGGACGTGGCGGTTTTGATTTTAATTTTACAAGAACATACAACAGTAAAAGCCAAGAATCTTCTGCTCTAGGGTATGGGTGGAGTTTTACGGGGAATGAAAAGCTTTTTCTTAATATTAAAGGCAATGGCAATATCCTAAACTATCAAGAAGCTGATGGAACAAACATTGAGTTTACGTACGATGCCCAAACAGCTACTTACTATGCTAGTGCAGGAAGATATGAAACCATTAAAAACACAGCTATAGATGAGTATACTTTGTATTTTACAAATGGAGAAAAAACCATTTTTAAAATTCGTGATACTCGTGGAGACACTGACGTAAAAACAGCCTATATTACAAATCAAATGGATTTGAATGGTAATAAAATTAACTATCAATACAACGATTTACATCAACTAACAAAAATTAGTACAGATCTTGGCGAGTCGATGTCTAAAAGCTTGAATCTTCGATACAATTCTAAAGGATTAATTGAGGAAATTAAGTACGACAATCGAATCATTTACTATAAATACACAAATGGCTACCTGGAAAATGTAGATGTTTTGAAAAATTCGATAGGAACTTGGACGACTACTCAATTCATATACCAAAATAATTTGTTAAACGCTATTATTGATCCGAATAAACGAAAAACTAGTTTTACTTATGAAAATGGAAATATCACAATGGTCCAAGAGCCTCAAGTTGATCAAGTGATTGATGAGAGTGAACGGACAGGAACAGTATATTCAATTGACATTCCAAACAAACAAGCCACCGTGACAGACCCAGAAGGGAATACTACATCTTACTTAGTGAATGATAATTATGTCATTATTAAGTCTATTGACCCTTTAGGAAAAGTGACCAACTATGAATTAGATTCCAATTACAATGTACTATCAATCAAAGAAACAGAAAATGGCATAAGTACCATTGTTCGTACTAACACCTATGAAAAAGGACAGCTTCTTACCAGTATTGATGCAGAAGGTAATAAAGAAACTAATGTATATACCACAACTGGAAAGTTAAAGACACACACAGATACCAATGGAAAAGTTAGTACTTATGACTATGACGAAAAAGGAAACATGAAAAAATCAATTATTCCACATAACGATGAATTTTTAACGACTGTCTATGAGTATGATTTATACGGTGACATTCAGGTTATGCGTTCTTCAGATGGAATTACCGATGAGTTTAACCTAAATTATCAGGATGGGTTAAAGACGACCAAGCATACGGATGTAAACGGAATTGTTACTGAACATACCACTGATTTAAGTGGAAATATGTTGAGTCAGACGGATGGGAAGGGTCAAATAACCTCATATAATTACAATCTTCAAAATGAACTGGATAGTATAACCGATGCGAAAAACAAAAAAACATCCTATCAATATGACGATAATGGGAATCTTCGATTTATTACAAACGCTCAGAATGCAGTCACAGAATTGCAATACAATGGGCGAAATTTGATTCAAAAGGAAATTAATGCATTGGGAAATACTACATCCTACATTTATGACGATAATGGTAATATAACGGGTGTTACGAAACCAAATGGTGAAACAATTCATACAGATTACGATGAAGAAAATCGGATCAAGACCATTAAAGCTGGAGATAATACTTTATGGAATTATATCTATGAAAATGGTCTTGTTACAATCTTATCTGGAAATAACGCACCTCTAAGGACCTTGGAGTACTTTGATAACGGATTACTTAAATCAATAAACTATCATGATGGAAATAGTCTGATAGAGTTTAATTATTTAGGTGATCAGTATCTCAGTAATATTTCTCATTCAAGCTACTATAATCAATCTACGAAACTAGAGTATGTGCCAGATGAATCGTACAAAACGAAAGAAATAAAACGGAATGATGTTTCCATAGTTTCACTTGGCTATGAAAAAACAGGTTTGCCAGAAACTATTAGTTTTAACAACGGGAGCAAATATAATAAAGGATATCAAAATGGAAGATTAGATAATGAAACGATCTATACAAATCCAACTATAACTTATCAGTCTTTCAAGTATGCCTATGATAACAATAATAATATTACAGGTATTACGACAAATAATGGCACAATATCATATGATTATGATGCATTGAATCAACTCACAAAAGAGACTCTTCTCGACGGGACAGAGATTGTCTACGATTATGATGATGCAGGTAATAGAACATTGAAAAAAGTAACAAAAAATGGCCAAACGACGACCATCATCAGCCAATTTAACAAGGCAAATCAACTCGAAAAGATAGGTGATAAAATCTTAACCTATGATAAAAATGGCAATATAAAGTCTGATGGAGAGTACACATATTACTTTAATGAATTTGATCAACTGATTAAAATACAGGACTCAACAGGTAAAACCATAGCAGAGTACGGGTATAATGAAGAAGGAAATCGTGATTTTAGTAAAAATAGTCAAGGTACTACACTTTACCAATACAATGGTGACAAAGTACTCTACGAAACAGATGGAAATAATAATGTCATAAAAGAATATACCTATGATGATAATGGTACCCCACTCACTATGACATATAGGGGTGTAATGTATTATTACCTGACAAACTATAGAGGAGATGTACTAGGACTTACTGATAAAGACGGAAAAGTGGTTGCTGCCTACACATATGACGCCTGGGGCAATATCCTTTCTCAAAGTGGAGAACTTTCAGCAATTAATCCGTATCGATACGCAGGATATCGATATGATGATGAGACAAAATTGTATTATTTGATAGCGAGATATTATAATCCGGAAAATGGTTCGTTTTTATCACTGGATCCAGTGAGAGGGGATTTGATGGAACCTTTAACATTGAATGGTTATAGTTATGTGAATAATAATCCAGTCATGTTTAATGATCCTAGTGGAGAAAGTGCAAAGGAACTTTTAGCAAGAGTAAAGTATGGATTCAAACAAGCGCTTAAATTATTACTTGAAAGCTGGGGGGTACCAAGGGGATTAGGTGAAAAAATTGTATCATCAGCCGTCGCATTTATTGGAGGAACTGCTACCTTCAGACGTTTTACTAGTAAAAATGTTGGTTCTTATAATGCATATAAATCCCAGGTAAGACTAATTTCTCAAAGGAGTGGCAAATCGTTAATTCGTTATGCAAAGCAAAGCTTGAGAAGAGCTCTTGGTAAAAGAGCAGTATCAATGATGATTGGTGGTGTTGGTGGTATTGTAGCTATGGAGGCAACGATATTCACATATAACGTTATATATTATGCTCTTGCTTATAAACCAAAGAAATAAGGTGTTTATTATGATTGTAATGTTGCCTTTCTCAATTTTATTGATTATTGTTGGATTGGTTTTTTCCATAAAGAGGAAAAATGCAAAATATTTTTTGATTGTATTCATAATAGCTAGTGCGGTTGCAATGTATGATATTTCTAAATTTTTCTTAGTTTTGATTGGAGTTTCAGGATGGAATCAGATAGTTATATCAGGATTAATAACATTTTTGGCACTTTATATTGCAATTAAAATTACAGGTGAAATTAAAATATGAATTAGAATAATACTTTCAGAAATAATAAATCTTGCTTAAAGAAAGACAAGATTTGGAAGGGAGTTCGTAGTTTGTATAAGGTTGTTTTTTAGATTTAAAAAGACAAATGAGGAATAAAAAAATATATGAGATAATAAATAACTATATTAAATGTAAACAGTATAGCTAAAGAAATAATGGTGTCCAAAAATAAGAATCGTAAACAAAAAGACTAGAAAGATTTTATAGTAATGCTAAAACATCGGCGTATATTCTAAATGGTTTGTCGAAAATTGATAAAGGAACTTCCAAAATGAATAACAAAATGACAGGGAGGTACGCTTCCCTGTCATTTTTATAGTGTTGTTTAAATATATACATGACCACTTAAACAAATCTGACTTAATAGCATGGTTCGTGGGTTTCTAAATGACAGTTTTGAAGGAGGAATATAAGTCTGGAGTTCTACGAATTAACTAATTCACTTAATTCTTTAACACCTAATCCTTTATTATATATAGTTTATAAAGAGTGTTTCAAGGTTTTCTCCTGTTTTTACCAATAATGCAGATTCAATAACCTCTGTCGACCTTTCAATATGTTCAGAAGGATCTAATTCATCAAACCTCACTAACCTTTTCCCCGAATGAATGGAGTCATAACGATACCCTGAAGAGAAGCAAGCAATCGAACAGGAAAAGATTCGCAGCAAGAACAAAAACACAGGGTAAACTAAAACAATTGGCATCTAATTTATATAATATCGGTTCCAAAGGACTCCTCAGTCTAACAACAAATGTTATAACTGATCCAAAAAGGGGAGAAGCAGTAACCGCTTTTCTTTTCACACTTATTTAATTTGAAGGAGGCATAATAAATGAACAAACTAAAGATTATGTACTCGATTCTTCAACAGTTAAATCTGGGTAAAGAAATATTAAGAGAACACTATGATGTAAGTAATGAACAGTGGGGAGTTATTGGCTGGTTTGAATTTTTAAGAAGAAAACAATGCTTTGTCATAAATAAGTTTTAAGGGAGGAATAATAATGAAGAGGGAAATGGACTTAATAAAAACGATTTTACTATATTTAGAGGCAAACGCTCGGCCTGATAAATGGATAAGAGGTTTAAATGTAGAAGGTTATACGGAAGACCAAGTTTATTATCATATAAAATTATTGACAGAAACCAGATTAATAGAAGGTAGAGATGCAGGTATCGACCAATATTTCATGTGGTATGCTTCAACTCTAACTTGGGAAGGTCATGAGTTCTTAGAATCAATTAGAAATGAAGCCGTGTGGAATAAGATTCAGGAAATAGTTAAAGATAAAGGTGGAAGTATTTCGATGGAAGTCCTTAAATCATTAGCGATTAAAGTGTCGGAATCCCTTTTCCTATCCTAATTAATATAAACATCAAACACATCCTGTATAAGTTAAAGCATTAGATATAGTTCCGATGCATTTTTTGATTAATGAACAATTGAGGTTGATAGATTTCAAGATCAATACTGTAAATCTATAATTTGGTGTAGCGATGAACCACGTCCGAGAAAGTGTTGCTAATTGTCTATTATGCACCGGAGAAGAGCAAGGATTGGTTATTTAGCATAGAATCAAAATGAATAGGTTTGTAGATATACCTAATGACAATTCTATTTAAAAAATACGAAATTTTATGCGGTTGCTCTAGTTTGAATTAAACAAAGAATAGAGACCTACAAATTTTTCTTGCACATTTACTACAAGAATGTAGGGTTAAAAATATTATTACGTAAAATATGAATTTGATGTAATATTATAATGAACATTAATTTCCTAAGGAGTAATTTGATGAAAAATAACTCTCAGTCCCAAAATTATAAAAAACTTGATTCTTTACTTAAAGAACTCCCATGGTTTGTAGAAGAATATATTGATAAGAAAAAAAGAAAACTATCACCAGGCACTTTGCTTAATTACAGTCATGATTTTAAGATCTTTTTTAATTGGTTGGTGTCTGAGGGTTTTCATAATGGAGAAATAAAAGAAATTCCGTTGTCATTGTTTGAGACGCTGACTATTCAACAAATCGAGGACTTTCTCAGCTTCTTAAAGTTCCAGTTAGACAACAGAGAAATTACCATTAATAGAAAGTTATCATCTTTAAAATCACTCTTCAATTATCTGCAAAATATAGCTGAAACCGAGAAATTAGAACCATATTTAATCCGCAATGTAATGGCGAAAATTGAATTTAATGATGTGTCCGAGGATCCTGAAACAATTGCAAACCGAATGGAAGGGAAAATTTTAATTGGAGACGAATATGAAGAATTTAGAGTTTTTGTTGCTAAGGATTACGGTGAAATAAATAAATCAAATAAACGCATTACTACATTTCATAAAATGAATAAAGAACGTGATACAGCAATTGTATCATTATTCTTAGGATCAGGTTTAAGGTTATCTGAATTAGTATGGTTAAATATCGAGGATATCGATTTTAATAAAAACTGTGTGAGAGTAATAAGAAAAGGAAACAAAGAACAATACGTATACTTTAGTGAGCAAGCAATGACAGATTTAAAAGCATATCTGAGTATTAGGAGTAATAAATACAATATTCCGAGAGAAAATAAAGCTGTATTTGTTGCAGCTCCTATGGGTCCTAAAGGAACTACCAGAAGACTGTCAGGAAGAGCTATCGAGAAATTAATTGAAAAATATGCGATTGCGTTCGGTAAACCATCCTTATCAGTACATAAATTAAGACATTCATTCGCAACGAGGTACCATTCTGAAATAAACGATGTACCCAAGTTAAGAAGACAGTTAGGCCATTCCTCAATTGAAACAACAATGATATATACACATCTGAAGAATGAGGATTTAAAGAATGCAATCAATAAACTTAATATGCCTAAAGAACAATAAAAGACTAATGTAGGTAGATTCTCTTCAAAAATTATGTATGTAGGTAGATTCTTTTCAAATTTAAATTATGTAGGCAAGTTCTTTTCAAAAAAATTTCAGTGGTTTTAGAGCAGTAACTAAGATTTTTGCTCTAAAACACTGAAATGGAAGGAATGTAGGTACATTCTCTTCATTTATGTAGGCAGATTCTCTTCAACGGACACAGCACTAAGCGGATATAGGAAGGTGATTGACCTCTACAACTATTCGTATAATATAAATTAACGCTTTATTAAAAACGGTTATAAAATGTCCAAACCCTTGATATATATGGGGTTGGGCATTTTTTTGATTATACCAATGTTTGCGTTAAGAAGGATTAACGCCCTTTTTTGTTGAATCCCTTATTAAACAAACGAAGCAGGATTGTTGAAGAAGGACGAGATTATTTACATACTAAACAATCCATTGGAAATAATAAGAATAAATATTTCCTTTGGAGGTTTAAGTTATGATGAAGAAGAGCATTTTTATGGTATTTGTATCAGTAATAACATTATCGCTAAGTCAATCAGTTTTTGCATTAACTGACTCTCAAACAGAGCATACTACTCAAAGTGAGGATAATTTTTACAATGCGGAATTAGATAAACATTATTATGAGGAATATAAAGACGCAAAACTCAATATTAGGGAATCCACTACAATAAAAGGATTACCTGGAGTCTTTGAAAAAGTAAACTCAAATCACTTTAACAAACAAGGAAAGAATTATAAACAGGATTTGATAAAATATACAGAGCGATTTGACCCTACACGAAAAGTTTATTATTATTTCAGCTTAAGAGAAGCGGATAATGATATTTTTTATCAAAGTGCAATGTTTGATGCTGAAACGAAGGAACTTATGTACGCTGATAAGGGAAAGTGGTTAATTAAAAAATAATATCTGCCTGAATAAAACGATGCTCTGCAAGGGGCATCGTTTCCTTTTGCTTTCAGCATCTTTTTGTTGAATTCCTATGAGCGAAGGGATGGTATTCCTGTAACAAAGTTAAGTTTGTGAACAAATGCACTTAAACTATAGGGTGCTTATGTTTAAGTAGAAGGTATTTATTATTGCCTCACATTAAACAGGTTTTATTTACTATTTAAATACCAGATAAAGCCTTGCATTAAAGAAATCTAAGTTCATTCGTATGTCAAGAATGGAGGTGGAGTCAACCACGTTTGCTGGGAATTAACACGAAAGAAGATTTCAATTTTGATATTTCTTCAGAACAACATGATGATTTAGTTCCTTTTAGAAACGAAGATTTCGTCAGACCGACACCTTATTCTGCGAAAAGCAATTATTTTGACCCGACACAGGACAGTTGCTTACAGGGAACATATTAGAAGAAGCTAAAAGATCGCAAGGAGTAGCGGAAGAAAAGGTGGCAAACTCGAAGATTAAGTCGTAAATGGAAATTTATTGCCTTTTTACACTTCAAAGAACTTTAATAATGTCATTTGCTCCTAGTATAACAATAACACTGATGTAGGGGGAAATGAGAAATAGGGAGGGGGAAAAGCCTGTCAAGTAATCTTGATAGGCTCTTGGTTCTGGTTATTTGAAAAGCTGTTAGATAAAGAATCTAACTTCATTGTTGAGAATACACTTAATGTCGCAAATTCACTTTTCCCTGACGCTACCCATTTAAAAATGAAATAGCAGCTCCGTAACTTCCTATAATCCGCTTGACCTTGATGATAGGGTTGCACCGTGTAATAACTCTAAAAGTACAACTCATCAACAAGGATTTTAGCCATAGCGTTTTTCACGCCATTTTTGATATTACGGACATTTGTAAAAGCATCAGCTTGCGTTAGTAGGACATCCTTCAGTTCCGTCTTTTGAATGGAAGCCTGCTGTTGTTCATTCCAGAGCTGAAGAGTATCCTCATATGTCTTTATTATTAACTCCATTTTTTCTTCTTTAGTTAAATCAGCAAAGGGAATAAACTGGTCAAATCTCGAGAATATAGGACCACCTAAATTCTGGATAATTTCCTGTTTATTTTTGTAATTGGTCGTACAAATGATAATGGAACCTCTAATATCGACCACATAATTACGATCCACAAAAACTCCTTCGTCAAACATTTGATAAAATGCACTATACATGCCAGGTGGACATTTATCGAACTCATCAAATAAAATTACATTTGATTCTCTGCTTATCAACTCTTTGGCTAATGAAGAAGTATTTAAATTACCTCCAAATAAGTAGGAACCGAATTCATTTGTTTGAAACATTGCTAATTGCTTTCTAAATAGGCCTCCGCTGGACAATGCTTGGTTTAACAAAAGTGCTGTTTCTGTCTTTCCAACCCCAGGAGGCCCATAGAACATCATTACAATTGGCTTATCGTATTTTCCACTTGTAAGTGGATAGATGGTTGATAACACGTCCCTTAGTACCGCCACCTGCCCAATCATTCCATCGAGGAATATTTCTTTAAAATCAATTAACTGATTTTCATTAAACTTTGGAAATTCATGTTGGACACTTTCAAAATTGATGAATTCATCCTCAGTAAACTCTAATGTCAATTTATCCTTTAATAACTTGGGTGGGTTATGAATAAACACTTCACTTATACATTTTTTTTGCATTAAGTATCTAACCAAATATGGAAGAATTCCAAGGAAGTGTTCATTTATAGATGAGAATTCCTCTCCATAGCATATAAGTGTATACTCCATTCCCTCATTATCTTCAGCCCATTGATACTTCGTCCTATCAAATTCTGTAACAAGTGTATTTAGAGTCAGTGTATTTTCTTCAGTTTCAACATATTCCTTAAAACGACTTGTTGGACCATTAAAAACCAAAATAGAGCCTTCCATTACTTAATCCCCGCAAGAATCACGTCAATAATATCTAATTCATCTTTAGGCTCATTTCCTCTTAATGCGTCGAATCCAGTATTCTCCTCGCTAATTGGAATTTCACCACCTATTTCATATTTATAATTAAGACTTTCCAGAGTACACTGACCTACCTTTATGCCGTAAATTACTAAATTCATCTTTTGAAGATCAGTTAACTTATAGTTATTTCTTAGTCCATCTAAATTAAATCGAACAATTTTATGTTCTGTACCACGCGTTGCTAGCAGCTCATAATATCCTTTTGCATTCGCAATTACATCATCAAATAAGGAGTAGTCTAAATTGTTTTCACTAAGTGGATCATTGTTTCCTTGTTCAGGATTAACCACTATCGTATCCGCGCTATTGGAATACACCTTGATAAATGGTGTAAGAGTTTTGAGAAAGGTAAACGTTTCTGGAACAATCGAAAGTTTGTAGCCTTGCAGTTCTTCAAACGTACCTTTTTGCTTTTTCTCTTTTAACAGTTTCGAGAAGCTTGTTAGAATAGTATTGGTAATCGTGGTTGTTAAAATATTGCTTCCTTTACGTGAAAATTGCCCTTTAGCATCCATCCCAAATCCTATTTTAAAAATAGAAAATAGCCCAAGACACGCGCTTGTTCAAAATACCCTTACTTCCGATTGGCACGAAAAGTGATTTATAGGGAGTATCAATATAAAACAGCCGGATAGGATTGCCCCACAATTTTAT
>ENA-ORXC01002336-ORXC01002336.1-marine-metagenome-genome-assembly--contig:-NODE-2336-length-10441-cov-6.642609_pt1 | contig 10441 bp, 7 predicted proteins | sample MGYA00237865_ERZ511478 | MGnify/ENA metagenome assembly ERZ511478 | reverse complement strand
GCCGCCCCCGCCGCCGCTGCCGCCGCCGCCGCCCCCGCCCCCGCCGCCGCCGCCGCCCGCGCGCCCGCCCCCGCCGCCGCCGCCCCCGCGCGCGCTGCTGGCGTTGGCTCGGCTACCCGCCCCCCCGTGTACCCCGCGTCTCTGGCTGTGGCTTTCCTTCCTGTGGCCACCCTCAACGGCACCTTTGCCACCGCGGCCGGCGCCGTGAGGGCCGGCGCCGACAGCGGCCGGCTCTTGGGGCGGCTTTCGGTCGGTGGCCTGCGGCCGTTGCCGCCGTGACCGTTGCCCGCGGTTACCGCATCCAGTGCCCGCAGCGGCGCGTACCCGCGAGGTTCCTCTCTCGCGGCGACGCCCGATTGGCGCCGGCGCAGCCGGCTTTTTTTTATTCCTTCGCGCGCAGCGGCAGTACCTCCAGCCCTCCACGTACTTTGCCGCACACGCGGGCGCCGCTGCCGCCACTTCCGCCGCTGGGACCGGCCGCCATTCATCTACTAGTAAGCACGTCGGGAGGGGGCCTTCGGTTTGCTGCTACGGTGAGCGCACCCCCACATAGGCAAGAACGCTTTTCTTGGGCATCACCATCCTAGTGGAGGCGCTCCGTGTCTCCCTCCTCAATAGTTGCGTCGACGTTCCTTCTGCTCCGCGCCCAAGTTCTCTCGCTTCTTTTTCTGTGTTTTAACTCTCTCCTTTAGATGCCTCTGTCCGTCGCGTTTGGTGGCGAAAAGATGACAAGACCACCAGACCGTGACCTTTTCTCTCGTAAAGGTGCAAGATACAGCCGATCTTACTAGTCGCTGTCCCACTCGCTGTCGCAGTCGTACAGCTCTTCATCACTCCCAAAGTCATCCCCAGCAGCCGCCCCTCCGGCAACCTCACTGTTTCCCCTACCGTCACCCCCGCCGTCACCCCCTCCACCAAGCCGGTCATAAGTCCCACCGTCACTCTCACCAACCGCGCCCGTGTCACGCTCGCCAACATGATCTCCTCCTGTGGCCGGCTGATCGCCAGCGTCGGACTCATCACTCGTTGAGTCTTGTGCGGTCGCGTCATTCTCGTTGGAGATGGGGGGGTCGCTCTTGATCTTCCAGCTCGAGGTGCCCGCGGGGCAGGTGCAGCCCGGTCGCACGCACTTGATGCCGTGAAACGAGAAGTAGAACTCGTTGAGCCGTACGCCCGTGTTCTCCGCCTTGGCGGTGCGGTGAAGCTTTAAGGCGGCGGTCAGGTTCATGTACGACAGCTGGACGATGCGGTGCGCCATGAATGAGGCGGGCGACATGTAGGCCAAGTGCCCGCGGAACTTCACGGAGATGGAATGCTGCACCTCGGCCGCTTGAGTTGACACGCCATTGGTGACGGAGAGGGACTCGTCAGGGAAGTACACACAGGAGCACGTGTGGCCCTTGGCGTGGGCACAGTCGAGGCAAAAGCGGACCTTGTGCTTGGACAGGATGGTCCGCACCCTCTGCATCCCGTTGCGGTCCAACTTGCTCGCGACGTCGTAGAAAAAAACCTTCGGCAGCCTTGGGAATCGCTCGAGGATGAGTGCCAGCGCGTCGGCGACGCTTTCGGCCTGTAACATCACGTGGAAGCCCATCGTTAACACTTGCGGGCACAAAATGTTGAGCACCCCGGCTGTCAGGTCCGCGTGCTTTGGGACAGACTTGGAGCACCGGTCTACTGCGTCTTCCTGCTCAGCCTGTGCACCCGTCCGAGGCCGCGGCTTTTCAGCTGTCCACCTCACCTTGGCCCTTGGCGTGAAGATGGCGGGGCGCACCCGCCTGAGGAAGACGAAAACCTCTAACGACGTGTATGGCGAGTCCACGTCCTTGCCCTTGAAGTTGGGGTGCTCGGATGCAAACTTTTTATACTCCTCCGGTCCCGAAACAATGCACCACCGGCGGCAGAATTCCTCTGTCTCCGCCTGGCCCGCCAGAGCGGCCTTGCGGGCCGCTGCCTTAAAGTCGGCATCGACTATGGCGTCCACCTCCGCTGCAAACAGCAGCAGCTTCCCGATACATAACCGCAGGAGCGGGTGCTTCTTGCGCTGCGGCATGAGACGCTCAAAAACGTTTGCGACAAAGCCCGCGGCGTTGGCCGCCTTGGCGCGCTTCACCCACTTTCCGCCGTCCACCTTCTCCATCTCCAAGGCGAGCTTGACAATTGGCGCCGTCCGATGCCCTTGGAACAGGTTGACGACCGGGTCCCCAATCATAGCCAATAGAAACGGCCGCACAGCGGCCCACTCGGTGCTTGTAGCACCAAACAGATCAGGTCGGGGACGAGCGGGGCCCGCTCTCTTGTGCCACGGGACATCGGGAGCAGGAGCGGCCCTGATACCCTCCTGCCCGTCAAAGGAAAGTGACGGGTACTCAACAGCTGCCACACGAGCCGCGGTTACCTGCGCGCTCGCGGCGCCTTCGGCACCAACAACCCCCACGGAAGCGGCAGCACGAGCGCCACGAGTCCCCGCTGCGCCTGCGCTACTGGAGGCCGCCCTAGCCGCGGCAGCTGCGTCCTCATCTGGCGTCCAGAGGTGAAAAAAGAAGACGGCGTCCGCGGCGTAGCGAGTCAGCTGCCAGTTGGCAATGGTCGCCGCCGTGCGTGACCGCGGGCGCACCGACGTGCGGGTGTCGGCCGAGCAACCGAGCGCAGCAATGTCTGTCTTGTTGAGTGCGTCGCCCGATCTCAGCACCTTTCTTATTGCAGCGCGAATGCTCGGCTGCAGTAGGAACGCGTACTTGTTGATTTCGAGGTTCATGTTGGGCAGATGCAGGGCGGGCCGCACGAGGTTGATGCCCTCCCTCATCCGGAAGCCGAGGGACTGCCCGTCGATGACAATGTAGGCTGGGTCCTCCCCGCACTCGGTACAACCAAACACCTCCGCGGCAGGTTGCAGACGGGCCACAAAGCAGCGCCCGAGATGCACGATCGTTTGTCGCGTGGGGCCAAAGTCCGATTTCAGCGACGCGAGAAAGGCCGTCGACGCCGCGTACGACGACCGAGAGTTGTAGATAAGAGAGACAAGCAAGTCGCAGAACGAGCGCGAGAACAGCACCACCCGTCCCAAGCTGTCCGCCTTGTTGGTTGAGAAGAGGCCGTCATTAACGCCGTCAAAGGAGGTCGTGTGCGCCTGCGGGCACGTCCAAGTCGCCACAGTCACCTGAAAAGACATACCACAAGCTCCATCAGCAAGCAGAAGGAACCAGACAGCACAATATGGTACAAGGAACGGAACGTTAGCACATGAGACGAGAAGAAACACGCAAGAGAAATACAAAGAGACGGCTCAGACCCACATACGCTCAGAGCAGCAAATAGAACCTACGTGCAGCGGTGTCGTGGCGTTCCCGTCCGTGTAAACCACCCCAGCCTGCTTTTCCAGCTCCGTGCCAGGGGGTTTGGCGGCCCCGCAAACCGATCAGCCCTTCTCGTACATCACCTCGGCCGGGTTGAAATCCAAGCCGAGCTGCCACATGCGGTGCACCAGCGTCATCGGCGGCGAGTCAGGTTCGGCGTCGCCGCTGCGGTAAGGTGGTGGGGGGGCAAACAGAGCAGACGGCGCCATCGTAGTCGACGCCCACTCGGCAGTGCGCGACCACATAAGCGACTGCCGGTCCTCCTCAGAGCAACTGAGGAGGTTGCGCTTCTGCCGCTTGCTGGTCATGGCGACCAGCTCGTCGTCATTGACGTCCCCGTCCTCTGCGGCTTCCCCGATGCCACGCCGGCCGCTGTCGTCGTCAGAAGCGTCGGAGACGTCCTCCGCATCGTCGCCTTTGCCGCTTGAGGAGAGGCGCCCCAGGTCCGGCACCAGCATCGCGTGCTCGCACCGCCGTTTCATGGATCGGCACCCAACGGCGATGCACTTGATGTCGCGCCGCCGCGAGGCCACGACGGGGGTGTAGATGACCCCGTCAAAGGTGGCCGCGGCCATACCCTGCGGCGTGGCGATGTCCACAGCATACGACGCCACGTCGTCGTCCTTGGCCTGGACGTGGCGGCGCAACTCCGCCATGTCAGCGGGTAGGTCTTCCAGCGCGCCCTGGAAGGCGGACGCGTGCCAGCACGTGCTGGAGCGTCCGGTCATTGACAGCAACGCGAAGTTCTGGGTGTGGCCCCAGCACGAACAAGGATTGCAGCCGTCAGGAGAGACCCACAGCGTGGCGATATCAACAGCATGCGGTCCAACCACACAGAACAAAAAGCGATCACGGGACGTTGAGGATCCCACGACCTTCGCCGACATGCCGCTGCCAGTGTCCGCATCCACTCGCGTGCGGCGCCCCAGCAAGCGGCACAGCCCGGCCGCAATCAGCCCCGTCAGCGCACTCTGGCGCTGAGCAACAGTCGTGCTCCTCACCGGTCCGGAGGCGCGGCGCGCGTGGCGGCGGGGCCCATGTCCCGCTTCGACACTGGGTGGGGGAGAGTTGGGAGCGGTGAGAGCAGAGCCGCCGCCCCCTCCTCCCTGCACAGAGTCCTCATCATCACTCCAGTCGGATGCCCTCTGAGAGGCAATCGGTGATGCGTCGCTCTCAGTCACGGACGGGCACAGGTTGCACCCCTGCACCGACGGTGGTGGCAATCGCCGCGCCGCGAGAGACGGCATCGGCTGCGAGGCCGAGAGGGAGAGGTTGAGGACGCCCAGCGTTCCCATCTGGGTCCGCCGGCATCTGACGGAGGAGGGTTCATCGGTGCAGGGATCCCCCATGCCGAGGGCCCAGACCACGAGACCAGCAGCCGGCGGGCTCCAAGATCTGGGTCCGACGCGATCGCGAGACGGCAGCGCGGAAGAAGACGCTTGCTCGTGAATCGCTATCGTCGTCGCGAGGTGCAGAAACGGAACTCCGTGTCAACAAAAATGACCAGCAATGAGAGTAAGTAAATCACATATGTGCTGACAAAATCTGGGCCAGCCCCAAGACGCCGGTCCAATCACTGCCTGTTTAATTGACAGGGGGCACTGTGTCATGCGTGGCGCCATCTCTGGATCCATACGTACGCGACGTGTCCATCACGTACACTCCGCGGGGTCCACAAGAGACGCTATTTGGAGAGTATGAGGCAGCGGCGCCTCGCTCGAGGCTTCCTTTTTGGGACAGCGCATGGCGACGGTCAGCACCTGCGATGTGCACCCTTTCACGTATCGGCGTCAGTGGAGCCACGGACAATGAGCGGTTCAGATTGACCGAGGCGACACAAGGTGCTCACTAACTTCATCGTGACGCCCAGAAGTACGCTGTGAAAAGACCTCGCACAATTGAGATCGCGCACCGCCTCGTTGTTTGGTTGCTAGTCTCTTGACGGTTGGGCACGTGCCAACGAGACACCCCCGTGTAAGGTACAGTACCACCCCTCGCGGCGCGGTCCCTGACACCCGTTTCGTGCCTCGATTTTACCCAGGTATGGAGCCCACCGCCGCCCGACAGCGGCGGTTGTTGACGAGACCGCTCTCCCCCCCTGCCAGCCCTGTGGACAATCACCATTCCCAGTCTGCCACCCCCCCTCTGCGACGTCTTCCTGATCGCGCAATCACCCTGTTGGCTTCCACGCAGCCAGTTGAGGTTTTGTGGGTTCCTTTTGGGCACAGAGAGCTGCTCTTTTCCCTTGTACGCGCTCGCCGGTTCCTGCCCGGCATGCCTGTTTGGTCTGAGATGCCGACGACGTACGGAGACGCAAGGTCGCAGGAAGCGGCAGCCGCGTCGCCGGTCACACGGGCGGGCGAGGAGAACGCCGTAGCGGCGTCTCCAAACTGTCGGACGGGACGCGAGGCAGCGGCCGCCTCGTCGGACCGCGGCTCCGCGTCAGTTCGACTGGCCGCTGCCGTAGCGGAGGCGGAAGCGGCAGCTGCACCCCTGGTCGCACCGGCGGGGGAGGGGGAAGCTGTAGCGGCGTCCCCCGTCGCTCAGGCGGCGCACAAGGAAGCGGCCGTCTCGTCCCTCGTCCCCCCGATGGCGAAAGGGGAAGCGACCCTCGGTGCCCCCGTAGAGCTCACTGACGCGGAAGTGGAGCGCTATGACGTCCTGACATCTTTTTCTGGGGATACTTGGCAGGCATGCCCTAAGGCGCCGCCGACGTCGCCGTCGTCGGTGGCCTCGGCGTTGAGCAATGGCAGCAAGCCGTCAGCCGGTGGCGGCAGCCACTAGAACTGGTGTCGGTGGCGGAGATTGCTCAGCTGCGTGGTGGCCGACCGAGTCGCGATCGCATTCGTCGCCCGCTTCCCGCTGGACTTGTGTAGCGGCGCTGGCATGGACACCTCGATGGTCGTGCACGTGCTGCTGAGCGCCGCCGAGGCGGTGTCGTCGACAGCGGCAATTGTGGACGGACAGGGGCCGGGATAGTCGCGGTTGTGAGTACGAGTGCTACGTCGGTGTTCGTCGCACGCCCACTACATGGAGTGTCTCATTTGGTCGGACTTGGCCGCGTTCCCTCCCGTGTTGGCGTCGGGAGATGATGAGGGCGCGCGCATGAGTGACAAGACCTCTGTCTTTGTAGCTTCCCGCTCCATCTTTCATTGATGTGCACTTCATAAATTTTGTCCGCTTGTGTTCTATCTACTATTGACGCGGAGGAGGGCGGCCGTAACCGAAGTGGGGACCGCTTTGTCGGCCAAGGTGAAGGCGGGAATGTACTGAAGGGAGGGGAGTCGGTGGCGGAAACGACGAAAGACGCCGCTGTGTGCTATTTGCTTGCCCTAGCTAGGGCGCTGAAATGGTGCCCGCGTCGGGGGCGACAAGGTGGGCGTGCAGGAGCTGCTCGTCGCAGCCGCGATGGTGACGGCCGCGGCAGTTGGGACGGATATAAACACATGGGGGGATGCGGTGAAAAGGCCGGCCAAGGGCGCCGCGTTGGCGTTAGTCGCCTTTCCGAGCTAAGGCGTGGTTTCGGCGCCCCCGGTGCTGGCCTAAAAGTCGGCGCGGGGGGCGCGCGCGCGCTGCTGGCTACCGCCGTGGTGGTCACGGCCACAGCGATATAGGTCTACGTCATTACGGCTGGGGATGCGGTGGTGGGCACTACCGACAGGGCCGCGTTGCGGTTTGGCGCCCAACCTACCTAGGGCGTTGTGTCGGCGCCCGCGGAGGTGAAAAATTGGTCAGTGCGCACGAGCTGATACTCACCACAGCCTTGGGGATATCCTTGGCGGTGTTGGCCGCCGCGCAGAACTGGGAGAATGCGGTCGTGCGCATGCAGTTGTGGGCACGACCAAGGGCGCAGAGTTGGTGCGAGTCACTCGCTCCCACTTGGGCGCTGTTTCTGCGCGCGAGTCAGCGGCGACGAGGTTGATGCGCACTCGCTGCTGGTCGCCGCCGCGGTGGTATTGGCCGCACTAGTAGCGGCTGATGCTCGTAAGAGCGGGGGGGCGGGGGCTGGAGGCCTGAGGTCGCCCTGGTGGAGTTTGCCACCCGTCCGCACCTTGGGTTGGTGAAGAGGGTGGCCTTCGTGTTTTGCGACCAGATGATTCCGAAGGCCTGCGGCTGATACGTGCGTTGGCGGCTGCCCGACTGCTAAGGTGCTGTGGCAGGAGTCACAGGCTGCGCCGCAAACGGGAGTGGCAGCCATGCCAGCGTTGGCACCGTAGCAGCATAAACATTGCGGTATCCCATGCACTCGCGATCTCGGAACGCACTGACAGTGCGTAATCCAGTGGATCACGTGCCTGCGCCCCTTTCGCATGCGCTTCTACCTGCTGCATGCTGGTCCAACTGTTTCTTTTTCAGAAAAAACAGAACTTCGTGTTCCCCTGCGTGTCTTGCGTCCTTTCGGGTCAGGATGGAAACATAAAAGTGGAAGTGGTGCACCTCTCAACACCTAGCCGCTATGGGGTCCCAGACTGGGGTACACTCGGCACTTCCGGGTGAAAGTCGACCAAAACACGTCTGGCATGAGAGCTTCCGTTTTGGGACTATGAGTGGTGCTGAGAGCGGTACTGTTGCTCTTAAAGCGTACAGATCATTCCCTCATAACGTTTTAGGCCTCTCAAGGTCACACAGGCCGGATTGTTGCGTGCCGCCCCCGTCCGCGAGACATCTTTGCGGTCGGAGTTTTTTCTGCGACGACCCTACATACACCTAGGACAAACTCTGGAGCCAATGAGTCCCGTCCAAAAAGGGATGCCACGAGCTCCGTGAGGCTCTGCGCATTCGGAGGTCGGAGCGGTGGCTCTAGTGAGCCTCTGAGCCTTGTTGACTTCTTGCAGATGGCTGTCGTGCACTAAAGTCGTCACCCTACTCTCCCCGAGGCACTTGCATGCTTCTTTTTTGTTCAGCGTTCCGCAAACGAGTGTGGAGAGCGCCATAAGCTCTAACAAAGACCTTAGGACACAGGAGGATAAGTGACCCTTGTGCCGGCGGGGCGGACATAGAATGCACCAGCTGGATGCGGATACACCCCCTGATTGAATCCGGATTACTGGTGCAAGCCAGTAGCAGCGGTACTGAGCGCGAGACATGCGTTGCGCACACTCATGCATATGCACTCTTGACGTGGGACAGGAGCTCTGCGCGGCCAGCGTCTCCGCTGGGCATTGGGCCAGGGGAGCGGTACGACCCTTTCTGGCATGGGGCAGCGCAGAAACCGGATTGAACTACAGGAACTGTGGCACACGGGGCTGCTTTGCATCAACGCGTCAAACCGACTGTGCTCATTGAGGATGGGGACAGTTGTGGGGCATCTAGAAACGGCTCTGAGCGCCAAGACCAACTCCGCAGTCGCATGTGAGGACCAGAGGAAGCATGCAAAGATGTACAGCCTGTGGTCGGGCAGGCAGGACACGCCACTCGTTGTGGAAAGTGTACGGATAGAGGACCGCTCGTGTACGCGCTCGGAAAGACGGCAAAGGAAAAGGATTTCGAAGAGAGCTACAGAGCTAGGAAGAAGAGAGAAACGCGTCTAACTGTGACAGCAGGTGGCTGCTACGAAGCACCCTGGCGAAGGGGAGGGAAAGGAGCCAGGTGATTCACAGGCCAATGGGCGTCGCTGGCCGCTGCAAATCTCACTTGGGAGCTAGGAACGACAGAGCTTGTAGGAAAAGTCACAGGCATGACGAGGTATGCGCATCTGCACGGCCAATCAGTCTACGCGGTGGCTGTTCCGGCCGAGAAGGTGGGTGCGGGGCGGGGTCAAAGACGCTACGAGGCACTGAGTGGGCACACTGAGACGGGTGGCGAGGCACCCAAGATCGACCACAGCTGGGTCGGGATCCCCAGATTTACAAAGGATTTACTGGAGAGGAGACGCTAAACTACTCTGTCGTGATTCAATGCTTCCCCTTGGCCTTTGGGTGCACCGCACCTTCGGTTCAATGGTCGCATGCTGTTGGACCCGCTCGCACGGTGAGCGCTCATTCGACGATCGCACCCAACTCCATTGGGCATCTGAGGGGGGGGTTTCGAGTGCCCGAGCGTCTTCCCGCCTTTTTTTTGGCCCGGATTCAATCGCGGCACACCGCCACGGGTGACATGCCACGCATGGCCGTGACCACCTGCCCACTTGCTTGACCTAGCTGCCCCCCCGATCAATATCTGTTGCCTTCCGGGAAGTGCACGCCCGCTACCTGTCGTCCCGCCGCATGCACGCCGTCCCGCCGCACGCACGCAGAGTCGGCGCGGGCCTCTGTGTTTTATTGTTGAGGGGCGACGCGATCTTTGTGTGCCTGCTGGGTTGTGTGCCGGCGGGGGGTGCTGTCGAGTTTGGGACGTGGGTGCGGGTTGGAGCGTGCGTCGGCGGGAGGTGGTGCTGGAAAGTTGCTTGTACGTGCATTCGCGCACCATGGCGCTCCGTCCTGAGTTTGAGTGCGTCTCTGGGGGGGAGTTCCAGAACACGCTGCTCATTGCTTTCCGGTCTGGGACACGTCGCTTTGTTGTCGGTGCCGACAACGCGATTGATGTCGCGCGGTTGCTGGTGGCCTGGGCCGAGCTCGGTCGAGATGCCGCGGTGCTCTCCTCGTTCGCGGACCGCTCGGCGGCCTTGTCCTGGCTGTCGCTCTCGGCTATCGACCTGCCCGCATGGGTCGAGCTCACGTGCGCGGTGGACCCGGACGACGGATTCATCTGCTTGGACGAGACCGAGAATCCTTCCCCTGTGTTCGCCCTCCTTTGTAGAGCTCGAGGACAGGTTGTGTCCGAGGCCAACACGGCGGATGTGCCCCGGCTGGTGAACACCCTCAAGGCTCTTAACGGGGAGCGTGCCATCGCTCGCATGCTTCCGACGATGTCCGATGCGGAGACTTGGCTGCTGTCGCCGCGGGTGCCTCGGTGGGTGGTGACGCCGCCTCCGACTGAGGCGCCCGAGTCCACCGCGGCGCGCAATGGAGCATGCGACGCGGACGACGCCGCTAATGACGACGTCGTTTTCGTGTCGGGCGGAGACGGCAGCGACTGTATCTCGTCGGGCGATTCGTTCTTGGAAGTGGCGCGCGCTCTGCCCCCCCCCCACGCCACCGCCGCCC
>ENA-ORXC01002335-ORXC01002335.1-marine-metagenome-genome-assembly--contig:-NODE-2335-length-10442-cov-2.833092_pt1 | contig 10442 bp, 10 predicted proteins | sample MGYA00237865_ERZ511478 | MGnify/ENA metagenome assembly ERZ511478 | reverse complement strand
CCTTTGCTGAGTATTTAGAGGTGGGAATCAACCGTTTATCTATAGGGGTACAGAGCTTCGCTGCTGATAAGCTGCAAACGCTTGGACGTATTCATGATCCTAAGCAGGCGATGTCTGCCATCAAATCAGCAAGAGCCGCGGGTTTTGAGCGGGTGAATGTCGATTTGATGCACGGTCTCCCGCAGCAAACCCTGAACGAAGCGTTGTATGACATTCAAACCGCCCATGAGGCTGGCGCGACGCATATTTCTTGGTATCAGCTAACGATTGAGCCAAATACGGTGTTTTATCGCAATCAGCCGATTTTACCCGATGAAGATAGTTTGGCAGATATTGAGAAAGCGGGGCAGACATTGCTTGAGCATTTGGGCTATGACAACTATGAAGTGTCGGCCTGGGCAGGTGCGTCCGATAAACCTTGCCGTCACAACGTCAATTATTGGCAATTTGGTGATTATTTAGCGATTGGTGCTGGTGCGCACGGTAAAGTCACCATTGATGATAGATATGGAAATCAAACATTAACGGCTGATAAAGTGTCTGATGAGGTATTAAAAAAGGTATCAACAGAGACGGGTATTTATCGCTTTAGCAAATCTCGTATGCCAAAAGACTATATGACTTTTGATATCGACACGATGAATAACATAAAAAAAGAGGGCGCGCCAAAAATGGTCGGTTGGCAGGCAATCGCGAGTGATGAGTTGGTCAGTGAGTTTATGCTCAATGCTCTACGCTTGCATGAAGGCGTGACATGGTCTTTGTTTGAAGCTCGAACAGGGCTGAGCTATGACAATATTGCTCTAGAAGTAAGTCAACTTATTAAACAAGGGCTTTTAGTAGATGATAATGAACACTTACAGCCAACGGCGTTGGGTAGAAGATATCTTAATCAGATCTTAAGAATATTTTTATAAAATGTGCAGACAAAAAAAGAAGCTTACCAAATGATAAGCTTCTTTAATATAAGCCTAAAAAGGCTTAGATTTTGTTTTGTACTTCTTGTGCAGTACCAGTTACAGCGCCACCGGCACTTGATACGTCTTGGCCTAGACCTTTAAAAGTGTTGCAACCAGTTAGTACAAACATAGCAGTCAAAGAAGCGATAACTAATTTTTTCATAATTTTTTCCTCAAAAAAGATAGAGTGTTATAAGTCATAACAATGGAACCTAGCGTTTTACATAAGTTTCACTGAGGGGTTACAGGATACAAGGACAATGTTTTTAAATTATCTCGCTATCCATTAGGGTCATGATAATCAAAGTTAAAATCTGTGCCCAGTATCAAAATGTAATTATTGGCAGTAAACTGTAACTTTTGATTACGTCTGTTATATACGTTTAGACAAAATGCTTAAATCATTTATGGAGTTTGTATGACCATTCATATCGTATTGGTAGCGCCAAAGATGCCTAGCAATACTGGCAATATTATCCGCTTATGTGCCAATAGTGGGGCGCAGCTACATTTGGTCAGGCCGTTAGGGTTTGAGCTCGACGATAAGAAGCTACGCCGTGCAGGTCTCGATTATCATGAATACGCTCATCTGCAAGTACATGACGATTGGGCAATGACCAAGCAAGCGCTACAAGCGGCTGGTTGCGAGATTATCACCGCACTGACGACCAAGCTGAGTAAACCGTTTTATGACTACGATTTTAGCGGACAAACGACTCAGCATTTAGATAGCAGTGCGTCTAATAGTCCATCTTCAAATCATGTGGCGCTGGTTTTTGGTTCTGAAACGGCAGGGCTGCCAGAGGATATCCGTACCGATATCGGCGCTGATAACTGGCTACGCTTACCAATGCTTGCGGATTCGCGCAGTTTAAATCTTTCTAATAGCGTGGCAATATGCTTGTATGAAGTTTGGCGACAGCAAGGATTTGACGGCGATGAAGGTCGCAGTATCGGTTATGACACCTTGACCGTTTATGACCCAAAATAGAGAAGAGATAGAGAAGCTAGCAGGGTAATTGGGTAAAAAAGCGGTTAAAGAAAATTATTGTTTAATTTTCTTTAACCGCTTTTTTGCTGCTTTTTTTATAAACCACGTGCTTTATAAACAATTTGGCGGTTTTGGCAGGCCAGCAAGCCGATTGACATGACGGGCAACCAAACCCGTACTAAATAACTGCTGGAGCTTTTGATTGCTGATGTCATGCTCAGGCAAGGTTTGCTGTAGCCATTTAATCAGCGGGCGGGTCGCTGGCGCGTGATTGAATTTGGTAAAAAATGCGCGTACCTGCTGTAAGATGGCTAAATGTTCAGCATTTAAAGTTACATCTAGAGTATTCGCGAGCTGCTGCGCAATCGCAGGCGTCCAAACTGTATGGTCGCATAAATGCCCGTCTTGGTCTAAGTCCACTGCAGTCATCTTCTCAGCAGGTGTAATATTATCTTTAGAATTCATCATAGAGCAATTGTTACCACTTTATCAAAGGTAGCGCCATTCGTATGAGTATTTTGAGTTAAGGCGACCCACTCATCATCGCTCAAAATAGCCGTTAATTTGGCGGATAAATTGAGCTTTGCCGCCGTATTATCGTTCAGCTGCGCTACGTCCTCAGCGAGGGCATAAATTGCCGCTACCTCTTTTGTTTCAATGTCCTCAAGGTCTTCCAAATAAGCATTAAACCAGTCAATAAAAGCGACCGTTGTGCCTAATAGTATAATGCTATCACCCGCACGCCACGTCGATGCCATTTGTTCTGTGCTGCGTCTGAGCGTATCCATACTGCTATGTAATTGGTATAAAGTTGCCATAATCGTGTCCGCTTACTTACTGTATTTATTGTCATATTTAAATAAATATTAACAATGTAAATTCGTCCTAGCCCAAAAAGTTGCTACTAAAAGACCAAAATCTGGTCAAATTCTTGCGAATTTACCACCTCTGGTATCAAGGTCAGCTGCGTCGCCAAATCTGCCGGTAACATGCCCGCAATCCAACCGCTAAACACATCGTCCGGTAACCAAGCGGCTGGCATATCATATAACTCAAGCGACTGAATCATGCCATGCAAACGTGATTCAGGCTGCATTAAAAAACCAAAGACCGGCGCATCCAAATACAGCTGCACCTCATGACCAAAAGTCGCTAACGTTAAAGCCAGCGCGCAGCCTTCATAACTTACCATCTCGGTAGCTGTGTGCAAGCGAATAAGTAATTTCATGATGTATTCCTAATCTGATTATCGCCAACCACTATTATTCATCTGGTTATTGTTAAGTTGGCTGTTTTGACAGCGAGTTGTCATGCAAAACGCTGTTTAAAACTGCAGTAAACGACAGTCACCTTGCATCATCATGGCAAGCTCACTCAGTCCAACCAGCTTAAAACCAGCGGCCAGATTTTCGCTATCTAATTGATGGCGTGTACTATTTTCGCTATCTGAAATACCGCGGCTAAGCGCCGTACTGACGCAAACGGGCAGTGTCAATTGATATTGCTCAGCAAGCTTTTGCCACTCTTTAGTGATATTCATCTGGTCTGCTGAGTGCCAGCGCAAGCGATTGGCGGTATTGGCGGCATCGGCATAGAAAAAAATATTCAATGGCGCAGGTGCGTTTTCATTGTTATCGCTGCTATCGGTCTCATTATTATTGTTCGTGTGATTATTATTTGTGTCAGTGTTTGCGAGATAGGTACGCGCATAGCGTAGCGCTAGATGTGCCAGCGGATGGCTGGGATCAGCAGTAATTAGTAATAGCGGGGTTGTGGTCGTCATAATCGCGGTGTCACTTATGATGAATGAGGATAAAGAAAAAATACAGCGTCTCAAGATTTTTAAGACCCAAAGTGTTTAAAACTCAAGATTTCTAGGTTTAGTTTTGAAGTCTTTTTAAGTATTGGCTATTGTAGCATTATTCGCAAAACTTTCTTATGTTCGTCAGTTCTTAGTCAGTAAAGTGCTGTCAGTAGCATGGCTAAGGATTTATGCTACTATAAAAATCCTAAAATAAGATTGTTTATAGCCGCGTTAATATTGTAAAAATAATTTTTGCGATTGATGTGGTTTTTATAGCTTTATGCTGCAAGGAGTTGTTGTCGTTATGCTATCTACCATGCCTAGTAGTACAGGCTTTCAGCCTAGCTCAGAGCAGCTGCAAGCGCTACAGACTGCCAGCGAGTTTGCTTATCAGGTTTGGCAAAGTCGAACGGGCGCTTGCCAGACGTTTTTGCGCAGTTATCCGCTAGAGAGCACGTTAACGCGCCAACAAATTGATGATTTGATTCAAGATTATACGTTGGATGAGAATTATCAGCTCGCCAATGAAGACAAGGTAATGAGTGGTTTGCGGCATTTGCGTATGCTGCTAATGATGCGCTGGATTTGGCAAGATGCCTTGGCCATGATTGAGCTTGAGCAACTGACCGATGAGCTGTCTGAATTTGCCGATGGCTGTATTTTATTTGCCAAAGACTATACCTATCAGCAGCTGATTGTGCAGTATGGGCAACCGACCTTTATTAATGCCAAAGGTAATGTGCAAATCGATGATATGGCGATTATGGCAATGGGTAAGCTTGGCGCGCATGAGCTGAATTTATCCAGTGATATCGACCTGATTTTCGTCCATCAGGCGCGCGGTGAAACGGACGGTGACAAAGCAAAAGGCACGCGCAGTATTGATAATAAGCGTTTTATGACCCGGCTTGGACAAGGCATTATTAGGCTGCTCGATAATAATACCGCTGATGGTTTTGTATTTCGGGTCGATATGCGTTTGCGTCCGTGGGGCGATGGCAGCGATTTGGCGATTCATTTATCCGCATTGCAGAAGTACTTTGCCCAGCATGGGCGGGCATGGGAACGTTTTGCTTGGCTCAAAGCGCGTGTGGTTGGGAACATCGAGCAGCCGTTTTTTGACGACATACAAGCGCTGATTAAGCCTTTTGTGTTTCGTTATTACGTTGATTATAGTGCTTTTTCAGCTTTGCGAGAGATGAAGTCTCTGATTCAAAATCAAGTCGCTCAGCGCGAAGACTTAGATAATATCAAGCTTGGCGCGGGTGGTATCAGAGACATTGAGTTTATCGTCCAAGCCTTTCAACTGATTTATGGTGGTCGGCATCCGCAGTTACAGGTTAAGTCTTGTTTGGCAGCGATGCAGGCACTGTGTCAACTTGGGTATTTAGAAGAAACTACTTATCAAGAGCTACAGGCTGCTTATCGTTTTTTACGGCGCCTTGAACACGGTATTCAAGCGATTAACGATCAGCAAACGCAGCGCTTACCGCATGACCCAGAGTGGCAGCATAATTTGGCCATTACCCTTGGCTTTGATGATTGGACAGGGTTATTAGCGACGCTGAATGATCACCGCTATCATGTCAATGTGCCGTTTGAGCGTATGGTTACCGAACGGCAGATACCCGATCAAGACGATGATGAGTTTGAGCCTGAACATCTAAACGAGCAGATTGCGCGCTTAAATGAGGTATTAACTGAAGAAAATCGTGAGCGTTTACAAGGTTTTTGGCAGTCAAAAATGGTCGCCAATTTGAGCGATGAAGCGCGTGAGCGTTTGGATGATGCGTATCCTGTGATTGTCCACGCGCTCCTTGTCCATGAAGAGCAGCAGCAACTTGCTAATATCGCTTTGCCGCGTTTAATAAATTTGCTAGAAGCCATTTGCCGCCGTTCTATTTATTTGGTAATGATTGCAGAAAACCCCAATGCCACCGTTGAGCTGATTCCGATGTTGTCGGCTAGCCCTTGGATTGCTAAGGAGTTGGCGCATTATCCGGTACTTTTAGACACGTTTTTGCAGCAGCGCTATCGACATCTGCCAGACAAGCTTGAGCTGCGTGATATTTTGCGCCAGCAGTTGTTGCGCGTAGAGCCGAACGATGAAGAAGAATTGCTGAGCGTACTGCGATTGTTTAAAAAGAACCAAGTGCTCGCAGTGGCTGCCAGTGACGTGCTGGCAGAGCGACCAATTATGAAAGTGTCAGACTCACTGACTTATATTGCCGCTGTGGTGTTAGAAGCGGCGCTTGAGCGCGCCTTTGCCGAAATCGTCAAACGTTATGGTTACCCAATTGGTCAAGATGGCGATCCGGTCACTGAAGCGGATTGCGGCTTTGCCATCATTGGTTACGGCAAGCTTGGCGGGCTTGAGTTATCCTATTCATCAGATTTAGACTTGGTGTTTTTGCATAAAATAAAAGAGCAGGGCATGACCACGGGTGAAAAATCGGTCAGTGGTATGAAGTTTGCCGCCCGTTTGGCACAAAAGCTGATGACTTATCTTAATACCCAAACCCGTGATGGCCGTGCTTATGAAGTCGATATGCGCCTGCGTCCCTCGGGCAATGCGGGCATGATGGTGGTTTCTTGTCATGCGTTTGAAACCTACCAGCTTGAGAAAGCGTGGTCTTGGGAGCATCAAGCATTGGTACGGGCGCGGGCTATCTGCGGTGATAAACGCGTGACCGCCCGTTTTTGTGACATTCGTCGTACCGTTTTGGCGCTACCGCGTACCATTGAGCAAGTCCGTATCGAAGTTACCAGTATGCGTATTAAAATGCAAAAGCATCTGGGCACCAGTCAGCACCAGCAGCAAGCGGGCAAGTTTCACCTTAAGCAAGATGCGGGCGGCATTGTCGATATTGAGTTTCTCGCGCAGTTTGCGGTATTGGCTTATTCGCACGAGCATCCAAGCTTGACCAAATGGAGTGATAACGTGCGTATTTTTGAAGAAGTCGCCGCGCTTGGTATTTGGGAAGTAGAAGTTTGCCAAGATTTGACCGATGCTTACTTACGTATCCGTGCCGCCACCCATCAATTGGCACTATCTGAGCAATCGTTACTGGTGGATGAGTCATTATGGACAGAAACGCGAGCACTGGTACAAGCGCAGTGGCAGCATTTGATGGGCGTAGAATCTGCTGAATAATCCTGCCATAAAACAATGATGCGGCGTTATAAGTTCAATGCAATAAGCGTAGGGCTTTGATAGCCATTGTAACGAATGGTATATGAATAAAAGCCATGCAGTGATAAACTAAAATATTGCATTTGCCTCTCGTGCCGGTGCTATAATCACTGGCACCTTAAATTTGCAGATAGAAGAATTGCATTTGAAATTGCATCTGAAAATAGGCACTCAGTGTCAGCAGGCAATTTTACTTAAAACACTTATTTAACCATTAACACTCAACAAGAAAAGTTAGACGTCAGCGCTAGCATAAGGACTATTAAATGAATATGGCAACACAAGAAGGTAAGCTTTGGATGAATGGCACGATGATCGAACAGCCAGATGCCAAGGTTCATGTGCTTACGCATAGCCTGCATTATGGTATGGCGGTGTTTGAAGGGGTACGTGCTTATCAAACGGCTGACAATCGCACTGCAATTTTTCGCTTAAAAGACCATACCGATCGTCTATTGGGTTCTGCCAAAATATTTCAAATGAATGTACCGTTTGATGCAGCCGCACTTGAGCAAGCGCAAAAAGATGTGGTTAAGCAAAACAACTTGGCAGAAGCCTATATTCGTCCGCTTATTTGGGTTGGCGCAGAAAAATTGGGTCTATCATCACGTGACAATAGCATCAATGCAATGGTTGCTGCTTGGCATTGGGGCGCATACCTTGGTGAAGACGGTATCAAAAACGGTATTCGTGTAAAAACCTCGTCATTTACGCATCACATGACCAATGTGACCATGTGTAAAGCCAAAGCCTCAAGCAACTATCCTGTGTCTATCATGGCCAACCAAGAAGTCACACGTAATGGCTATGATGAAGCTATCTTGATGGACCCACAAGGTTATGTCTGCCAAGGCGCGGGCGAGAACTTATTCTTAGTCAAAGATGGTGTACTGCATACCCCAGATTTGGGCGGCGGTGCGCTTGACGGTATCACTCGCCGTACCATCATTCAATTCGCTGATGATTTGGGTATCAAAGTCGTTGAGCGCCGTATCACTCGTGATGAGTTTTACTTAGCAGATGAAATCTTTATGACAGGTACCGCTGCTGAAGTGACGCCTATTCGTGAATACGATGACCGCGTCATCGGTAATGGGGGTCGTGGTCCATTGACTGAGAAATTACAAACCTTATACTTTGATGTGGTACATGGCCGTAATGAGCAATATATGGATTGGTTAAGCTTTATTGATTAAGAATAGAGTTTTCAAATAAATTGAAAAAGCTGAGCATAATTGCTCAGCTTTTCTTATATTAATATATGTAGCTGCTGGTAAAACCTGAGTTTTTCAGTATTAAATACTCTAAACAATAGACGTTATTCAATCATGAGGTGGTCGTGAAAATCCTACATGTATTACTTACGCGAATGCCTGTTCCACCTCTAAAGTACGGTGGTACAGAACGTGTAGTTTGGGCTTTATATAAAGGACAAAAAGAGTTAGGGCATGAGGTCAAATTTTTGACTAAACATCAAAGTATTCATCCGAATGCACTTTTATATAACCCAAAAAAGACTCTTGAAGAGCAAGTAGAAGGCTGGGCAGATATTATTCATTTTCATTTTTTATACGAAGGTGATCTTAGAACCCCTTTTATCTGTACAACGCATAATCAGCAAGTTACACCGGCATCTTTTCCCAAAAACACAGTTTTTCTAGGAAAGCTGCACGCAGAGCGAAGTGGTGGTAAAGCTTATGTTTACAATGGGTTATATTGGGGTGATTATGGCGAACCTAATTTAACTCATTCAGGCAATTACATTCATTTTCTTGCTAACGCAAAATATAAAGACAAGAACCTAAAAGACAGTGTGGAAGTTGCTCGAAAAGCGAAAAAAAGCTTACATATTATTGGTAGTAAACGTTATTGTTTAAAATGGCGTAAAAATGGAAAATATAAACCTTATTTTTATCCGGGAAATGATTTGAATTTTTATGGCATGCTTGGAGGCGATAAGAAGAATGAAGTAATACGTAACTCTCAAGCCTTGATTTTTCCCGTGCTTAATTATGAGGCTTTCGGTTTAGCAATGATAGAAAGCTTATATTTAGGATGCCCTGTCATTGGTAGTCACTGTGGTTCTTTACCTGAGATAATTACTAGAGATGTTGGAATAAGCACCGATAGTAAAAGCGTCATGGTGGATGCCTTGAAGAATATTGGGCAATTTAGTCGTGAGCGTTGTCATGATTATGCGCGAGAAACTTTTAGTCATCTTATTATGAGCAGGAATTATTTATATTATTATGAACAAGTTTTAAATGGTCATGCGTTACATGACGAAGCGCCTGCAGTTGCTCAGAATCTTCTATATGATTTTAGTTTAAAGGATTAAGCATGAAAATATTACATGTTCTTCTCACGCAGCTTAGTATTCCGCCAACAGACTATGGAGGTACTGAACGTGTTTTATGGGGACTATATCAAGGGCAAAAAGCTTTGGGACATGAAGTTAAGTTCATTACTAAGAATAAGAGTATACATCCTGACGCCTTGTATTTTGATGAAAAACAATCATTAGAAAGCCAAATCGAAGGTTGGGCAGATATTATTCATTTTCATTATCCCTATGATGGAGATATTAATACTCCTTTTGTATGTACTGAACATAGCAATAGTGAAGTTGAAAAAGAGTATCCAATTAATACGATTTATTTATCAAGTAGACATGCTGATAACTATAATGCTAATTGTTTCGTTCATAATGGGTTATATTGGCCTGACTATGGGGAGCCTAACTTTAATCCTAAACATTATGTTCACTTTCTCGCGAAAGCTTCGTGGCGTATCAAAAACTTGCAAGGTTCTGTAAGAATTGCACAGAAAGCAGATATGCCGATGCATATTCTAGGGGGTAAACGCTTCAATATTCGCCGAAATCCGTATTTTTATCCCTCGTCAAAATTGACCTTTCATGGCATGATTGGTGGTGAACAAAAAAATGAATTAGTGCGTAACTCTAAAGGATTGATATTCCCTGTATTATGGCATGAACCATTTGGACTGGCTGTCATTGAAAGCTTATATTTGGGTTGCCCTGTGTTTGCCACATCGTTTGGCGCTTTACCGGATATAGTTACTCAAGAAAATATTGGTCTTTTATCAAACAGCTATAGTGTATTGACTGAGGCAGTGAGGAATACTGATCAATTTGATAGACATGCCTGCCATCACCATGCAAAGCAGTATTTTAGTCATACGGCAATGGCAAAAGGTTATTTGCATTGTTATGAAAGAGTGCTTGCTGGTGAGACACTTAACTCTCAAAAACCAAAAGCCAAAGCTAATATAAAAGATAGGCTAAAAATGGTCAGCTAACACGGTTCGAGCTTAAAGGTTTAGAAGTGTTTCAACATGATAGCTTGTTAACACTTCTTTTTATTTTTCCTTATTCATCTGCCAAAGCATTATATATTTATCCATTGTATAGCCAAGCGAAGCAAAGGCTAATATAAATCCATATGCACCACCTAGTATATCCGCGCGAATAAG
>ENA-ORXC01002333-ORXC01002333.1-marine-metagenome-genome-assembly--contig:-NODE-2333-length-10443-cov-3.021030_pt1 | contig 10443 bp, 11 predicted proteins | sample MGYA00237865_ERZ511478 | MGnify/ENA metagenome assembly ERZ511478 | reverse complement strand
CAGTGAAAGGCAAAACCCGGGCGCGCTACCTGCTCCAGAAAACCTTTTAATAATGCAGGCATGTCGCCCAACCAAAGAGGAAAGAAGAACACCAGATGCTGTGCCCAGGCGATGTCGCCTTGCGCTGCTTGCAGGGAAACCGGCAGCTCTCCCTTTTCCCATTCTTCCTGACTGCGCAACAGTGGAAAATCCAGAGAGGCCACATCCAGCGTGCGAATCTCGCATCCGGCCTCACGTGCCCCCTCCTCATAGGCTTTCAGCAGCGTATGGTTCAGACGCTTCACACCCGCCTGTGGGTGACCATTGATGAGCAAAATGCGCGTGGACTCGGACATGACAGGCCTCCGGTCAATAGACGCCCATCATCTTCCCACTCGATCCATGATGTTCACTTGATATGCGTCAAGCCGAGCCGCTTGCCTGGCCGAGTGACACCCTCAGAGCTTTCCAGCACCCTGGGCATGGCACCAAGCCTGGTCTCCGCTCATCTGCGCTCCTTGCAGCAGGTCGGACTCGTTGGCTCGGTCCGTTCGGGCAAGTCGCTGCTCTACCGGGCAGAGCTTGAGCAACTGGGATCACTGGTGGATTTCTGGTCGATGACTGCTGTCGCGGTCGTCTGGAACTGTGTTCAGCCAACCCGAACACCTTCGTCACACCTACCTCGCCACCTACCTCGCCACCCACCCCACTTGACGGGAGATCACCCATGTCGCGCCCCTTCAATCTATTGTTCATCTGCACACGCAACTCGGCCAGATCGATACTGGCCGAGAGCATGGTCAATGCCAATCATTCAGGCCGCTTCATCGCCTACTCCGCCGGTACCGAGCCCGCCATTGACCCGCACCCGGATGCCATTGCCCTGCTGGAAAAGACCGGCTACGACATCAGCGGCATACGCAGCAAGCATCTCAGCGAATTCATGCAGCCGGAGGCACCCCAGATGGACTTTGTCTTTACCGTCTGCGATCGCGCTGCCAATGAAGAGTGCGCTTCCTGGCCGGGAAAACCGATAACCGCACACTGGAGTCTGCCGGATCCGGTGGCCGTCAAGGGAACACCCAGTGAAATCGCCCTCGCCTTCCGTGAAACACTGGGTGCGCTCGAACGTCGCTTCGCAGCATTTTCCGCCTTGCCGTTGGAGTCGCTGGACAGGATGTCGATGCAACGGGCGGTGGATGACATTGCAGAGACCGATTCGTTGAGCGCCTGAGAGGCTAGTGTACTGTTTCATATCAATCGAGCGGCGGTCCGACGAACGCCAGGCCGTGAGCCTTACCGATCTCGATGATGCGATCGATATGTTCACCGGGGTCAAGGCCTTCACTTTCCACCTGCATGAAGAAACTCGCGCCAGCCCCGGGGGACAAGCTCAGAACGCAGCGGGAACCTTCAGGCGCCAGGCCCTTGAAGGTATGTGGCGTGTTGGGAGGGATCAGGACATAGCCGCCCGCTTTCAACTCATCAGAGATTGGCTTGCGCGATCAACATAATATCGAGTATTCTCGATATATGGATAAGACAAGCACGCTCGAAGCGCTGGCAGCGCTGTCACAGGAAACACGTCTGGATGTTTTCCGACTGCTGATACAGGCAGGCGCGAATGGCATGCTGGCCGGTGAGATTTCGGAAGCTCTGGATGTGCGCCAGAACACGATGTCCACCAACCTTTCGATCCTGTCGCAAAGCGGATTGATATACAAACAGCGCGAAGGGCGAGCCATCAGATACTTTGCCGACATGAACGGCGTACGAGGCTTTCTGGCTTTTCTGATGGAAGATTGCTGCGGTGGCCACCCGAAACGCTGCCAGCCGGTTATCGATGAAATCGCCTGCCACTGCTGAGACCCGACCCGCTTTCATATTCTGATAACGCTCTACTGCAACCATTGCGCGTTCGCTCATTCTCAACCTTGCCGTGCGCTGCTGACCATTCATCATGAGTATCGTCATCCACCACAATCCCGACTGCGGAACATCGCGCAACACGCTGGCGTTCATCCGCGCCTCTGGCGTCGAACCGATCGTCATCGAGTATCTGCAGACTGGCTGGACACGCCAGCAACTGCAAGGCCTCTTTGCGGCAGCGGGTCTGACGCCACGCACGGCTCTGCGCATCAGGCGCTCACCTGCAGAGGAATTGGGTCTGCTCGACCCAGCCGTTGGTGAAGAAGCAATCATGGAGGCCATGCTGCAGTATCCAATCCTTGTCAACCGCCCCATTGTCTGCACATCGCGCGGAGTCAGGCTCTGTCGCCCGTCCGAACAGGTACTGGATCTTCTGGAGATACTTCCAGCCGGCCCTTTGTACAAGGAGGACGGACAGATGATCATCAATGAAACAGGAGAACGAGTTGTCTGACACACCTCAGATCGAAGACGATCACTTCAACAGCATCGATCGCGACGCACTGTTCTCGGGTGGACAAAGCACCCACCCGCCCAGACTGCTACTGCTGTATGGATCACTGCGCGAGAGAAGTTACTCTCACCTGATGACGCAGGAAGCCGCTCGTGTATTGAAGCGACTGGGGGCCGAGACACGCACATTCGATCCCCGCGACTTGCCACTGCCTGACAGCACAGAAGCATCCCACCCCAAGGTGGCAGAGCTTCGCGACCTGGTGACGTGGAGCGAGGGCATGGTCTGGTGTTCTCCGGAACGCCACGGTGCCATGTCTGCGGTAATGAAGAATCAGATCGACTGGATTCCGTTGTCATTGGGAGGCGTACGCCCGACTCAGGGCAAGACCCTGTCTGTCATGCAGGTCTGTGGTGGCAGCCAGAGCTTCAATACGGTCAATCAACTGAGAATCCTTGGCCGCTGGATGCGCATGCTCACGATTCCCAATCAGTCATCAGTGCCCAAGGCGTTCAACGAATTCGACGAAGCAGGACGCATGTTGCCATCTCCGTTCTATGACCGCATGGTGGATGTCATGGAAGAACTCGTCCGCTTCACCTTGCTGACACGAGACATCAAGGAACATCTGGTGGATCGCTATTCAGAGCGCAAGGAAAGCCGCGCAAGCTTGTCAGCGCGGGTCAATCAGAAAAGCATCTAGATACAGGAAAACAGATAAAAATGGGTATTTTCGAACGGTATCTCTCAGTCTGGGTTGGCTTGTGCATCATCGCAGGTATTGCACTTGGCCAACTGGTGCCTGGCGTGTTTCAGGTCATTGCGGGCATTGAATACGCTCACGTCAATCTGGTCATTGCGGTATTCATCTGGGTGATGATCTATCCCATGATGGTGCAGATCGATTTCTCTGCCATCAAGGATGTCGGCAAGAAACCCAAGGGGCTTGCATTGACCCTCGTGGTGAACTGGCTGATCAAGCCCTTCTCCATGGCACTTCTGGGTTGGCTGTTTTTCAAGGTCATCTTTGCAGGCTGGGTGGATGCAGAATCTGCCAGCGAGTACATTGCAGGCATGATTCTTCTCGGCGTTGCCCCCTGCACGGCGATGGTTTTCGTGTGGAGCCAGCTGGTCAAGGGAGACCCGAACTACACGCTCGTTCAGGTGTCGGTCAACGACGTCATCATGGTGTTTGCCTTTGCCCCATTGGCAGCGCTTCTGCTGGGCGTGAGTGATATCGTCGTTCCGTGGGAAACGCTGATACTCTCCGTTGTTCTCTACGTCTTGCTACCGCTGATTGCCGGCGTACTGACTCGCCGACGTCTGGAAGCTCGCAACGACAGCGATGCGCTCGGTACTTTCGTGGCCCGATTGAAGCCCTGGTCGGTTGTCGGACTGTTGGCAACGGTCGTGTTGCTGTTCGGCTTCCAGGCAGACAAGATCGTCAATCAACCTGTCACGATCGTTCTGATCGCCATTCCGCTGATTCTGCAGGCCTATGGCATCTTTGCCATTACCTATGCGGCAGCCAGAGCCATCAAACTTCCTCACAACGTAGCCGGCCCGGCCAGCATGATCGGCACCTCGAATTTCTTTGAACTGGCGGTGGCGGTGGCCATTTCACTGTTCGGCCTGAATTCCGGTGCAGCGCTGGCAACGGTTGTCGGCGTGCTGGTCGAAGTGCCAGTCATGCTCTCCCTGGTTGCGATAGTGAATCGCACCTCAGGCATGTTCGAGCCCGCACGGGTCTGAAAGCAATACGCAGGGCGGGCTGCAACGAGAGCACTTTGCAACCGCCCGGCTACTTCGGTTTTCAATGACTCTGCCAGTGTATCGGCAGCACTGCTCCAAGCCGACCAAGCACGAGGATCAGTCTCGAGTGATCAGGGTAACGCTGGTCGATGCCAGTACGTCACCGCTGACGATAAGTACCTGATCAGTGCCGCTCTGAACTTTCGTATACTTCTGTACGAAAGGCAATATTTCAGAATTTCAAACGAATAGTGGCCAGGTGCCAGCCACCACCGTTTGAAAGAGAATCGCGGTTACAGTAAATCTACAGATGCAAGACAGAGTATCTCGAAAAGCATCTGAGCACCCACTTGAGTCGTATTGGTTGTCGCATCGTACTGCGGTGCTATTTCAACCACGTCACCACCAATAACATTCAAGCCGGCCAGGCTGTGTAAAAGCACTTGCACTTCTCGAGGTGTCAAGCCGCCAACTTCTGGTGTGCCGGTTCCCGGGGTGAAAGCCGGGTCCATGCCATCTACATCAAGGGAGATGTAAACCGGGCCATCACCAACAACCTCGCGTGCTTTCTCGATGACCGCATTGACACCCATCTGGTGAAATTCTTCAGCATGGATGACAGTCATGCCAGATTCATACGAAAATTCTGTAATGTATTCTGATGATCCACGGATTCCTATTTGAATTGTACGTTCCGGGTCAAGTACTCCGTCTAGCACAGCATGACGGAAAGGGGCTCCGTGATTGAACTTGGCACCCTCATAGACTCCTCCTGTATCACAATGTGCGTCAATCTGAATCATCCCAACCGGTTTTTCACGCCCCAGGGCTTTCATGATTGGATGCGTAACAGAATGGTCGCCACCCACACTGATTGGTCGGATGCCGGCGTCGACGATCTTGTGGTAGTACTCTTCTATATCCTCGATGGATTGCTCCAGACTGAAGCGACTTCTGAAGGGCACGTCTCCTATGTCAGCAATCCGCAGTTGTTTGGTGGGGGCCATATTCAAGACGTGATGATAAGGGCCAATTCGTTCTATGCCACGCACGGCTCTCGGGCCAAAACGGGCGCCATTTCTGTTGGTAACGCCCAGATCCATTGGTACCCCAACCAAGGCAACTTGCAGGTCACCAAAGTCCGGATCGTCTGGAGAGACTTCATGGTACGGCGCATCCAACAGCGTTGGGATACCTGAATAGGGTTTTGCCCGAACAGATGGGTTTTTGAACATGTGTTTGGCAATGGCGGAAAATTTTGGATCATAGATCTTGCCGCCTTCGATATCTGCATATCGTTCCCGTAACTTCTCTAATTTGCTGGATGAAGTCATAAACATTTCTCCTTTACATTCGTGTTCTTTGATTTACTCGAACTTCGCTTCAAGTGCCAACCACTTCAACAATGGATTCGTGCACGATCTCCACCATTTCACTCAATATATCGGGAGCGGTATTCAGAGGCGGCGCACTGCAAATGACTTCGCCACGAACCCGTGTGTATAAACCTTTCTCGAGCATGGCCTGGATCAATCTGGCCCCCATTTGAAGCTCCGGTTCAAACACCTCGCCGGTACTCTTGTCTTTGACAATCTCGATACCGTGCATCATCCCCTTTCCACGTACGACGCCAACATGAGGGTGATTCTCGAGAGCATCCCGGTAGAGCTGGAGCATCGTCTCTCCATTCGTGGCGGCCAGTCCCACAAGATCTTCCTTTTCAACAAGGTCAAGATTGGCCAGTGCTACTGCGCACATTGTCGGATGACCGCTGTAGGTGTAGGCATGCATCCATGGTTTGTTGCTGGACCGAATCGTTTCGGCGATTGTATCGCTCATACCTATCGCACCCAGAGGTGCAGCACCCGAGGTGAATGCTTTGGCAACCTGCATCAAGTCGGGTTGTATTCCTGAGTGTTCCAGGCCAAACATCTTGCCAGTTCGTCCGAAGCCCGTGATCACCTCATCGGCAACAAGGAGAACTTCGTATTGATCGCAAATCTCGCGTATACGGGCAAAGTAGTCATCCGGTGGAACTATCACTCCAGCTGCACCCTGCACAGGCTCGACTATGAACATGGCCACCGTCTCTGCACCCTGTTCGAGTATTTCCTTTTCCAGTTCGTTAGCAGCGGCGATTCCCAAAGATTCGGCACCCTCTGTTAGCTGATAACGGTATGGATCCGGGTAGGGTATATGAGAGAAGCCTGGAATCAAGGGTTCAATCGAGGGCCAGTATGCCGAAATGCCATTTGCACAGGTAGCGGCAAACGTAGACCCGTGGTATCCCCAGAGACAACTGATTACTTTTGACTTTTCCGGCTTTCCCATGACCTTCCAATAGTGACGGGCAAGTTTGATATTACTGTCGGTGCTTTCTCCGCCCCCCGAGGTGAAATAGAAATTGTTTATTGATGGATAGCAGATTGCAGCCATTCGCTCCGCCAACTCGATTGCTGGCCGATTGCTTCCCCCCGAGTAATTCGTGGCAAAAGCCAACTCGTTCATTTGTTTGAAGGCAGCCACAGCCAGTTCCTCTCGAGCGTGACCGGCACTGACGTTCCAAACCGAGGATAGCCCGTCAATGTACCGCTTACCATCCGCATCGAAGAGATATGAATCTTTTCCCTTGACCCACACTCTTGCCGATGAATGCCCTGTTTGATGATGCATGGGATGTATCAGGTGCTGATCATCCATCTGCAGAAGTTCTGAGTTGCGACTGTTTCTATTCATGCCTTTCATCACCCATTCAATTTTTCCAGCTCTTGATACTCCTGAGTAGCTTTTCCGGAAGCGAGATAATGGCTCCTGTTACCGGATTTCATGCGAGAACATGAAGCGCAGTAGCGTCGTGCCATCTATTGCATCAAAAGGCTACGACTTGATTTCAATCCAGTTGCTGCAGAGTCTTTTCAAACGCCTTTATCGTGAGTTCGATGTCTGCATCTGTATGAACCATCGAGCTCGCGCTATGCAGTGTATTGGACGGGGTTATGTAAACACCGTGCTCTCTCAATAGATTTGCGAAGCGATTGTATTTCGAAGAATCAACATCACGGCAGTAGGAGCGAAAACAATCTATCGACGGCCTGTCGGTAAAGAAGAGTTGAAACAAGGGACCGTCTCCCTGACAGATGACGGCATGACGGCTCTGTGATCTGAAAAGCGACTGAATCTCAGCAGTCAGCTTCTCGCCTGTCGAACGCAACAGCTTGAAGCCCGCGTTATCATCTTCGGACATGAGGTTCAGTCCGGCAAGAGAGGCAGAGCAAGGTAGGCGACTGGCATTCATGGTGCCGAAATGCATGACATTTCCCCAGGCAAGTCCCGACATGATTTCGTGACTGCCCGCAATGGCGGAGAGTGGAAAGCCCATTCCCAATGCCTTGCCGAAGGTCACAATGTCCGGCTGCAAATCGAACAGCTCGGCACAGCCTCCAGGTGCAGAACGAAAACCCGTACACGTTTCATCCAGATAGAATAGGCTGTCATACTCCTGACAGAGCTTTTGCACTTCCTGCAGGTACCCGGCTTGCGGTGGTATCACGCCAATGTTTGCCATTATCCCTTCGGTCATGACACAAGCAATTTCACGTCCCCTGTCCTTCATCACGCGCCGTAGAATTTCAATGTCGTTCCAGGGAATAACCAGGGTATCTTCAATAGCACCGGGAGGGATTCCTGAGCTATCGACAATGCCTACCGGGGAGTTTGGGTGGCCAAGAGTATCCACCGGTTGAGGATTGGTTGTAACAAGAACCGCATCCGACCACCCATTGTAATGGCCTTCGAACTTGATGATCTTTCGTCGCCCGGTAAAACCACGAGCAAGCCTGATTGCAGCCATGACCGCTTCGGTCCCTGTGCTTGAAAATCGTACTTTCTCTGCGGCAGGGACAAGCTGACAAAACTTCTCGGCCAGTTCAACCTCAACAGGGGTGGACGCTGCGAAGTGTGAGCCTGTTTCTATAGCGCTGGTTGCCGCAGCAACAATCGAAGGATGTGCATGCCCTGTTGGCAACGCGCCGAACGCCATCATCCAGTCAATGTATTCACGCCCTTCTACATCGGTCATTCGGGCACCACTGCCACTGACCATATAGGGTGGGTACGGTTTGAATACCCTTGGTCCTCGGGAAGCAGAACTCCCACCGTCCACGAGAACCTTTTGTGCTCGTTCGAGCCATTCTTCTGATGAGACCGTCACGACTTCACCTCAATTGATTCCAGATCGTTATGTGTAACGACTATTGCCTTGATGCCTGCTGCGCGATGACTAAGCGTCAAACGGTTGCAGTTGTACCGAACCGAATTGCCCTGCGTAGGCGTGCACTGCCGGGGAACCGCCCAGATGCATAAGCAGAACCTTCGCATCGATTTCAAATCGACTTTCAGCAGAGAGATTCAATAGTCCACGTATAGCACGACCCTCATAGACAGGATCTGCAATCAGCCCCTCTGTTTGTGCCAGAAGTCGTATACCACTGATGATTCCTTCGTCGGGCACGCCATAGGCGTTGGAGTTGGATGAGATGACTTCGACGTCCCGTTCATCTACCTGCTGAGTCGATCCCAAAACGCGCAACGTGTCATTGGCGAGTTGCCGAATCCGGAGTTTCTTGATCTCGATTTCATTGTCATCAGACACGCCGATAACCCTTGTCTTGACTCCGAGCGCTGCAAACCCCGCCAACAGTCCAGCTTGAGTGCTGCTGGAACCTGTGCAATGTACCAGGTAGTCAAATTCCATCCCTGTTCCGTTGAGCTGCGTTGCAAGCTCTAGCGCACAATTCACATAGCCCATGCTGCCCAGCCAATGCTCTGAAGCACCACCCGGGATCAGATAGGGGGTGTGGCCTTGCTCTTTGAGATGCTGTATGAATTCATCGAGCGGACCCTGGTCTTCTATAGGGCGCTCGGTTTCTTCGACATACAGCTCAGCTCCCATGATGTGACTTAGCAGCACGTTACCCACGGTTCGATAGTTTGGTCCTGCATCCTTGGTCCAGGCGCAATGTAGTAGTGCGCATTTGAGCCCGGACTTTGCGGCAGCAGCGGCAGTCTGTCGCGTATGATTGGATTGAATCGCACCTACCGTCACCAGCATGTCAGCACCTTGATCAAGCGCATCCCCCACCAGGAATTCAAGCTTCCGGGTCTTGTTCCCACCACCCTCTAGTCCAGACAGGTCGTCTCGCTTCATCCAGAGTTCAGGCCCCCCCAGCGATTTGCCGAAATTCTCAAGTGCTTGCAGGGGAGTTGGCAATAGTGCCAGTGAGGCACGTGGCATTTTTTCCAGACGAGTTTTCAGATCATCTAGAGTGTCTTCGTCAATCATGTCGGATTCACCTGTGGTCGAACGCAAAAGCAATGTTTCTGTCTGGATGTCAATGGCAGTCTGATTTCCGCCGACACTGACGCGGTAATGCACTGCCCGTGCTCAAAAAATACGACTCGATAGCGCAATCGCAAAAGCCGATTTATTCTGGTCAATGTCGGCTATGCTGGCTGATTCGATTCGTTCATTTTCCAGCTTTCAGCCTGGTTTTCGGTTGGTCTTTGCTCTTCAACTCACGCGTATATTTGAAGACCGTAGCACGGCCCATGTTGAGAATATTGGCGACGTATTTGGCTGCGCTTTTTCCTTTAAAAGCACCCTGATAATAAAGTTCTTCGACGAGTTCTTTCTTGTGCTTCTGCGAGAGATTCTGGATGGTTAGCTTGTTCTCCTGAATCCAGTTGGTGATGTATTGATTGATTTTTTCTTGCCAATAGTCGTGGAAAATGACTTCGGATTGCGCTACCGGCTTGTGCCCTTCAACAAGCAGCGTTAACGCATCCCTGGCTGCTTCGAACGGTGAAACAAGCATGTTGATTGACATCACACCGATAGGGCTATCGTCGTCATCGCGTAGAACAACACTGACTGAATTGATCTTTTGACCATCCCACTTCAAGTTGAGATAGGGGCCAACCACAGCCTCACTATGCGGGTTCTTGAGCTGTTCCAGACCGGATTCATCTCCCAGTTGTCTCTTTGAAAAATTGTTTGCCATGTACACGATCTTCTGCTCATGCAGATCATGAATCACCACTTCCACGAAATCAGAGAACAGGAGCGTAATGCCGTCGGCGATGTTCTTGTACCTATGCAGTAGCGTTTCTTCGATTGTCACCGGCTTCCTGTCACTCGTTGTCATTGCCGCCCCGCTTCAGCCTTTCCAATGCCTGATGCCATCCAGTTGTTGCTGGCTTCAGAGCCGCTTGGAAGAAACTGACACTATGTACTTGTGAATCCATTATGGACTAAATAATCCACGCTATCA
>ENA-ORXC01002331-ORXC01002331.1-marine-metagenome-genome-assembly--contig:-NODE-2331-length-10450-cov-5.855201_pt1 | contig 10450 bp, 10 predicted proteins | sample MGYA00237865_ERZ511478 | MGnify/ENA metagenome assembly ERZ511478 | reverse complement strand
GGGGGGGCGGCGTCGGCGGTGGTACCGGCACACTGGCGGGGACCGCTCGTGATGCAAGTGCAGGACCTGGCAGAGGTTGAAGCCCCAATCGGGTCCTCCACTCCAGGTACGTCGACGGCCGCCCCGCGTGTGCCGTCGTTAACAGGAGGCATGGTTCTGTCGGCCAGCACCAAGGATGGAAGGTGATCGGGCGGGAGCGAGTACCAGCACGACAGGGCTCCAAGGGGACAGTGGTTGTTTCTCAGCCGCCTGCCACACGCGTTGGTGGGTTTGGAAGAAGGGTAGGGGCTGAGGATGTGATGGTGGTGGGTGGTAACCGGTGACGACGGCCGCCTCGGCCTCGGTGGCCCAGTCCGCATTGGGCAAAGAAGAGACGCGAATAAAATGATCGATTAATTAAAAAAAATACAGATTTTTAATTAATCGATAGATTAATCGATGTCCCCCGCCAAGAATTTGTATTTTTGCCATCCATGATCGAAGCCCCTATCTCGATGAGAACGGGGTGCTGACGAATCTGTGTCACGCGCAGTGCTGATTCTAGATTGGCTCACTACCGAGCGGGGGTGGGGCGAGTGCGGACCGGAGACGACCTGAAGCGATGCGATTGGACAACCTCCCATGCGCACGTGCTCGGCTGCCACGTGGCATGTGCACGTGCTGGCTCTATTGACTTGGTCGCTGCCGAGTCTTTGCTCACCCTTCTCTCCGGTGCACGGCGCCTCCCTCCCTCCCAGGCCTGCGCGCGTCCGCTCCGTAGCCCTTTCGCACCCGCGGCAGACGTGCGTATACAATCTGTTGCGACGCTAGCTATTGTTTATTGGACAGCGAGACCTCACCCCCCCTCCCCTCACCAAGGATGGAAGTCGTTCAGGTGGTATCGCATCTGGGCGCGGTCGCAACTCGACGCGGCTGTGCCGGCGGGCGCCGCCCCAAACCCCTTCCTTCTTGCCAAGTCCTTGAAGTCCTGGACGATGTGGACAATGCGGGTGACGTCCTGCACCGGAATGGCACGGATGACCGACCCGCCCGTAGAGGTGGTCGCTCACTTGAGGCGGGTGCAGTACCTGTCTCCCAGGGGGCAGCCCGCCTCCCCGTCAAGGGGGTCGAACTCACAGAGTACGGCGTAGTCCGCGTCCTTGCAGCGGATGATGGCCCGCACCTCCCCGACGTGGAGCACCGCCTGCGCGTCGCTCGCAGTCGAGGAGGCACCTGCATCCACCTCCTTGCACAGGGAGAAGATGACGGCGTCGTACCACGGCTACCCCGTCTTGAACTTGGGCGCTGCCCGGAGCAGCTGCTTGCCCCGCGCTCCACAATCAAAAGTGGCCTTGATTTCTACCGTGGACAGGACCGGCACCTTGCGGTCGGGCGGGAGCCCAAACAGGGCGCCCAACCTGGCGAGCCCCGGCCGCTTGGCCAAGTCGCGTATGGAAAACTTAGGCACATAGGTGACTGGCCGGCGCCCCGCCCCGGTCACGCTGCCACTGCCAGTCGCCGCCGAGACCTCGTGGCCCCCCATCGCGGCGCCGACGCCGCGCGGCGCCGCCAACTCCGGGTTGCCCCCCGTATACCCAACGCCGCCCGAAGCCAATGCCGCCGAGGATTCGTGACTGTCCGCGGCGGCGGCGCCTCCAGGCGCCACCGACGCTCGGTTGCGCGCTGTATCCCCGACGTCACCGGCGCCCGTCGCCTCCGAGGCCCCGTCCCTGCCCGTGGCGGCCACACCACCCGGTGTCGCCGACGCGCGGTTGCCCGCCGTAGCCCTGATGCCACCCAAGACCGGTGCTGCCGGGGCCTCGTCGCTGCGCGCGGCGGCGGCGCCTCCAGGCGCCTCCGACGTCCCGGCGCCCGCCGCCATGCCGCCGCCCCGTGTGGCACCGCCAGCGCCGGCGCCCTTGCGACGGGGTGGGACAAGAGGAAGAGTGCGGCGGGCATGCTCGTCAGCAGCTGCGTGCCTGCGGAGAATATCGCGGGTGCCTTGGGCTTGGCGGACGAGCTGCTGCGTGTAAGTGGCCATGTTCATGTTAGTCCGCCGATAGAACGGCTTGTCGTCTTTGTGGGCCGACTCGTTGCTTGCAGTGTTTCCATTGCTCAGGCTGCCGTGGTACTTGATGGCGTCCATGACGTGAGCCAGCAGCTTGTGCACCTTGCTCGTATGCACGTACCCCAGAATGGGGGACATGACTTTGACGACGAAGTTGGTCGCCTGGTCGGCAATTGACTTGCCTTCCTCCAGCGTCATGGGCGCCAGTGTCGACGAGGTCGTCCAGCCGGAGATTCGGGCGTAAAGGGACGCATACTCGGCAAAGAGCGTGGTGACGGCGTCTTGGATGGGCGTCTTGCCAAACTTGGCACGGTACGCGGCCCAGTCGAACTTAAAACCAACCGGCAGCTCCGCCTCCTCGTCCGTCGGGTCGTCCTCTTTGAAGAGGAGCCCGTCGCCGCCGCCCCCGACAGGCGCCTTTCGGCGCGCCTTCTTCCCCTTGTCGGAGATCGTCTTTCTCTTCCTGTTCTTTTTCGGGCCCGGGGGGGCTGTTCGGGAGGGAGGGCGTGGCCTCCCAATGCGAAAGATGCCATTTACGGCGAAAGGCAGAGCGTACACGCCCGCCCGCTGTTGCGACCCTGTGAAGGTTGCCTGGGTGTCACTGGCTGCGACAATGTATCTGCAAACCAAAGAAACAGACACATTGAGAAGGACGGATGGGAGGAGAGCAAGTAGTGCGCAACTTCCATGACAGGTGTAGAGTCAGTTTCCACAGAGGGACCGGTCATCCACGTGCTCTTTCTAAAAGCGAGACCTCAAAGCAATGGCAGAAAGGGAGAACATACCCTGGGGACACATGGCTGGCCAGACACCGACGACCCATATACTCGAGCCGCTTATTGGCGATGCGGTACGTTGCCGCGATGCTCTCACAGAGCGGATAGTGGCCCGCGCAAATGTGGGGAAACACACGCACGAGGCGATGCACCAAGAGCCGGGTTATACCCAGATCCAGAACCTGGGCGAAAGAAACAGGGTGGCCATGTACCAGATCGGGGCTCAGAAAACACAGCCAAGTCAGATTGAGTTTCAGGCTTACCAGCAGAACAGGAAACGCAAATCTCAACAGTTGTGCAGATAGGAAACAAATACGCAAAGAGAAGGCACCAGCGTACGTGTAGGCAGTCAAACCCAACAGTGTGGTACAGAAGAAAGGGCTCCGTGGACAGGCCAAACATGCCAGCCAACGCGGGCAGGCGATTGTGCGCGCTGTCGAGCGCCTCCAGGTGCGCGAGGCCCTCGGGGTTGGCGCGGCGTCGCTGCGGCGACTCGGCCTCGATCTGGTTCTCGAGGGTGTCGACGGCGCTGCGCTCGACTGCGTCCAGGGCCGTCGTGGCGCCGGCCATATCGGCTGACACCAAACACGAGGAGCACGGAAACTTGCAATTGCCGCCCTTCAAGCACAAAACCGCCTTCTCTTCTGGCTGGTCACACAGGTAGAGCAGCACACGGGGGAATCCGACGTACGTCTTCTCGTCGCGCTCGACCCGCACGCCGACCCGACTGGCGCTGATGGTCGTGCGGAATGCCAGGTAGAGTACCCGCTGCAGGATACCGTTGCGCCGAGCGCGAGCCCGCACTTTGGAGGACGGCTCCTTCTGGTTGCGCACGACGGGGATGTATGCGACGGGCTCCCACGTCGTGTCCCCCGTCACGACATTGACCAGCCGCACGCGGAGGGGGTAGAGCTTGTGGGCTGCCCAATGCAAGGACAAGTGAATCAGGCAGCCAACGATGATGGAAAGCAAGCACGGGTGTTAGGATGGGTTCAAGTAGTCAAGCAGTAACCAAAGATCGAGATCCTCACACGCAACCCCACTGGAGCTCACGCAAGCGCTCCCATGGTCACTTCAAAGTCATACCGCCAGACCACGACAGCTGGCTGGCGTCACTGTAGACGTGAAGTCCCAGTACGAAGCAGCTTGGGTCATTCTGCTCGTCCATGAGGGCCGCCTCATTCAGCCGAAAGGCGTCGCCATCGAGCGACGACTCCCGAGCGTCCGTAGGCGGGGCGGGACCGTCTTTTCCGCTCCACAGCCGCACCTCTTTACCCTCTTTGAGCATCGAAAGGATGACCTGGAGTACCGGCCGGAAGAGCGCCGAGAATCGCTCGCCGTCAGCGACAAGAGTGACTTTGAGCCATCCGGCGCCGAGCGCGGCCGCGTCCACGTCGTCGCTGACGGCGTCCTTGAACGCGTTCTTGGTGTTGAACGCGTCCCGGATGGGCTGGTTGTGCTGGGTGTCGACGGGCATGCCCGGCTTCGTGCCGTCCCAGACGTCCAACAGGTCGTAGAGCTCCTCCAACCACTGCATCGACAGACCTGGTCCGCCGCTCGTCAGCGCGAAGCGCTCCAGCGCTTGCAGGCGGAAAGAGTTGAAGCGATCCGCCCGCCAGCCGCGTCGCTGCTCGACGATCGGCACCGCCCCCTCCCAGTCCCCCTCGTCCTCATAAAACGCACGCACAGCCGTGGAGATCGTGGAGTACGTGTACGCATTTGGCTCCGGCTCCCCCGTACTTAGGCGCCTCCTCTTTCCGGCTGGCTCGTCCTCCGCGGAGGCCTCATGGCGGCTAGCCTCCATCAACGCCCGGAGCTCCATCTTTACGGCCTCCGAAATGTCCTTGGTCGGGTCCAGGGCGGCCGTCACCGCCGCGCCGTCGTTGCGAGCATTGGCAGGGGCGGCCTTACCGTCCGCGAGGGCGCCAACATGAGCACCGACCGCACCACTCGCTCCCTCCCCATCGGCTGCACCTCGGCCGCGAGCGCCGACCCGAGCGTCGACCCGGTTGGCCGGGTTGGCGCCGCCACCGGCATTCCCGGGAGCCAAGCCAGGAGAGGCGTCCACCGCGGCGACACGCGCATTGGAGGCGGTGGCGTCCGTGGCCGCTTTCGCTGCTGCTGCCGCCTCCGCGACCGATGCAGCGGACGACGCCGCTGCCGCGGCCAGAGGAGCCCGGTAGCCAAGCTCGTTGGACGGGCGCAGGTGGAGGTTAAGACGGTGCCAGGACAGCGCTGCGCGGGATTTAAAACGAGCGCCGCAGGTGCAGCAGTCAAGTGCGTTGCCACGTCCAGGGGTGCATGATGTAGATGGCCCGCCCGGCCTCGTCGCCTCATCCAGGGCCCGGCGACCGGGGGGAAGGTCGGACATGTTTCAGCATAGCGGGGGCGGTGCGAGTGGGTGGGGAGGAGAGGAATAAACAAGACCTTGGCGGTGAAAAGCCGGGGGAGCGGGAGCTCAAAGGGGGGCAAGGGGTGTGCGACGATGGGCTTAGAGGTATACGAGCAGCAACAATGCACACCTGCGCACTGATCATATAGCAACCATCCGCGAGGCAGGCAGCCGGCCAAGAGAAACGATAGGGGAGGGGGGGCTGGAATGTCAGTGGCAACGTCAGGGGACATGCTTCTGGACGTCTCGGCGCGCCAAGCTCGCGCGTGCCACTCACTGACCACAGCTCCCAACGTGGACGGCGTATCCGCTCGCAGTCGCTGGCTTACGTTTCGGCTGCGCCCGCGGCCGTCGCCGGGGGGAGTGTCACGCGTCATAAAAGCAAGGTGGGGCAGATGGTGGGAGCGCGGGCTCCACCCAAGGTAGGTCCATCGAGATTGAGGGCTAGCAGCCGGATGCGAGCCACCGAGAGCAGGCCGAGAAAGGGGTCACGCCGGTCAGAGGCGAGCACCCATCAGGCGGCAAACAGCCACCGAAAAAAGCACGGCAAGAGAGGCGGCACGCAGGTCAAAGGCACGCAGACACCGGGCTGCAAACAACCACAGGAAAAGTGCCACCAGCGTGCCAGAAACGGGGACACGCGTGCGGCGGGCGGCCCGTGGGTGACACGCAGCAGCCCGCAAGCCTCTGGTAGCCCGCCGCGAAAGAGGGCACGCCGGTCAGAGGCACGCAGCCGTCTGGCGACGACGGGCCACAGACGAGGTGCCAACACCGCCCACGAAAAGGGGGCAGCAGATCAGCAGGGAGCAAACGCCAAGCGGTGGCGACGTTGGCGGTCGTTGCGGAGCGGGCAAAAACAAAGCCCGCGGTGGCCTCTGACGGCAGGGCGCTCAACACGCGGGGGGCTCATCGACGAACTCATCGACAGGATTGAAGTGCGATCTAAATTGAAAATGCAAATACAGGGTGTCGGGCAGATTGTTCGTCACAATACCCAGAATTTAGCAGGTAGCCCTACTGAAAACATCTGACAAGAGAGCCACAGTTAATTTATTGAGCCAACACAGCACGCCCTGATCAGTGTCTGTAAGTTTTCTATTTTCATTGTGGGTGCTACAAAACTACTGGTGATCAAATTTATCCATGAAATTTGGTCTCAATGGGCTTCAGTCCCCGCTGTCCATCGGAGATTTTGACACGCGGCGTCGGCAGCGCGCCAGACCAGCGCGACACGGCAGCAGCTCTCGGTTTTCTCCGTCGTCTTGGCCCCGCGCCCGTGCGCCCTCCTTGCACCCGTGCGCCCCGCCCGCACACTGACGGCTGAGGTCATGACCGTTACCGTTCATCTTGCCCAGTACATCATGATGATAATGCCCTATTCTACGTCTCTCCGTCCCCGCCGGACGACGCCTTGAACACTGACGGTCGCTCACGAGCCGTTGCCCACGGTGAGTGACCGATACCGTTCTTTACGGTTCCCCTCCCGCCAGAAGTCAGGTCAGTGCTCTGAGACAAGCATTCTTCGATATTGTGACTCTGTTCGTGCGGTCATCGTGGTGACGCTTGTTGTTTCGGATTGGTACGCCTGACGCGTGGTCAGGGGGCACGGCTTTGGAGCGCGCTGGAGGCTACGGGCCTCACAAACACGTGGGACTGATGCCCGCCCCATGCCCCTGTCTGGTGTGGCTCTGTTGCTGTTTCTAATGGTGTTTTGCGTTCCTCAATCTTTGCGCGTGCTCTCCTGCCCCCCCTTTGGTGTGCTCGTGGCTCCTCCTGCCCGTGCGCGTCGTTTGAGAAGATATTGCTGTCTTCCCAATTTTGGCCGATGCTGTCGATGTCAAGAGGGGTGATCAACTGTGCGAAACTGTTTCTCAGCCATCGATTCAGCCGGATAAAGTCGTTCGACCAATGGGCAGTTGACCGAGACCCTTTCTTGACTTCGACCACGTCGGCCAAAATTGGGAAGACAGCAATACAAGAGCAGCAGCTCCGCCTCTGCGGGTGCAAACTCTGAGCCCACCATCCCCCCACTGGCCACTGGCCATCCGCCCACACCCCACTGCAATTCCCCCCCCTGCCCACCCAACCCCCTGCTGGTGCGGGCTCCTGTCTCCTGAAGCAACCAGCTCTGCCATGGCGGACCGCGGCGTCAAGCGCGGGTAGCCGACGGCTGCGGCTCGCTCTAGCGGCGTGCGCAAGGCGGCCCGCCTGGTGGTCGCTGCCGGCCAGAAGGACAAGGCGCTCCTGGGCGGCGAGCTTAACAAGAACTACGTTCCCGTTCCGCCGCCCATGGTGCAGTTTACGGCTCCTCCGCCGCCGCCGCTCTTTGAGCCCTCCGCCCTCTTGTCTGGCTCCCTGGCGGGCGCCACAAACCTACCGCCGCTACCGCCTCCCTGGTATGGCGCCCCGTGCAACCCCCCAATGATGGGTGTGCAGGGCTTCGGGGGTCCGAGCTCGGACGCTCCCACGGGGTACTACCCGCCGGCGGTCGGCTTGGCGGCCGCGGTCGGCTTGGCGGCAGGGGCCGGCGTGCCTGCAGCGTGCTACACGCGCACGGTTGGCTCTGTGGCGCCGTCCTCAAACGTGACCGCGGAGGGGCCGCTCTCATTGGCGACCGGGCAGACGCTGACCACGGCGGTGCATGCCCCGCTCGGCAGCCCACCGGGGACGCCCATGTTTGCTGCGGGGGCGGCAGCCCTCCCGCCGCTGGGTGCTGGGGGCATGCCCGTGATGGGGACGGGACACACCAACACGCAGCATTCAAGCGCGTTGCTGCCGTCCCCCGGCTCCTTTGCGGCGGCGTCGCCGAGCTCCCCTCGGCCGGCGGCGACCACGACGTCCCCGCTGGCGCCGCCGACGGCTTTCGTTGCGTCTCCAGCCGTCCCGCCGGCGCTCATGCGCGGTGTCGGTCGAGCGGGTGGACCACGCCGCCCGCGCAATGCGTCGACGCCCTCGGCGTCCCGTGCGGCGTCGGCGCCGACGGCCTCCGCCGCGGAGTCTGCGGCAGCGGCGGCACCTTCAGCGGTCGCTGTAGCGGCGCCGGCAGTCGCGGCATTGACGGCTCCATTTAATGCCGCGGTGGCGGCCACGGCGGCGTCGGCGGCGTCGGCGGCGTCGGCGGCGGCGGCGGTGGCTGCGGCGACGGCGGCGCCTGGCACCCCTGCTGAAGAGGTGGCACCGGTAAACGGTGCCGCCAGCCACAAGCCGCGTAGCAAGGCAGCAAAATCCAAGCAAGCCGCGGCCGTTAGCGACGGCGACAGCGACGAGCAAGTGGAGGTCGTCGCCGCTCCCGCCGCGGCCGCCTCGGGGACCGCCAGAGACGGCGAGACGTCGCCCACCCAGGCGATGGCCGACTTTGTCGCCACCGCCAAGGGCCTGCTGAAGACCATTGGCATCCTGTCAAAGGACGTGAAGAAGCTGAACAAGAAGGTTGAGACCCAGGGAAAAAATTTGGAAAACCTGACCGTGTCGATGAACAAGATGCAGACGGCGCCCAAGGGGAACTTCGGCCCAGACGTGGAGGAGGAGGAAAACTACTCTGACTACGAGGAGATGAAGGCGTTCATCGGCACCGGCGTTGTGGGAAAGGCGGTGCTGTCCACCACCTCGGCGGCCGCCGCGGATCACGGGAAGCGGCTTACGCTGATGCAGGAGGGCACCCTCAAGATGCTGCGCGTGCGACGCCGCGTCAAGATCCGCACGTACGGTCGTGTCGGGACGGCGACTAGCACCAGAAATGTCATCCACGACTCTGAGGCTGACTGGGCGCTCATGGTCGAGGAGACGATGGACGAGCTACGCCTGGACGAACGCGACGCCAACGAGTTCCTGCTGTCAACTATCAGCGCCCCCACCACGCGCAAGGCGTCGGCCAAGAACGAAGATGCCCCCAAGGCCTTGCGGGCCTACCAGCCCGTCCTCCAGTGCATCTCGCACGCCCTCGAGGAGATGAAGAAGAAGGCCGTTGCTGCGTGGCACGAGGAGGTCCACGAGAAGGCCGATGCGATGACCCCAGCCGGCGCGACGGTGTGGCTGAGCAACTGCCGCATCGAGGTCGGCGGCCCGCTGCTGGTCAAGCCGCGCTTCGAGGCGTCCGAGCGCGGCGTGAAGGGCATCGTGGCGGCAGTTAAGGCGATCTTTGTGTACCTCACGGTGAGGGACCGCATCAAGGAGCCCGCGCAGGTCGGCGACTCGGAGCGTGTCACGACCACGTGGGGGCACGTCGCCCTCGCGGCCAGCTTTGTGTGCGCGGAGCTGGAAAAGATTGAGGCCGGCGGAAAGATCCGACGCACCGGCGTCGACGGTGGCTGCTACGACCGCTGGCGCTGGGAGGTGCTTGCCCTTAAAGCGTTCGTGCCGATCAGCAAGACGCCGTGGCACGGCCTGGTAATCGACGACTCCGGGGACGACAAGCTTTTCGAGTTCCCGCAGGCTCCGGTGGTCTTCTCGGGGTCCCGCACTTTGGCGGCGCTGGCAGCCGCGGTGGCCGCGGCGACGGCGGCGGCGGACGCGGCCGCGGAGGCGTTGGCAACGGTGACCAACTCGTCCGCGATGGTGGAGGTGGGCGCCGAGGCGGCGGCGCAGGCGGCGGCGGCGGCGGCAGTGGACCCCGCGACGGAGGCACCTGCTCAGTCGGGTATCTAACGTCGCACTTGGGAACGGGTAGCGTCGAGGCAGCCGCACGGACGGCGGCTGCGGCGGCGGCGGCGGCGGCAGCAGCCGCGGCGGCGGCCTCTACGGCGGCCGCAGCGGCGTCTGCTCTTAGGGCGGCGGTCATTGACCGACCGACCCGCACTGGTATTCTCTTGGCTCGAGTTGGTTGTCTTTCTATTGCTTTGTTTGCTTCTTGACGCCGTGAGACTCGCGCTTTGGTGCCCCTCTTGCTTTTTCCTTGTCTCCTCATCTTGTTGAGTGCCGCTTTTTTGATGGCGTGCTCGTCCTGCTCTCTTTGTGGGGTATGGGCCATTGTGTCTTGCAGCCGGAGGGTGGCGGGTCTGCTGGTGCGCTCACGGCTGGAGCGTTAGCACTGGCTGGTAGGCAGCGCACTCGCGCTGCGTATGATCCTCCTTTTGTTCGTTGTTGCTCTTTGTGCGTGCCGCACCGCGCCGCCGAGCGCCGCCGCGGCACGCGCCCAGTGGCGCGCCGCGCGCCCCAGCGCGCCCGGGTGAGATCGGAAGAGCGTCGTGTAGGGAAAGAGTGTAGATCTCGGTGGTCGCCGTATCATTAAAAAAAAAA
>ENA-ORXC01002329-ORXC01002329.1-marine-metagenome-genome-assembly--contig:-NODE-2329-length-10453-cov-3.085293_pt1 | contig 10453 bp, 7 predicted proteins | sample MGYA00237865_ERZ511478 | MGnify/ENA metagenome assembly ERZ511478 | reverse complement strand
ATTGGGGTTTACTGGGTTGTGTTCGGTCTAGGAGTACGCGGAGGTCAAGATGTTGACGGAATCCCTTTCTTTGTTTGGTTAATTTGTGGCTTAATCCCTTGGTTTTTTATTAGTGCTGCCATTCTTCAAGGCTCTAACTCAGTCTATGCGAGGTTAAATTCAGTTTCGAAAATGAATTTTCCTCTGAGTGTCATACCTACATATGTAGTGGTTGCACAGCTTTACACGCACTTAATACTTGTAGCTATGCTAACGATTATTGTGATTACGTCTCAAGGTATCCACCACATAAATATTATTAGTCTATTGTATTTTATGCTGTCGTCATTTTGCTTTTTGCTTTCTTTATCGTTCGTAACATCTACTTTATCTACAATGGTAAGAGATATTCACTTGCTTATTCAGACAGCTACACGTATGTTGTTTTATGTAACTCCTATTTTATGGTTGCCGAGTGACAACACGCCGCAGTTGCTAAAAGAGATTTTTGCGATGAACCCTTTTTATTATATTGTAGATGGTTATCGTGAATCTCTGCTAAAAGGCAGCTGGAATTTTATTCACTCTCCGTATACGATTATATTTTGGAGTGTCATTCTCTTGTTGCTTATATTAGGTTCGGCGATTCATGTAAAATTCAGAAAGCAGTTTGTTGACTATTTATAAAAGGTGAATCAGGTATATGAGTTATAAAGTAAAGTTTCAGCAAGTAACAAAAAAGTACAAAATGTATAATAAGCAAATAGAGAAAGTAAAAGACTTGTTTTGGAATCGCGGCAAAGGAGAGTATCACTATGCGCTAAATAATATCTCCTTTACCGTAGATGAAGGGGAAATCGTAGGCGTTATAGGATTAAACGGATCGGGGAAAAGTACCTTATCTAATTTAATTGCAGGCGTTACAATGCCAAATGAAGGAACGGTTGATATTAAAGGCAGTGCATCGCTGATTGCTATCGGCGCAGGGTTAAACAACAAGTTAACAGGCCTAGAAAACATTGAACTTAAAGGATTAATGATGGGGCTGACCAAAAAGCAAATTCAAGAGATTACGCCAAAAGTTATAGAATTCGCTGATATTGGAAAATTTATTAATCAGCCTGTAAAAACCTATTCAAGCGGTATGAAATCCCGCTTAGGTTTTGCTATATCGGTTAATATTGATCCGGATATCCTTGTTATTGACGAAGCGCTGTCTGTTGGAGACCAAACGTTTACAAATAAATGCTTAGAAAAAATGAATGAATTTAAGGAAAACGGCAAAACCATTTTCTTTATCAGTCACTCATTGTCTCAGGTGAAAAGTTTTTGTACAAAGGCTCTTTGGATCCATTACGGACATGTAAAAGAGTATGGGGACATTAACGAAGTAGCGGATCAATACGGTCAGTTTTTAAAAGAATATAATAAGATGTCTAAAGAAGAGCGGGAACAGTTCCGTGAAAAACAGCTAAATGAATTTTCACACGGATTATTAAACAACGGAACCTCGGTTTCAGAAGACACAGGTGAACATTCACAAGAACAATCTGCTGAATCACTGAGTCTGTCGCGTTCAAAAAGAATAGGAACTAAGCGGAAGAGTGTCTCTGGCAAAAAAAGCTTTGCTAAAAAAGTATTGTTGCCAGCAGCAGCCGTTATTCTATTAGGAAGTGCGGGATACGCTGTTTATGCAGCACAAAGCGCCAGCCACGCAGCGAAACAGACAGAGAGTAAAAAACAGTCTTCTGCCAGCGGCACTACTCAAGAGAAACAACAAGCTGAGAAAGTAGTCATTAATACGAAAACTGCTTTTGTCAGGGAAGATCCAGATTTAGAGAGTAACCAAAAAGCGGTTCTGTCGTTTGGAGAAATATATCAAGTTCTCCAAGAGAAAAAAGATCCTGCTGAAGATATAAAATGGGTAAAATTGAATGCAGGACAAGGCAAGGAAGGCTGGGTTAGTTCAGCTCTTTTAACACCGTATACTGAACAGCAGTCAACGCTAACAAATAAAAATATTAATTCGCTGGACTCGCTTGTACGATCAAAATATAATATCAGTATAAGTAAGCTGCTAAGTCCGTTAAGTGAAACTCAGCAAAACTTAATGGAAAATCAAGCTTTATCTTTAACAAAAACAAATCAGTATGAATCAAATGATGGAACGTTATTGAATTACGGATCTGTTCAATATGTAGCACTAAATAATGTGGTTACAGAAGTATCGTTAAGAAACGTGGATGAAGATACAGAAGAAATTCTGTCATTGATAAAGAAGAAGCCATTGTTTATTAATGACAAAGAAGGTCTGTATTTCTATCAATCCAAGAATTATTACATTAAGGTATATACAAATTTAAAAACGAACAAAATTAAGATTATATCTTTTGTATCACGAGAGAATGCAGAAAATAAATAAAATAAAGCCGTCTTCCTAAGAAAGACGGCTTTATTTTTATTTTACATTTAAATGATCTTTTAACTTAGTTGACAATTCTTGACGCGTTGCATCTGAAACTGCATAGTAGTAAATGCCGTTAATTTTTTCACCTTGACCGTCTACTTGAAGCTGCTCTACGTTATGACGAGCATCTTTATAGTTCGATTGAATTTGCTTCATATCGTCAAATGTAAGGTTTGTTTTAACATTTGTTCCAATGGCGTCTAAGATATTGCCGTAGTTTGCTAGTGATTGAACACTTGCTCCTTCGTCAATAACACCTTCAATAATTTGACGCTGGCGCATTTGACGTCCAAAATCTCCGCGAGGATCTTTTTTACGCATGCGGGAGTAAGCAAGAGCTTCTTTTCCGTCTAGCGTAAGCTTTCCTTTTTTAAAGCTGTATCCATCATAATTAAAGTCCAAGTCGTTGTTCACTGTTACGCCTCCAACTGCGTCAACAATGTCTTTAAAGCTTTCCATATTAACTTGTACATAATAGTCAACCGGTACGTCTAAGAACTTTTCAACTGTATTGACAGCCATATCGACACCGCCGAATGCATAGGCGTGATTGATTTTGTCAGTCGTTCCTTTTCCAACAATCTCTGTGCGCGTATCACGAGGAATGCTGACCATCTTCATCGATTGATCTTTTGGATTCACCGTCATTAGAATTAATGAGTCAGAACGCCCGCGGTCTCCTGCACGCTGATCCACTCCTAAAAGTAAGATAGAAATAGGATCTTTGTCACTGAAGGAAACTTTCTCAGATCTTTTCTCCGATACGTCACGTTTTAAAGGCTCATGAGTTTGGGTGAATGTTTTTTCGACAGAATGCCAAACACTGTAGGCGTAAGCACCTACACCAAGGATTAATAATAAAATAATACCCATAACAATTTTAAATGCTCTTTTTTTCTTCGGCTTTTTCCTTTTACGCTGGCGAGTTTGAGATTCTTCCATATTCATTGTCTCTTCCTTTGCTTAATATATTGATAAAATAAATGAAGTACCTATGTAAGTCATTATTCTTATCTTGAAAAAACTTTTCTGAATCAAAATTACTGAAAAAATGACAAATTTAATCATTTTCCTGCACTTACTTACAAATTATATTATAATAAGAGCAAAAAAGAAAGATATAGTAAGGGAGACAATATATGAAAATTTGGATTAATATTCTAGCAGTCATCGTTTTTATTGCCGCAATTTCAGCGGGAAAAGTGTATTGGAACAACAAGGTATCAGAACAATCTGTTTCCAGACCCACAAAAGTTGAAGCTTCCAGTGATGCAAGTAATGCAGAAGCTACTTGGAAAGAACACGCTCAAAATCTTCCAGAGTCTCTTAAAACCAAAATTCAAAAAGCCGAGCAGACGAAAACACCGTTGAAGCTAGTTATTGTTGGATCAGCGCCGCAAGAAGAAGTAAAAGCTACTTGGGGAGAGCTGCTGAAGAAGAAAATTGAAGATACATATGGTTCTTCCTTAGTCCAAGTCAAAGTCCGTGAATATAAGAATATGACAACCTTACAGTTTATCAAAAGCAATACATATAAAGAAATTGCCAAGGCAAGTCCAGATGTTTTGCTGTTTGAACCGTTTCTTTTAAATGATAACGGCGTAGTAGGCATTGAGAATACGTTAGACAATGTAGATATTATCTTGACGTACTTAAAACGCCAAAATGAACAGCTGATTACGATTCTTCAGCCGTCAGCTCCGGTTTATAAAGCAAATAATTACCCATCTGATGCCAAGGCGTTAGAAGATTTTGCAAAAGAAAATGGCTATGAATATATCAATCACTGGAAAGCATGGCCAGACTATCAGTCAGAAAAGATTTCAGCTTATTTAACACAAGCGCCTGGCCAGCCTAATGACAAGGGAGAACAGTTGTGGGCACAGTATCTAGAACAGTATTTTACAAATTCTAAATCTAATTAGTAAAGAACAAGCCTAACCACTTGGTTAGGCTTGTTCTGTTTTATAAGTAGAAGCACTTGCAAAATGCATTTCAAGACACAATGAGAGCTTGTAGGACATAAAATTTATACATAAGAAGCAATTTTCCTTTATATAGAAAAGTCGGTAGGGGTCTATGATATAATATAATTCATGAAATACTATCCATGATCTGAGGCATAGAAAGAGGAGAAAAAAATGATAGATATATATACCAATATCTTGCCAAATGTGAACAGTGGTCCCAAAAGTGTAGAAGAATTTTTAGAAATGGCAAATGTATTAGTGAAAGAAGGAGTAACAGAAGTCGTAGCAGCACCTCTTTATGACGGAAAAAATTCCAGCTGTAGAGAAAGTGTTAATCTTGCGAATGAATGGTTAAGAAAATCTTCTATTTCGTTAAGCGTTTTACCAGGTCAAAAAGTAATTGCCTCTACCAATATGATTGTATCAAATGAAGAGTATTACACGATGACAATAAATGGAAATGAAAAATATATGTTTTTACACATTCCACAAGACGTGGAAATTGAAGTGTTGGAAAATATTGCTTACGAGCTTCAGCTAAAAGGTATTGTACCGGTTTTAAATGAGCCTGAGTGCCATTCATTATTTGTGGAGAATCCTCCGCACTTGTACAAGCTCGTAAAAAATGGAGCAGTCGTTCAGCTGTCTGCACAAAGTGTGCTGGGCGGCAACGGCAGTAAAGCTAAAAAAGCAGCTTATCAGTTCATTGATCACGGATTAGCACACGTTATTGCATCTGGCGTGAATCGTGAAAATTACCAGCAGTACGGCCTGCAAAAAGCCTATTCAGCCGTTTCTAAAAAATACGGCAACAGCAAGCTCTATCATTTTATGGAAAATGCTGAGGCCATTGCGAGCGGGAAGGCTGTTTATAAACAAGAGCCCGAACGCATCAAAAAAACAAAATTTCTAGGAATCTTTTAACTTTTCCCTTTGTACCCTGATTAACTTCTGTTTAATCAGGGTATTTGCATACAAAGACCTATTTCAATCCCTTCTTTTATCATCATTATTTGGAGTTATTTTACAAATTATGTTTGCGTTTTCACATAGAGTGATAGTAAAATATTGTTAGTTAAGTAGATGACAGTAAAGTACGCGGTTTTCCGGGGTTCGTGGTGGTAAATGTCGAGAAGAATACATAGTTTCACACTAGAAATCGTCGTAGAATAGAGCTATACAAAACGCAGGGAGGGAAATAAAGTGATTGATATTCATACGTACATATTGCCTAATATCGATAGCGGACCTGAGGAAGTAGACGGCTTTTTGAAGATGGCACGCTCCTTAGCGGATCAAGGCGTTCAGTCCGTGGTGGCGACGCCTCTTTATGACAGCGATCAAGAGTTTATGAAACACCATTTATTTCTCTATGTGAACGCAGCTAATGAATGGCTCACAAATTCATATATTCCTCTTCAAGTCTTACCAGGTCAGCTTGTCCCTTTATCGCCTCAGCTTCTGCGAAACTATGAGCGAAATCAGCTTCTTACGCTTAATCACACGGATAAATATTTGTTTCTTTCACTGCCTGAATATGATATTTCACCTTATTTTGAAAAAACGCTGTATGATCTTCTCACAAAAGGCGTTGTGCCTATTCTACGTTCACCGGAATGTCACCCGATGTTCCGAGACCATCCTGAGCGTTTGTATGAGCTTGTTAAAAAAGGCGTACTTGTTCAGCTAAGTGCGGCTAGTATTCTTGGATTAAACGGCAAAAAAGAAAGAAAAGCGGCATTTACCCTTATTAAATACCGCTTAGCCCACGTGATTGCCTCTGGCGTTCATGCTCGCAATTACCACGACTATTCACTTTCAAAAGCGTATGATTATATTTCCGATATGTACGGTGCGTCAGAACTTTATTTTTTTATTGAAAATGCGGAAGCCATTATCGACGGTCGTCCGGTGCATCAATTAGACCCTGAGCCAATGAAAAAATTTAGTTTATTTAAATTATTCAGCTGAAAACAAGGGACTTTTCCATAAAAACGGGAAAGTCTCTTGTTTTGTCTTTCTTTCATTGTGGTATGGAATAGAAACAACGTTAAAGAAAGGAAGGCTGAATATGATAAAAACTACGGCTGGAAAAGCAGCTATGTCTGTATTAAAAGAATGGAATATTGATCACATTTTCGGTATGCCGGGAGATTCAATCAATCATTTTATGGACAATCTGCGCAGTGAAAAAGATGAAATTGAGTTTATTCAAGTCCGTCACGAGGAAGTAGGTGCACTTGCGGCATCTTCTTACGCTAAAATTACAGGCAAAATCGGCGTATGTCTGTCGATTGGAGGGCCGGGTGCGATTCATTTATTAAACGGCTTATATGATGCCAAAGCAGACGGTGCACCGGTGCTGGTGCTAGCCGGACAGGTGCCTCGTGCGAAGCTTGGCAATGAATCGTTTCAAGAAGTGAACTTAGAACGTGTTTTTGACGATGTGTCGGTGTTTAATCACCGAGTAGATTCACCTGAATCATTTCCGCATCTGCTTCAGCAAGCGATTCGAACGGCTTATGCAAAAAAAGGCGTAGCGGTGTTAGTCATTCCAGATGATATTCCGTCTTCAACGATTAAAATTGATGAAAAAACGCCAATTGCCAATGTATCAAAATCCATTTCTCAAAGTGACCCAGAAGATATAGCTAAAGCGCTTTTAGCGATTAAATATGCAAAAAAACCCGTTATTTTAGCAGGAACAGGTGCAAAGCACGCGAAGCTTGAATTGGCACAGTTTGCGGAAAAAATTGCGGCTCCGGTTATTTTTACGCTTCCCGCTAAAGGAATACTGCCTGACCGTCACCCTTATAACCTAGGACAGCTCGGGCAGCTCGGGACGAAGCCTGCGTATGAAGCGATGGAAGAAACCGATTTGTTAATTATGGTGGGTACGTCGTTTCCATATCGTGAATTTTTACCGGACGGCGTTGAAGCGATTCAACTGGACTCTGATGCCACACAAATCGGCAGACGCTATCCTGTATCCATCGGATTAGTCGGAGACTCTAAAACGACGCTGTCGCAGCTTACGCATAATTTAGATTATCAAGAAAACCGCCGTTTCTTAGAAGAGTGTCAAGTTAATATGGAAAACTGGTGGAAGCACGTAGAAAAAGAAGAAAACGAAGTGAGTACGCCAATCAAGCCGCAGCAAGTCATTCCTAAGCTTCAAAAAATCGTTGAGGATGATGCGATTGTATCTGTTGATGTCGGGAACGTGACGGTATGGATGGCAAGACATTTCCGCATGACAAATCAAAAATTTGTGGTTTCCAGCTGGCTGGCAACGATGGGCTGCGGACTTCCGGCAGCCATTGCAGGAAAGCTTGCTCATCCTGAAAAACAATCAGTAGCCGTATGCGGTGACGGAGGCTTTACGATGGTCATGCAAGACTTTGTAACGGCTGTGAAGTATAAGCTGCCGATTGTTGTCGTCGTCCTTAATAACAGTGAAATCGGGATGATTAAATATGAACAAGCGCTTCAAGGTCACTTGGATTATCAAACGCAGCTTGGTGAAATGAACTTTGCGAAGTTCGCTGAATCATGCGGAGGAATTGGCTACCGCGTTGAAAAATACGAGGAGCTCGAAACAGCATTTGAAAAAGCAGCGCTTGCGAATGTTCCTGTTGTAATTGATGTGGTTGTCGCGGATGAACCGCCGCTTCCAGGCAAAATTTCATTCGGACAAGCGGCCAATTATTCGAAGCACATCATGAAAAAGTTCTTTAAAGAACATGAGCTTGAAATGCCGCCGCTTCGTAAAGGACTAAGCAGAATGCTTTAATCAATGACTCTCCTTACAGGGGAGTCTTTTTAGGAGGGATATCATGGGAGTGTTTGAAATCATTTTACTTATTTTTGGTGCGGTCATGATGCTTGTGATTGTAGTGCCGGTTATTATGGCTATTATTCTTTGGATGAAAGATGAAAAACAAGAAGAGCATTCGGTTTTGAGAAACTATCCGCTGCTCGGTAAAATGCGCTATATTTCTGAGAAAATGGGACCTGAACTGCGTCAGTATTTATTTTTAAATAATAACGAAGGCAAGCCGTTTTCTAGAAATCAATATGAACAAACCGTTAAGTCAGGTAAATACTTGAACCGAATGATGGGGTTTGGCTCAGAGCGTGATTTTAATGAACCGGGATATTATATTCGAAACGCGGTGTTTCCAAAGCAGCGCGATGAAATGAAAGCGGATAATACGCAAAAAATTAAAACGAAAGTATACAAAATGGACGCGGATAACTTATTCAGCCGAAGAGAGCACCGCGAAGAAAAAGAAGCGGATCCGTTTTATTTGCGGGATGAAGAGGCGGTCGTTATAGGTCCTTCATGCAAAAATCCGTTTGTTGTAAAAGGATTAATCGGTCAATCAGCCATGAGCTTTGGAGCGCTTGGTGACCACGCGATTACCGCTTTATCACTAGGATTAGGAAGAGCAGGCGGCACGTGGATGAACACGGGAGAAGGCGGACTGTCACCGTATCATTTAAAAGGAAACGTTGATATTATTTTTCAAATTGGTCCAGGGCTTTTTGGCGTTCGGACAAAAGAAGGCGAATTTTCATGGGAAGAATTTAAAAAGAAAAGTGAAATGAAGCAAATTAAAGCGTTTGAAATTAAGCTCGCCCAAGGAGCCAAAACGCGAGGCGGTCACGTGGACGGTTCAAAAGTAACGGAAGAAATCGCAGAAATCCGCAACTTAAAGCCAGGAGAATCTGTAGACAGCCCAAACCGCTTTAAAGAGTTTGCATCGTATCCTGAAATGTTCCAGTTTATTGAAAAGCTTCGAGATGTAGGCGGCAAGCCAGTAGGGATTAAAGTGGTTGTAGGCAACACAAATGATCTTGAAGAAATGGCGGCGTATATGAAAGAGACAGGAAGCGGACCTGATTTTATTACGATCGATGGAGCAGAAGGCGGAACAGGTGCATCGTTTCAAGAATTAGCGGACGGAGCGGGCGTACCGCTGTTTTCAGGACTTCCTTTTGTGGATGAACTGCTTAAAAAGTATGGCGTTCGTGATAAAGTGAAGCTTTTTGCATCGGGCAAGCTGTTAACGGCTGATAAAATTGCGACGGCTTTATCGCTAGGTGCTGACTGCGTCAATATTGCCAGAGGCTTTATGTTTTCTGTTGGCTGTATTCAAGCGGAGGTTTGTCACAACAATAAGTGCCCAGTCGGTGTAGCCACAACGGATCCTAAGCGGCAAAAAGCGCTTATTATTGAAGAAAAATCATACCGTGTGTGCAACTACGTGCTGTCATTACGTGAAGGATTGTTTAATTTAGCAGCAGCAGCTGGGATTGATTCACCGACAAAGTTTTCAAAAAAGCACGTGGTGTTTAAAAATGGAAGGGGGCAATTAGAGGAAATTGAGATGAAGGAAAAAGTATATCTATGAAACGAATGGTTTTTAAATATACTCTTTTTGTTAGAAGAGAATCATAAATAGATATAAGGCATTTTTTATATCACCATATAAACAAGGAAAGAGAAATAAAGGATTGAGTTCTGGGTAAGATATAACTTAATCCTATTTAGTTTCTACATAAAAAAATGACTACTTTTTAAGATATCATAACTTTTTTAAATAGAGGGATAGAAAGGGCTCAACACTTTACATAAAGTTGTCTTACAACTCACATACACATAAATGGAAATATGGAATTAAAAGAAACTATAGTCATATCTGTGCTACTTTATTAATTGATGATGTTTTTCCTTAAACGTATAAATCACAATGTTTAATCTCAGGAAAATCCTTTAATTCTTCCTCAAAAACCTTCCACCATGGATGAGTTTCTTCAAACATTATTTCAAATTCTACTTTTTTTACTATTGCTTGATCTTTAAGCCTGAGCCCATTTTGGAGGTATTCTTTAAGGGTGGAATCTATATCGTCTCTGTTTATTTTACAGATTTTTTTCCAATAGAATCTTTCCATATAAGCTTTTTCTTCTACCTTACTGCTTTTCATCTTATTAACAACCAAACTAGTCCACGCTTTTGTATTTTCGAATT
>ENA-ORXC01002327-ORXC01002327.1-marine-metagenome-genome-assembly--contig:-NODE-2327-length-10456-cov-371.983139_pt1 | contig 10456 bp, 10 predicted proteins | sample MGYA00237865_ERZ511478 | MGnify/ENA metagenome assembly ERZ511478 | reverse complement strand
ATTCGTTATTCGTGTACCCGTTATCCGGACTAAAGTTTACGAATAACGAATACACGAATAACGAGTCAACAAATAACGAATACACGAATCAACGAATAACGAATACACAAAATAATGGCGATTTTTATAACAGACGAATGTATCAATTGTGGGGCTTGCGAGCCAGAATGTCCGAACACCGCTATCTATGAAGGCGGCGTAGAATGGGCGTTTAAAGACGGCACAACAGTACAAGGCGAACTTGCGCGCGAAGACGGCACAATGGTCACAGTGGATGCCTCGCAAGCACCTGTGGATGATGATATTTATTATATCGTACCCGAAAAATGCACGGAATGTAAGGGCTTTCACGAAGAACCGCAGTGCGCTGCCGTTTGTCCGGTAGATTGCTGTGTACCCGACCCCGACCGCGAAGAAACCGAAGAGCAACTACTTGAACGTCAAGGGATTTTGCATCCTGCATAGAACGTACTGAAAGATATTTTTGAAAATCCCGGCTTCGTATGAGGTCGGGATTTTTTTTTGGATGGGTGGGGGTTTTTGGGATGGTAAGATTTTAGTGTTTTTTTGCTTGTTCTGAAGGTGGTTTTTTGTGAGGATTCTTTCAAGTATTTTTGAAATCCGACTTTGTAAAAGCGTTAGCCCCACTATCAATACCTTTTTTTGCCTTTTCGTAATCTTCCGAACTTGGTATCAACTTCGGATTGGCTAATTTACTTTGCTTAGAGGTTAATTCATCAATTTTTTCACTTAAAATGGGCATACTAATAGCTTTGTCTTCAACTTTTGCTTCGGTAGTTTTTGCTTCTTTATATAAAAAAAGATAATCGTTGGCTAATCTTGAATATTCTTCCGAAAGATTTCCTTGCTTTACGGTTAAAAGGTACACACTAATACCGATTTCTATGATTGATAATACTCCAATAATCATTAGCGACATCGTTTCGAAATTATTAGAAAAATAGACAGCTAGACTGGATAATGTTGCTACACTGATAACTATCGAAGTTATCTCCAATACCCTAACGATTTTTGCTTGTTTTTCTTCTTTTTTTGCAAAACGTTTTGAAGCCTCAAAAAAAGCATTTTTAGAATATGCAAAACTAACGCGAAGTTCCTTTAAACGTTCATACAACTTTGTTGTACTTAAATCTTTATCCATCTGTTTTTTATTAATTAATTGAATAATATGATTTGCTTTTTCTTGTTGTTTTAACTTTTGACAAACATTCAATTCAATACTAAGCGGCAGTACAGGAATTTGCCAATTTTTAAATGTCAGATAAATTATATCATCTAATTTTGGTATTTTTATCCATTCACCGTTCACGTAATTCTGGACATCGCTCATCACCTCCAATGTAACTCCATTTATAGATAATTGTCCAAAATTCGATTTTATTTTTTCGGATTCAACAAAACTAAAATCAGTCAATATATTTTGTTTAAATATTTTTTTGATCTGATTAATACCTTCTTTATCTGTAAGAATATCTATGTCATTGTCCTTGAATAGATTTTTATCTTCTAAAGATAATCTGAAGGAACCCGTTAATACCCATCTAAATGATTGGCTTGATATTTTGCTAAAAAAACATTCAAAGGCTTGAAAAAAAGGAGTATGTTTAGAATCAGCCATTTTTCACTCTATTTTTCCATGCAAATTTAAGGTCTTTTCCGTTTCGCTTAAATGTGTAATTAGGACAAGGTAAAGCATCTGATAATACACAGTTATATTCAGAGAATGTAGTAATCACGTCATCTTCTGTAGGATTATTTTTAATTTCCCCCAATTTTTTATCAATCTTGTTTAGGAAATCAGACTTTTGACTAAATGAACGATAGTGGCTAAAAACTTTTATAGCGATAATAAAATTTACAGCTGCCGTCATACATGCAAAAGCATTTACTCCCGATTGCACATTTGGATTACTTCTGGAGAAATGAAATATAAAGAACATAACGGCTAAAAAATAAAACAAGGATATAACGATAATACCAATCATAAGAGTTCGGGAGTGTATTTTCATGAGTTCTGATGTATAAAAGCAGTTTTCTTGAATCTTGTCAATAATCTGCTCATATTTATCTTTACCCACGGTGCTGTTATCAGATTTTTCTTCTGTTTTTATTAGCATTTTAGACGGGATTTTAGCTATTAAATAGGATTTGTCAACACTGCTTACTGCGCTGGAAAAAATCTTTTCAAGCATTTCAAATTTTCTAACATCTTCTCCAATATCATAATATATTTTTGAAAAATAAAGGAATACTTCGTTGAGTAATAAGAATATAATTGAGGCTATGAGACATACTACAATATACACTATATTTTCTTTTGAATTATAGAAAGCAAGAAATATTGCCATAATAAATAGCAAACCTTGAGCAAGGTAGGAATACCAAATGAAAATTTCAGATCGTGTGTACAAAGCTCTCATCGTACTATTAAGATTTATAAATTGAGTTATATCTTTATTTTCCATAATGCTTAAAATTAGTTTTAGATTTTATGTCGTGACCACCCTCTCCGAAATATCCCCCCACAAAAATAAGAATTTCCTTCATTTTTATTTGTCAATATATCAAATATTCCTATTTTTACAATACTCGGAGAAAAAATTAGCCACATAGAAAGGATGACTTGCACATATATACGAGGCGTTTTCTCGACATTTCTACAATAAACATAAGTAAAAAATACCTGATAATATGGAAAAAACTGATTTCACTTTACCTATTGAACTCAAACAACACACCCCCATCCTACACTTTCAGCACGAGCAGGATGGAGCAGGGCTAAGGGCTACGGAACTAAAACCTAAATTGGACCGACTGCTTCACCAAATCATGGATGTACCTGACAAGTGGTTGGTCGGTGGCGGACATAATGGCATCAAGGCACTCGACTATAAACTAAAAATCAGATGCACCAAAGTTAAGGACTACGTAGTAGCCAGTTCGATTCCGAGATTTGTACGTGAGGAATTTCAGCGTACGGGCGTAGATTTTATATCTGGCGCACCTTACTTTGCAGATAACGAACCAATTAAAAACAAAAAATTGGATGATGCGCGGCGAGGTAGAATGATGGATAATATTCAATTAGAATTTTTTAGTTTTCATATCCCATTGGTAGAAAAAATTAAAGAATGGCTGCCTGTATTATTGGCTTATGAAAATTTCGGACTGCGACAAAGTAAAGGTTTTGGCGGTTTCTTTCCGAATGATTCGAGTATCAACGATTTTGAAACTGCATTAAAAAAACATCCTACTTTTAATGGAGTAAAGTCTAATCAACCGATAGCCTTACACTATCAAGTACGCGGCGATTTCAAATCAGCCTTCAAAAAGATAGATGAGGAATACAAAATCTTGAAAAGTGGTTTGGCAAAAGAACCTTCACAAATGGAAGAATATTTTGATGAGCAATGTGCAATCGACTGGGAAAAACCGACAATAAAGCGCGAACTCGTCAAAGGCAGAGGTGAACCACGCCAACCTGAATATATTAAAGATACCAAGGTGAAATATATCCGCGCCTTACTTGGTGTAGCTGAATTATACGAATTTCCGCGAGATAATAAAGAGAAAATCATGATAAAAAGTAATAATATAGAGCGTTTTCGTTCACCGATTACCTTTAAAGTTTTCAATGAAACGATTTATCTCATTTGGCGAAAAATCCCCCCTGAAATCTATGATACCACCTTTACTTTTACCAATAGGCGCGGCAAAAGTATAAGCATCAATACTCCTCCCCAATATCCATATAAAGATGACCCAAAAAAAGAATTTAGTTTAGAAGATTTTTTATTAAACCACGTAGATAGTAAATGGAATGAACTCAAAAAATAAATCTTATATCGGACTCACCATAGGTCCAATTTATCAGACTTTAATCAAAGTCAAAAGCACGCGAGCCTTATTTGCCGCGAGTTATCTTTACTCATACGCGATGCGCGAAATATTGACCACACTCAAAGTCAATGGAGTCAATGAAGCACAAATTCTGCTTCCGGCGATGACAGATACAGCAACAGCAGGAGTAGGCTTATACCCCGACCGTATGATAATGGAAGGGGGCGACGCAGATTTTCAAAAGCTACAAGCGGCAAGAGAAACCGTCATTAAGCAAATCGCAAACACAACACTGGTAGATGAAAATTACCTTAAAAGTTATTTTCAATTTTACTGCTTCAAAGGCGACTTTGAAGTCGGTGAGCAAACCATCAATCAAATCAATGAGGTACTCGATACGCTTGAACTTCGCAAGGCATATCCCGATGACGAAAGTGATGGACTCATTAAATTTCTCAATGAGAAAAAAGGCTCATTTTTAATAAAAGATGCTTTTGAGACAACGCGTGAGCGATTCCCATCTCTAATTGAGATAGCAAGCAACGAGTTAGAATTTATAAACCGCAAAGCCTATAGGGAAGCGATTAAAGAAAACATTTATAAAGCTGATAAACTAAATGACGAAAGAAGCGATGTCAAGAACGATACTGAACTAATCAAGGCGTTTAAGAGTGAGGAATTTATTAAAGATGGCGAAAAGAAAAGCCGATTCAGATCCCACCACAAGTACATTGCTATTGTACAGGCAGATGGTGATAGTATCGGTAAATATGTAGAAGGGCTTTCAGGCAATAGCGCGAAAATCAAAGATTTCTCCAAAAAACTACTCCAATTTGGTATAGAAGCCGCCAAACTTATCAAGGATTTCGGTGGTGCGCCTATCTTCATTGGTGGTGATGATTTATTGTTTTTTGCCCCCATTAAAAATGCAAAAGACGGCGAGAAAGGTGACGGCGGAACGGTCTTTTCCCTTATCAGGCAAATTGATAAAAAATTTCACACCCATTTCCCAAAGGCACAAGGCAGCCCTACTATGTCCTACGGTATTTCGATGACCTACTACAAATACCCGATGAACGAAGCTCGCGATTTGGCATATCAAACGATGACTTATGAAGCCAAAAACAAGAAGTTTTACGCCAATAAAAATGCAGTAGCTTTCAACCTTGTAAAGCATAGCGGACAGGATATTAAATGCGGTTTGGAAAAAGGCTTCGGGGCAAACAGAAACGCCTACGATATGTTTTTGGATTTGCTCGAAACGACTTTGATGGATGAAAAAGCCAACTTCATCAATTCCATCACTTACACCCTCGAATTCCAGCGAAATACCATCAATCACCTGATGACATTAGCGGACAAGGACGATAGAATTCAAAACTTTTTCGACAATAATTTCAATGAAGATATTCACAAAAAAAACAAACGCTTTATGGCTGGTATCGTGGATTTGATAAAACAACTCTACGTTGAGTACCCAACAAATGTAGATGAAGGCAGACAACCCCTTGACAAGCTCTACGCCATGCTACGATTTATTCACTTTGTAACTTCTGACGAACAATGAGCAAAATAAAACAAATCATACTTACGCCATTGAATAAATTTTTCTTTGGCGGTGAAAACTTCTTTGATGCGGAAGAGGGCGTGTTCTACTTTCAGACCTCACGCGACTTCCCACAACAGACCACTTTATTGGGTGTAATCCGGCATCAAATCTTACTGCAAAATAACTTGATGGACAGCAATGGCATCAAAGATGAAACGACTGCCACCACATGGATTGGTGCTGAGAGTTTTTCGCCTAATACGACACGTCATTTTGGGAAAATACAACAACTCTCTCCGGCATTTATCAGCAAAAATGGCGCACAACTACAGCCGAATTGGAGGGCAAAAATAGAGGTAGATGACCCTAAAGACCCAGAGGAAAAGAAAAAAATAATAGTTATCAAACCCTTTTCTTTTTCCAATTCACAAATAAAAGCCTCCTTTCACAGTCAAGCGAAACAAGATATTTCGGTCATTGAGAATTACAGTGAAAAGGGCGGTATCGAAAAGGGATTTTTAGATATTGCCACAAAGACATTTTATCTGTATAAAGATGTCTATGACAAGCGCGAAGAACCTCAAATTGGTATCAATAAAATGGATAGATACCGTAATAATATGACAGACGACGAAGGTTTTTATAAATTCAAATACTGTCGTTTGAAAGAAGGTTTTGCTTTTTCATTTTATGTAGAAGTAGCCCATGATGTGGAACTCGAAGATGCCATTATCACGATGGGAAAAGAACGCTCTCCTTTTAAAATGGAAGTGAAAGATGCAAACGAAATACCTTTTCAAAAGGCTGACATTCAGCAAGGTAGTAAAATTGTTTTACTATCTGACGCAAATGTACCAAATGAAATTTACGACCATTGCGATGCGATAATTTCCGATACGATTAGTTTTAGAAATTTTGGACGCAAAGTATCCAAAACAGATAATTATGCTGCAAGACCTAAGACTTCTTCTCGACTCAATTTGCTCAAACGCGGCAGCATCTTACAAATCAGTAAAAGTGCGAATATTGACAGCGTAAAAAAACTTTTACAGAACGATAATTTCCGAACAATCGGCTACAATTTTTACACCAATTACTAATCACAAATCACTATAATATCATGCAATTCACACCAGAATTATACAGCCTGACGGCAATGACCAACATGCACGTAGGCAGTGGCAAAAATAACTACGGTATCATTGACAACCTCATTCAGCGCGATGTTGTGTCGGGGCATCCGACCATCAATTCATCGAGTTTGAAGGGAGCGATGCGTGAGTTTTTTAGCCACAGTACACCCGCGAGCTTAGTCGAATACGTCTTTGGTAGCGACCCACAATCCGACAAAAGCAAGACCAACAAACAGGGCGCATATCGTTTTTTTCCTGCACAGCTGTTGAGTATACCTGTACGTTGTGATGTATTGCCTTTTGTCAATGTCACGTCACCTACCGTAATCCGGCATTTTTTAACTCTATTAGAGGTTTTCAATATCACTAATGAGAATGAGAATGAGAATGTACTCAAAAATTGGCTAGGGAAATTTACTGGCGAACCTATCCACTTTGAGGAGGGGATAGACGAAATGACAATTGAGTCCACCGAAATAAAAGCAAAACGAATAGATAATTTTGAAGGAATAGACAAAGTACGCAATTTGTTAGGTGATTATCCTGTACTTGTCTCCGACGAACAGTTCAGCGAATTGACAGGAGATAATCATTTACCCGTCATTGCTCGCAACCATCTCGAAAATGGCATCAGTCAAAATCTTTGGTATGAGCAAATACTGCCGCGACAAAGTCGTTTTTATTTCATCGTACTGACTCCTGATAATAACACAACAAATAAGTTCAGTCAGTTTAATGAAAAAATAAAAAAAGAACTCATACAAATCGGCGGCAATGCCAGCATTGGTTATGGTTTTAGTAAGATTTCACAAATTTAAAACCCATTGATAATGAGAAAAATAGACAAACTAATTCAGCAAGTAATTCCTATAATTACGACTACAGAAATTGCCATAGATGGCATAATTGATAAGCAATTCAAGGGTTATGTTTCCTCCTACGGTGCTGCCATTACACAGTCCGGTTTATTGGCAGCAACGATATTCTTTGAAAATAAAGATGCTGATACAGAAGCTACACGGGAGAAAATACCCGAAGCCATTTTGCACCTAATCGGAGCGCAAAAAAGATTCAATAAACTCAGCGATTATATCCTTGACAATCCAAAGGAAAAAGATAAAACTGTTTCGACAAAATCGCACAGCCAAAAACTACGCCTTATCAGCGAAGCTGCCGTAGCACTCAAAATAGCTATGCGAACATTTGAATTCACAAAAGAAAAATTAGCAACATGAATACACCAAATATAGGCTGGCTATACTTCAAGGATTATTACGAAAAACTCCACCGTACTGACCTCAATGAATACATGGAAACGTGCAAAAGAAAAAAGGAAAAGCCAAAATTCGATTTTGATAATAAAAATAAATGTATTTTCGAGCAAAAACTCGACGACCACCGCTATAATTTACTGAAGATAAGTACCGCCAATAATAGTTTTATTGTGCGTACCGAATATCCGGGACTCATTACGGGTACGGGTATCACGCACGATTTCTCGCATGAGGACGCACTCAAACTTGGCTTTAGCTTCGACCATACTACGGGCTTGCCCTATATTCCGGCTTCTTCGGTCAAGGGCATGTTGCGGGCATATTTTCCGCAAAGATTACTCGAAATTGCAGAGAAAAAGAAAAAACAAGCTGAAAAAGAAAACAAACCCAAGCTACTCGAAGAGGCTAAAATGTTTGAAGATAAAGGAAAGGCTATACGTGACTACCTCATCGCTAACTTGGCGAATCTTGGTGTAGAAGGCGTTACGCCTGACATTCTGCATCGCTTGGAACTCAACATCTTTGAAGGCTATGACGGCAAACCGGGTAAAGAAGATAAGCACCGCAACTCCATCTACCAACGCGATATTTTCTTTGATGCTTATCCGCAATTCAGTGGCTACGAAGGCAACGGCAGCTCAAAAGACGCAGGGCGTTTTCTCGGCGAGGGAGTCATCACGCTACATGGCACTGACCCATTCAAAGACCCAAAGCCTATCAAATTCCTCAAAATACTACCCAATGTTGCCTTCTCATTCCAATTCCGATTACACGATGTCACCATTGACGACATTACGATAGATACCACCAAAAAATATATGCTCTTTCGTGAATTGCTCACGCAATTTGGTATCGGAGCGAAGACGAATGTTGGGTTTGGGCAGATGGTTTGAATTTTAAAATCTAACTCACTATGACTAAGAAAAACAATAATTATTCTGTGAATTTGAGTGAAATTGAGCTAATTTTAAGACAACTCTTTGAGGAGTATACTAATCCAATTCATGAGAGATTTGATAGCCTTGAAGTTGCCATAAATTACTTAAAAGAATCTTTTGACACCTTTTTGCGAAGTATTGATAAAGAAAAAAGTAGTATAAATGAAGATAGTTCAGAGGCTAATAAAGAGGCAAAAGGAATATTGGAAACCTTCAAAAATCGCATAGGAAAAATCACTAACCCAGAATTTGACTCTAAAAAACAGGAAATTTTAAATGAGCTTAATGGGAAAGCCACAGCTTCACACAAGCTTAAACTTACCGTACCGCTTATTCCACTTTTTTTAAAATACGAGGGCGAGATAAATTTTTCTGCGAGTGAATCATTTAACTCATGGAGAGATTTGAAACGCATATTTATAAAGAGAGGAAGGAATAACGACGCTTCCAAAAACAAAGAAACCATTACAGAGGAAGAACGAAAACGTAAAGAAGAAGAAAAAGAAAAGGAAAATAAGGATTGGGAAAAAGCTATATCCAAAATGGATGTTGTAACGTTTGAAAATTTTAAACGTCGATATATACACAATACACAGAAGGTTAATATGGCGAATGTGTTCATAGAAATCATAGGTGAATGGGATATGATGATTCAAAACTTGGAAAAAGTCATAAACATATATACCGCTAATAGAAATTCTATTAAGGAGTTTCTGCAAAAAAAATCCGAGTATTTAAAAAAGCTAAAAAAGAAAGCAGAAAAATTTACTTCAGATGATGAAATAAATGAGTTTTTAAGTGAAATGAGGAACTCCTTTGATGCCATAGAGATGATTCCCGAACTACCAGCAGCTATTGACAAAAACGAATTAATAAAAATTAGTTATAATGGTAATGAGTTACATGTCTGTAAAGAGCCAATAAAAATTGAAACTTTCAAAATATATTGTCGAACTATAAATCAGGATTGGTTAGATAAAATTGGAAAGAAAGATGATGATACAAATATCGCAGTATTTACAAGTTGGATTGATGCCGTGAAATTAGCAGATGAACTAACAAATGAATTCGGTTTAACTACATTCAACCATAGGACAAAAATTGATAGTTTAGACAATATAAAAGCAGACGGTTTTCGTCTTCCTACCTCTGATGAATTAAAATTCATTTTAGGGCATTCTGATGTTATTTCTTATAATGAAATTAATGAGTGGTGCTACGATTATGATAAAGAAAAATTCGAGGATGAATATTACGAAAATGATAATAGTCAACGTATGTCTATATCAAAACGTAATGTTACAACTGATGAAAATAGCAATGACGAAACGCAGACAATGGAGGAGTTTCTTTATTCATCACAACAAGAAATTGAGGAGAATCAGGCACTTACCTTCCGTCTTCTCCGCCCCCAAAAATAACCAACCAAAGCCAAAACAATAAAAAAATAAAAAAAATGCAGCACACCACCACCTTGCACCTCACCCTCGACCTCCCCCTCCGTGACCACCAACTCCGTCAATTCCGAGGTGCGATGGCAGAACTCGCCGGATGGGAAAACCAGCACTTCCACAACCACATTGACGCCGGACGCACGACCCGACAAGCCCCCCTCATCCAATATCGAACGGTGGACGGCAGGGCGAGCATCTATGCCATTGGCGAGGGGGTAGAACAACTCCGCGGCTTGCTCCGTAAGAC
>ENA-ORXC01002326-ORXC01002326.1-marine-metagenome-genome-assembly--contig:-NODE-2326-length-10458-cov-4.773336_pt1 | contig 10458 bp, 7 predicted proteins | sample MGYA00237865_ERZ511478 | MGnify/ENA metagenome assembly ERZ511478 | reverse complement strand
GGCTGAGAGTTGCCGCCAGTAATCTTGCAAGCCAATCACCGTGTCTTGCAGGAGTCACGCAGAGCCATTGCAACCCAGAATGAGATTTCCTGAGATTTTTGGGCCGCTTGCTTGGGCCTGAAGAGGGCATAGAGAGGGTTCTGGGCCAGACCTGTGATTTCTCATGAGATCAACAAAACTCTTCAGATTTCTTGAGATCCTGATGTGCATTTCCAGTGCGCAGAGCTGCATGGGGAGACTTTGTAAGGAACTCAGATGATTCTTAGCCTTTCCATTGGTCCACGTACGCTGTTGAATGATTGAACCACTCTGCAACTGCCATTCTTTGGAGGTCAGCAATAGATTCATACATGATCTGATTGGTGCACGTCAGATTTTTGTGCCTCTGGCCAAGATTGCTGCTTTCCCTCTCGCACTCCTGTTCACTTCACCCAAAAACCAGAAGCCATCTGAGTCATTAGGGAATTAGCAACAGAATCTTGGTAGAACAGCGAGGCATCTGTTGATAACTGCAATGGGTAATTACTGCTGTGCGAGTGGGCTTGCGATAATGAAGCAAAACGAGCAGAGAAGCAAAAAGGCGACCGACTGGGGTATACACACTCGCTCTCCCCGCACGGCGCAGGAAGTACCTAGAACGGCCGCGGCATGCGCATCCCGAGCTTGGCCTCCATCACCGAGTGCAGCTCGCGCGGCGCGTCCACACCCTCCGACGGGTCCCCCAGCACGTCCTCAAACGTGAGCTTGAGATCCCGCCCGGCCATCGACTCAAGGCCGACAAACTCGGATCGCAGGCTGCCGAGGCGGTGAAACTGGCTGAGGATGCGCTCCTCCATCATCATCGACAGAGGCAGAGCGGCGCCGTGGGTAGCCGCCAGCATTTGCCGCTCCGTGTGGACCGCGTTGATCGCCCACTGCGAGGAGCCAGTGTAGCAAGTGTGCGCCAGGGTGTAGGGAAGGTCGGGCGGGATCAGTAAGGAAGGAAATTGTAGGCAGGTTGGCAAGTGGAGCAGCGCCGTACAAACGAGAATGGCATGACCAGGAAGCGCGATCCCAGGACAAGAGTCAAAAGAGGAAAAAGCAATCAAGCAGCCAAAGGTAAAACGAGTGTGACACCGCCACCGGTCGCAAACAGAAGCAGGAGACGAGTCGAAGGCGATGTACAGGCAATATGGACACAGTGATCAGTTGGCTGCCAGGTGATGCGAGGTGGACCCGCGCAGTAGCGAGATGAGGATCCGTCCGGTGGCCGAGCGAGAACGCAGGAGAAGGCAAACAACAGGATTTCCCCCCAGTATGCGGCGTACCAGAAGCGCCAACACACGGTCGGGCGCGCCTCCACAGCGGGGTGTGCAAGGAGGGGGAAACATCAACACGGGCGGCCAAGCCACCACGCCCGCGACTCGCTCTACACCAATTCGTAGCACTCTACAACACAACAGTGGGCATCCCAAGTACCTTGTCTTGAATCTCCTTCACCGGGTGCAACACGCTGGCGTCGGCCGCCACCGACGCGTGGCCGGCGCGGAGCACGTCGCAGTTGGTCACCAGCGGCACGCTCTTCTCCAACGGCAGGCGCTCCATCGTACAGCGCTCGTAGATAACGGCACGGGAGGGGAAAGGTCGTCCACGTCCGAGACTGCGTCGGCTCACACGGCAGGCAGGGGAAAACCGACACGGTCAAAAGGGGCGCGTGGGGCAACACGGCAATGCGCGCGCTTGGCGAAGGAGCAATGCGCGAGGCCTGTTGGTACAGTAGCAGGCCACGGGACAGCGCTGCAACGACACAAGGACAGCAATGTACTTGTCGTGAAACGAGCGCAAGAATTGATTTTGACCTACTGATTTCAAATTTTGTAGAAAAATTGCGGAACGTGGTCAGGTCCACCTGTCATGGACCCGTATTGTCCTTCCGCCAAAAAGTGGAGAGTCCAGGCCTGTCAACAAGGCGCTTTTGTGCGTTTGATTGGCCCAAACGTCGATCCACCTGTCTGGGACTGTCCAGCTTTTGGCGCAACGACCATAAGACAACACAAGGTGGTCGAGTGCACCTGTACAGGGACCATTACGGGTGGACTCGACCGCGTTTCTTTCTTTTTGCTACGGGTGCACGGCCTTGCGACCGTGTGGCGCACCACCAACCGCGCGGCTCGACAAGCGCAGCAAGACGCGTGGTCGCCACCGCAGCCGGCAGACGCTACCAAGAACCGCCCGCGGTGGCACCTGCGACCAACCGTCGGGCCGCCACAGCGGCGGCGGCGAACGACGGGGGCGCGTCACAGCAGGGAGCGACGGCCACCCGCCCGCGCGACGTAGCCGGCGCCCACCCGGCGGCCGACGCACCTCCCCCGCCCCCGACCGGCGGCGGCGGCGGCGGCCCAGACGCCGGCCCCGTAACGCTGCGCGGCTGCGGCGCGACGCTCCCACCGTGTCCCCAATCGCGCGGCGGGCGGTGGCGGCGGTGACCGCCGTCGGCCGCACGACGCGGGAAGCCGCGGCCGGCTGGCGACGCGTGGCAAAGGTAGAGTGGCGGCCACGCCGCCGACGGCGCGTGGGTGCGCCGGGAAACGGAGAACGAGGCTGGGGGCGGCGACGCCTTGTTTTTCTGTTTTCGGTCGGTCGCCGCTCAGCCGCCCCCGGCCCGCCCGCCGCCGTCGAGGCCAGGGCACCGCCGCTTGGTCGGCGCAGCGACCCCCCACGACCAAACGCAGACGCCGCGATCGCGTCACACTCACAAGGGGCGCTTGTCAGCCTGGTGGGGTTTGCAGCAGTGCCCCTATTTTGGGGGCGCGGGGGCGGAACAGCGCCTACAGCGCCCAAACAGCGCCCCAAGAAAATGAGAAGAGCTTCTCGCAGCGGCCCTTGTAGCCCCCATCACGTGTCTTCAATTGTTCAGTGGCACCATAGATTTGTTGTTCTTGATTTGTAAGGCTCTCAGAGTTCTTGGAGAAGTTACAAGTCGCTTTGGATTTCCCTGGACTTTAGTGTAGGGTACTTCTCAGGATGAGCAAACACTGACCACCGTCCTCCCCATGAGCCCCTGTTAATTTTTTTTGGAGGCCAGTGCACGTTGCGGCAGTGCTTGACAACGAGAAGCTGTGCAAGTACGTACAACGGGACCGTGACAACGACACAGGACGTTGTGCTATGTGTTCTTGGCATGAACATGTCCGCAAGCCTTGGGCAATGTCGCCCATGTTTTTGCACGCCCAGCTGGTTGTACTCGATGGTGACGGCGCCGTCCTTGGCGGGCTCCCCAACAATGGACGCGTACTCCTTCATGTCCTTCTCATAGTGCGCGAGCGTGCCATCGAGATCGGAGAAGAGCACCCGCACCGGCGCCATCGCGGGGGCGATTGTATCGCAACGCGATAGGAGTTGGCGAGAGGGCGGCGAGGGGGAGCGGCCGCAGGCGGATGCAGAGGCGGAAGGAGTCGCGAGGTTGTCGACAGACACAGTCGCACCGCCCAGGAAACAAGCAAGGACACGTCACCCCGGAAGACGCCGCGGGTGGCAATCCAGAGCGGCTGGAAGAAAGCGCCAACCGCGCACACCGCGTCACCCCGTCGCCGTCGTCGTGCCAGGGGCGGAGGAGCGAGGGCCACCGCCTGCAAGGCACCCCACCCCAGAGGCAACACTCGTGCAGAGTTGCGTCACAGCGTGGCGGGTGCAGCCCCGTCGCCGATGACGCACGAAAGCTGTGTGGGTGAGGGGGGGGCGACGCGGCCGAAACAATCGCCCATCGGCGTACGAACGTTGGTGCAGCTCCCGGTCTCCGCACCGACGTCTCAAGTAGCCCGCGGAGTGTGTCCCGTTTAAGCAGCACAAATGGCGTTGGTGGGCGAAACTTCATGAGAGTGGGCGATGCCCACGATGAAAACCGCCAGTCATCGTGCGGCACTCGAGCATCGTCGGAGCATATACCACCAGTCCTAGAGGCCGAACGGAATCTTTGGACTGCGTCCGCCGCTTGCGGACATGTCATGGACAGTCTCCCGGACCGGTCCGGGAGGCGGTCCGAAACCCAGTTCCGGACAGGGGCCACATGCAAGGTGCTGTCGAGCATGCTGGCACCAACGGGCGCGGTCGCGAGCGGAATCCTGCGACACCACTTAACATGGGCCAATGAGACGTCAAGGATCTTGCTTAGACGCTAGTTAAGCTATAAATGTTGTTCGCCTGTAGGCCACTTCCGGATCGGTCGCATTTTCTCGGCACCGGTCGTTCGAGGCAATACGCGCGAACGTTCATTCCGCGTTGACTTCGTCCGTTGCAGCCGTCGCCCGCAAAGGGATGCTGCGAACAAGACCGACGCCACCACGACGAACTAAAAGGACCACACTCGGCTGCTGCCAACGGGCCTGCTGTCGTTGGCCTCATGGCTGTTCTGTTGAACCACACGGGCCGGGGCGGGGCAGGGGCCGAAGGCGCGGCGACGGAGCGCCATGACACGCCGCGGCGTCTGCATGTACAATCGCCACTGCCACAGACACCTACTAACTAGACTGGAAGTGCGGATGATGTTTGTACAGAGAGAGTATGTTACATTTTACGACAACGACGCTCGCTGTCCCGCGCCACGGCACACCCGTGCCCGCGCACGCCCGCGCGCCACGGCACACTCGTGCCTGCGCACGCCCGTGCCTCACCAACGGCAGAGGAGAAAGAACGCCCTCAAAGACCCGGCCGCATCGCGCGTGTTGTCCACGGGAAGAAAGGGTTGGTAAAGTAACGTGCCATACGCCGCTCCGCGGCCGTGTCCGGCTGCGTCAACGGCGTGGCGTACAGGCCGAGGCGGTCCGACAGGTCCTGATAGTCCATCTGCACGTCCTCCGCCCGAAGGGTGCGGGCCGCGTCCACAACCTCCAGCGCGGGGTGGTCGTCTGCATCGCTGTCGAAGTCCCAGCCCAGCCGTACACAGTTGAAGCTCGTCAGGATGCAGCCGGCGCGCGGAGCTACCGGCCGCATGCGCTGCAACACGACGCAGTTACGGCGGCACGCGCCGATAGACCGCAAATTGACTCGGAGGCGCCCCCACCCAATGCCGCCGTCTGTGGTCTCGTACCTCACGAAGGAATGCCACGGCTTTCCCGCAAAGTCGCGCGTGGCGCGGAGGTGTTGCAAGATGGACGGGGCGCCCCATTCGAAGCGGGCGACGATGCGCACGGTGTTGTGCGTCGTCACCCACGTGGTGCCGACGGCGCCAAGGGCGTGTGCAATCCGCGCCAATGCGGGAGAGCGCGCAAGGGCGGCCACAGGCACGCGCCGGGCGCGACCTGCTAACGGAAAGTCATCCGTCCTTGTGGGCACGCTGCCCGCCGAGTTGCCGTCGGCAGCTGCACAGATGGCCTCGTCGACGCCACCGCCCGAGTCCAGGTCGCCTCTCATGGGGGCCCCCGTGTCCTCTTCGGCCTCTTGCAGAATAGCAGACTGCGCTTCATCGCAGCGCATCATCTGCAACGTCACGTTGGGGCCCCGCTTGTTGCTGCGGCGGAACATCTGCTTGCATGAGGCATGCAGCCGCTCGTTCTCGGACGTGTCACCCTCCAACAGGTTTCCGCGCCCGCGCAGCTCGGCACCGAGGTGCTGCACCAACCGATGCAGCTTGCTGGTGTTCTTACACTTGTAGAGGGTCTGCACGCAATCGACGCGGAGCGCGTGGGCGGCGCCCTCCATTGACTTGATCTGCTCCTCCGTCATGGACGTGGTGCTGGCGACGTTGTCGCCAAAGAGGGCACCGCCGAGCTGCGCCGCGCGACAAAACGTCAGAAGCACCGCGTCTTCAACCGGAATGGAGCCAAACACCTGGAGGTAACGCGGCGTGTTGACTACGTCGGGGCCGGGGAGGTCTTGGCCGGGCGCCAGCGTCTCGCCAACGTCCGCAGTTCGGGCGGCGTCGCCGCCCGCTTCTGACTCCCAGTCGGATATGCTGGCAGCGTCCGTCACGCCGTCGTCGCTTCCGTTCTCCGCGGCGGAGGACGCAACCACAGCACCGGCGATAGGCGCTTCCGGCAGACCGTCGAGCATCTCATCGCCCGGGTTGTCGGCGCCACGGGGACCAACGGCGCCTGCCAGCATAAAGGGCCCGAAGACAGAGAAGTGACGCCAGGTTCTCCCTGTCATGGTGGCCTGCATGTCGCTCATGGGCACGAAGCAGCTGAGAGTGGGGGAAAAGCATATATACACGGCAGCCAATGAGGGCATGAAAGTGGTTAGCCGACGCTAGCTCCTACGACGGCCACAGGCCGCACGGCCCCGGCTCCGTACCCCGCACCGGTTCCATCTCCCCGCCAGTTGCTCGCTCTCCTCTTTTCAGCCGTCCGCCGCAGGCTCGCAGCAATCGTGTTTCAGACGTACCCGGGTGGCGCCGGCGAGGCCTGGCAGTTGCGCCCCAGCTGCATTCCGCGGAGGTTGATCGCACCTAGCGTAGACGCCACGGAGCCGTAGCGCGCGCCACCGCGGCCCCGACACAGGCCCTCCAGGGCCACGGGCAGCCGCTGTGCGAGCATGCGAAGGACACCAAGCTTCCATACGTGCAGCACGTCAAACGACGCGATGCGGTAGAGGTTGGCAGCGCCCGTGCCGAGTCCGTGGATGGCACCGAGCGGGGGGGCAAAGGCAAGTCCGCTGTGCTCCTCACGCAGCGTGCGGCGGCGGCTTGGGCGGGGGTCGGTCGCCCGTACGACCGATGCCGCAAGCTGGGCGTCCAGCGTCGCTATGGGGTCACGGTCGACCGCCGCGATGCCGTGCATGGCGTTGTTAACGCGCCGATCCTCCATGCAGGGGGAACAGAAGAAGCGGCACTGATTACCCATGAGCCCATAGAACCGGCGCTCCTCCACCTGGTCGACAACGAGACCAACGACTCGCGGCACCAGCCGCACAACGCCGTGCCCGCCCACAGGCGCCGAGACGCCCGTCTCGCTCGCGCGGGCCAACGTCCGCGTCGAAACCGCAATACAGCGGTGAAAGAGGTCGCTGCGAGCGTCACTGACGGCGAGGCGCGCCGCGGCCGTCTTCTCAATCGCCTTTGGGATATGATGGATGTACCCCGCCGTCGTCCACCCCCCGCCGTTGTCCAATACGTTAACGAAGTTCGCGCGCACCGGGAACATGTAGCATGCGCCCGACCACGAGACTAGCGCCTCGTCGGCGTGTAGCTGCACCCCCATCACCCGAGCGTTGCCGCCGTGCATGCGCCGCACGCTCCGCCATTCTCCCAGGTAGAGGTCCGAGTCCAGGGTCCCGTGCCGAATCCGCGCGTCGTCCTCGTCATCTCCTGTATTCAAGTTCACTGCAGCGAGGTTCGTCGGGTCCCCGAATGAGACGTGGTTGGCCGCCGCCAGCGCGTCCAGCCCGGCCTGGAGAATATCACTAAAATAGTAGGTGTACGTGTTGTCGCCCACCAAGATAGGCACCTTTTGCCAATGACGGACCGCCAGTACGCGGTTTGTCTCGTGCCGCACCGCGTTGAGGAAGTTGCGCGGCGACGGGAACGCGGCAGAGACCGGGCCCACTGCGGCGGTGCCACTGGCCGCCTCGCTCTCGATGAGGCCGAGCGTCGCCGCGTAGCGCGTCTGGTCGCGCTCGGCCAGACCGCTGCCGCCGGCGGTCAGCGCAAAGCGGAGAGCGCCGCGCAGCGCCGGCGAGCCGAAACACGTCGGGCGGCTCGCCCAAGAGGCGCTGACAACAGGCACGGCCATGGACGCCTCGGGCAGAGCCTCGTAGTAGGCCCGAATGCGCGCGGCCGTGCTACTAAGGAAGACGTGCTGCTCCATCGGTGCCTCGGTTTCGCACACCGACAGCGTATCAATTCCTGCGTCCAGCAAGTCGCCTGCGTCGTAGTACGCGCCGTACTCGGCGGCCTCGATGTCGTCGCGGTCCGACGCCGTCCCTGAGCTTCCGCTGACGTCGCTGTCACAGGCGCCCTCCCCGCCGTTTGCAGCGCCCGGGGCATCCGTGCCCTCCAACGGCGCCCGCAAGTTGCTGCCTGCAGCTGCGTCCATGGCGCCGTCGCCGATCACGTTGCCAACACAGTAGAGCGCTTCATCCGCGTCGTCAACTCGCGGAGGCGGCCAGTCCTCAACGCCCACGCAATGGGCAGCCTCCTGGGTTCCCGCGCCGCCGACCTTGTCGTGCTCTTCGTCGGCGTCATCCATCAGCGGGGGCGGCTGGTCCAGTCGGTCTTCCGCCTCCATCTGTACTGCCGCCTTGTGCGCCGCCTGCTCCAGCCGCTCGACAATGGAGAATGCCGGCTGCACTGTGCGCTCCTGCAACGCGACAGGGGCGGTGTCGGGTGCCAACAGGGCAGGAGGGGGAGCGCCGACGCCAAACGTCCCGAAGACGAGGTGCGCCGTCGGCGACGACAACCCAATGAGTCGGCTCTCGTTCGCGTGCGACGTCTGGATGTGGCGGCCGAGGTTGGCGGTGGTGGCGTACGTCATGTCACAGTAGTTGCCCTTCACGTCCGAGCGGGACGAGAGAGCCGGAGGCGCCATGATGACGGTGAAGATATAGAGCGCAGGGGACTTCACAGTAAGGCGGGAGACAGGGAACTGCAGAGTGAGGAGCACAGTGGATGGCCGGCGCGGCGATGGTGGGGGGACGACGTGCAGGTGAGAGAAGAAGAGCCAGTCGAAGGGCAAAAACGTGCAGGCAAGCGTGTCTTTATAGGGGAGCGAGGCCAGAAGGGGGCAAACGGCTGCGTCGCACGGGTCAAAATCTTCCGCATGCGCAGGACCGGACACCCGTCTCCGACCGCGGGCCCGTGCCCCAGACGGTCTCATTGTCCACCCACCTCTCCACACCCACTCCCCAATCCCAACAGCCTCGCCGACCGCGTAGTAGCGACCACCAGCCGCAGTAGCGCCCCGACAACGGGAACGCCCCTCGCGCAAGAGCACTTTGCAGCTCACCATAACAAGGCAGACACAAGTTCCCCCCGCGTCACATCGCCAAGACGCTCCGCCCGCGCTGGACCGGTCGTCGGCTTAGCCTCACGCGACACGTACCAGCGCCGAGCGGGGTGCAAAGGACTCAAGCACGCACCCCCCCAATGCACGCGCATTTCGGCGTCGCGCAGCGCAGTGTTGTCCCCCTCCAACGCGGACACGCGCTTCAGCCCGAACCGAAAGACCAGCGGTACGCCGGCTGCCGTTGATTCCGCCAAGTTTGCAGCGGCCGCGCGGCGGCGCCCGCACAGAGCCTAGCAGGCGCCTTCGCAACTGACAACGGGCGTGGGCAGAGGCATCATGCATGATGCCGTACCGCAGGTCAGAGGCACTGCGAGCGCCCCTCTCCCGATGACCCCCCCCGGCCTCCCGTCAGTCCCTCCACTATTCCCTTGCACTCAATGACCGGTCCTCGATCCTGCTCCACTCCGTCAAGGCCACTCAAAAGTCGTCGATAGTAGACGATGGCCACGCGAGACCGGCGACATACGCCGTACCCCAAGGCAAAAAAGAGCAGCAGGAACTTCGCTCCCGTCAGAGCTGCTGCGACGGCGGAAAGAGAGCTTCGAGGAAACCAGACCCGCAACTGGCTAGGATATACGACCACTTCACCGTTCTGTCCTTTAATTGGGATCGAAAGCCATCATTTTTCGGAACTTGCGCCCGAGGAAATGCAGCGCTCGATTCGATGCGGACCCTGTTGATTGCCGAACACCAATGAGAGTGCCGGCTGCGCACCAGTAGCACCCCCTCAACAGATTGCTACAAGAAATACACCCAATGAATGGGATCTATAGGTGTACTCACATGCAACTCGCATGCAGGGGAATCTTTGGCCTCTTGCGCAAATGGCCGATACTGTCCGCGGTGGGGGTCTCCGACTAGGCGCGCCAGGACGCTCACTCGTCGCCCCGATCGCCACCCCCCAGCCACCCGCTGCCGGGGCGCGCGTTCTTGCATTGTACGAGTAGAGGACACGCCACACCCTTTCCCCTCCGACCCTCTCTTTACCCCCCCATTGCGTGGGCACTTGCCCGCACCACTGATGTTCCTGCATTTCTCGTACGATTGCGGGGGTGTCCTCTACCTGACGCGAGGACGGGTCGGTCTTGCATGCGTTGTGGTGTGGCGCCTTTGTGGGGCGTGCGCAATGGTCCTCCACCGGCGGGCTGTGTGCCGCAGCCGGCAGACGGGCTCCTGTGCGGACACGGAGGACGGCGCTGTGCACACCCCGCCTGCACGGCCACCCGCAGGCCGTTGGCACCGACGTGGGGCGCTCCAGCCGCCCCGCCGGCTACTTATACGGCCGTCCGCATCGTTGGCGAGACAACTGACGTTTCCTCAACGCACCGCCGGCTGTGACACCGTGCCTCCACTGCTTCCTCCGCCGTTCCCTCTTCGCTGGTTACCCTGCTCTGATCCCCCCGGCACGTTCGTCCTGCCGGGAGCGATGCAGGCGTTCTTCTACCGTCCGACGCTCGCGGTGGTCCCCCCCCCCCCCCACCCC
>ENA-ORXC01002325-ORXC01002325.1-marine-metagenome-genome-assembly--contig:-NODE-2325-length-10464-cov-3.314239_pt1 | contig 10464 bp, 13 predicted proteins | sample MGYA00237865_ERZ511478 | MGnify/ENA metagenome assembly ERZ511478 | reverse complement strand
GGGGGGGGGGGGGGCGGGGGCTGGGGGGTCGGGGACATGGGGCGGCTTTCGCTAGGCGGGCATTCGTCGGCATGGCCGGGAATGTCTGCCCGGGGGATGGCTCTCCGGCGACGGCGGGGCGGAGGGAGGGGACGCCAGGCGGGTCCGTGCCGGAGAGCCGGGGGCGTTCCGGGCGGGGGCCTATGGTGAGGCAGCGGCCCGGAACGCGGGTGGTCCCGCCGCCTCGCGTGGCGGGCGGCGGGCTTCGCCGTGGGGACGGCGAAGGGCGGGTCGGCGTGATGTAAGGACGGAATCGGTTCTAGGGCTTTTCTCGTCTGCCTCGCACGCGATGGGGCGTCTGTTCGCGGCGGATCGAGTGCGGGGCAGGAGCCAGTGGTCGATTTCGTCGGTATCACGCGCGGTCAGGGGACCGCGCGTTCCATCAGGCCGAGAATTCGAGCAGCTTGATCGCGGCGAAATCCGTCACGTCGCCGCCGACACGGCGGGTGGCGTAGAACAGGACGTGGGGTTTCGCGCTGTAGGGGTCGCGCAGGACGCGGAGATCCGGGCGCTCGGCGATGGTGTAGGCAGCGCGGAAATCGCCGAAGGCGACGGCATGCGCGCCGGTGCCGATATCGGGCATGTCCTCGACGATCAGGACGGGGTAGCCGAGAAGGCGGGCGGGCTGACCCTCGGTCAGGCCCTCGGCCCAGAGATAGCGGCCATCGGCGTCCTTGAGCTTGCGGACGGCCCCGGCGGTGGCGGAGTTCATCAGGAAGGCGGCATTCGCGCGGTATCCGGCGGGGAGGGCGTAGACCAGCTCGACCAGCGCGTCGCCGGGGTCGGCGGCGGCGAAGGCGCCGTCCGCACCGGTGCTGACCGCGCCCAGCGATCCCCAGGCCCACGAGGCGTTGGCAAGGACGGGGTGGGCGAGGATGCCCCGGGGCTTGTCGATGCCGTCGCCGTCAATGAAGGCGGCGTTCTCGGCCCGGGCGAAGCGGTCGGCGATGCGCTCGGCCAGCCATCCCTCGACATCGAAGGCGCTGTCGTCGAGCAGGCGCTGGGACGCCTTGGGGGTCGCGCTGAGTTCGTGGAGGGGGATCGAGATGCGGTCGATGGACGGGGTGGCCGTCTCGTTGATGGCGGTGGATTCGGTGATCCAGGCCGCGCCCATCTCGGTATGGTCGATCAGGGCGTCGTAGGCCGTCGAGTCGACCTGCACGATGCGGGCGATGGCGCGCAGCGAGGACGAGGCGCGCAGGACCGATTCGATGCGGCTGGCGGTCTGGGGATCGACGAGGACGCCGCCCTCGGCGGAGACGGCGGTGTTGAGCGCCTTTTCCTCCATGTCGAGGCCGCGCACCCGGTCCTCGTCGCCCTGCCGTACATAGGCGGCGAAGGCCTTGCGGTGGGGGGTGGTCGCGTCGGCGCGGGTGGCGGAGAGGTGCGGGCGGGCGGCGGCGACGGCCTTGCGGTCGAGAGCGTCGAGGCGGGACGCCTGCTCGCCCAGGCGGCGGTCGAGATCGGAGCGGAAGCCGCGAAAATCATCGGCGAAACCGCTCAGGGCCGACTTGACGTCGGGGGCGGCGGTATCGGAGGAAGCGGGGTCGGTGTAGGGGTGGGGCATGTGGCTCTAATTCCTTTTGTTCGCATTTTGTTCTAGATCACCAGAACAGCGCGCGGCAAGTGTAATTTTTACGTGTGGGTATTTTTACGACGTATTTTTTCGGGGATCGGCGGTACTGCGCGATCTCTCGACCTCGGGACCGATATCGACGGCCCGGAACAGGGACCGCTCTGCCCCGGGCGCAGCGGCTGCACGGCGCATCACGGGGCCTCGACGATCGGCGCACTCTCCCGCGAGGCCCCGGATCGGTGTCCGGGGCGGAGCGGTCCCTGTTTCGGGCCGTGGGCATGGCGGGCGGTTTCGGTTCTCGTCGATGACGAAAAAAGCCCTGCGGCAGGGACCGCAGGGCAAGTCAGGCGTCTGGATCGAGCGTCAGGCGGGACCGGTGTAGTCCTGCCTGACGGGGAACAAGGTGTCTCGGTACTTGTTCGTATTATGTTCTTATGACGATCTCGCATCGTGTGGTCAAGGGAAAAGATCGTAACGGGAACGGGTTTCGTTCCGGTGTCGGGGACGCGACGATGCGGTCGTTCCTGCCCCGCACGACCTGCCCGGTCTGTTCACCGTGGAGAAGACCCCCGATATCGCACGTGCGGCGGCCTTGGTCAGCGCGGCGGTTCGACCATGGGAAGGATCGCGGTTTCCTTGACGGTGTCCATGACGGCGAAGGAGTGGGTCTGCATGACGTGGGGCAGTTGCGAGAGGCGCTCGCCGTGGAGTTCGCGGAAGTGGGCCATGTCGCGGGTGCGGACCTTGAGCATGTAATCGAACGGCCCGGCGATCATCAGGCAGGTCTGGATTTCGGGAATGGCGCGGGCCGCCGCGTCGAACTCGCGCAGGGAACCGCCATGGGTGCGCGAAAGGCTGACATGGACGATGGTGACCTGGGCCATGCCGACGCGAACGGGGTCGATTTCGGCCCGGTAGCCGCGAATCACGCCCGACCGCTCCAGACGCCGGACCCGCTCGGAACACGGGGTTTTCGTCAGGTTGATGCGCGCGGCCAACTCAACCAGAGAGAGGCGGCCGTTCGCCTGCAACTCGTCGAGGATGCGGCGGTCGATCGCGTCGAGTTCCCTGCTCATCCAGTCTTTACGCCTTTTTATTCCTGCAAAACAGTCATATTACCTTAAATTTAGTCAAACTAAGCCCCAATATCTAGTCTTTTCGGCTATCCTTAACACTGCGTTAATCAACGTGCGTCGGGCGCATCAATGCGTTTAGACTGAAAGAATGCAGACGGCAGAGGAGGAAAGATCGTGACGACAATACTCGTAGGCCTGGACGGCCACGGATCCGGGGAACGGGCGCTGGCCCATGCCCAGAAGCAGGCGGAGCTGATCGGGAAGTGCGACCTGCTCGTGCTCTACGTGATCGAATGGTCGCCCTTCTCGTTCCAGACGGCGGAGGAGAACGCGCAGCGTGCGAAACGCCGCGAGGAGGAAATCGCGATGGCGAAGGAGCGGATCGTCGATCCCGCCCTCGCCGCGCTGAAGAAGGCCGGTCGCACGGCCATCGGCATGGTCAAGCATGGCGACGTGGCCGACACGATCAACCGGATCGCCAAGGAAGAGAAGGTGGATCAGATCGTCGTGGGGCGTGCCTCCGACGGGGGATTCGGCAAGCGGATCTTCGGCAGCTCGACGTCGAATCTGGTGATGAGCGCGGTCGTGCCCGTCACCGTCGTGGCATGAGGGGAAATACAGTGAGAGCATTACAGACAGGGGCGCTCGCGGCGCTCGGCAGTGCGGGAATGGCGGGCGCTGCCCTCGCCCAGACGGCGGGAGCCGCGCTGACACCCGAAGCGACGGTGGGCCTGGACGAGCAGGTGAACCAGATCTTCGCGGATGCGACCGGGCCTTTCGTAAGCCTGATCTTCGCCCCGTTTCCGGGGACGAGCTTTCCGTGGATCGTGATGTGGCTGGTGGTCGCGGCCACGATCTTCACGTTCTATTTCGCGTTCGTGCAACTCCGCTTCTTCGGCCATGCCATCGCGCTGGTGAGCGGCAAGTATTCGGACCCGAATGACGCGGGTGAAGTGAGCCACTTCCAGGCACTGACGACCGCATTGTCCGGGACCGTGGGCCTCGGGAACATCGCCGGGGTGGCGGTGGCCGTCGGGATCGGCGGGCCGGGGGCGACGTTCTGGATGATCCTCGCGGGTCTGCTGGGGATGGCGTCGAAATTCACGGAATGTACGCTGGGCGTGAAGTACCGGAACGAGTATCCGGACGGGACCGTCTCGGGCGGGCCGATGTACTACATGTCCAAGGGGTTCAGCGAACTGGGCCTGCCGGGGGGCAAGATCCTCGCGGTGCTGTTCTCGATCTTCTGTATCCTGGGCGCGCTGGGCGGCGGGAACATGTTCCAGGCGAATCAGGCGCATGCGCAGATTTCGGGCATCGTGGGCGATTATCCGGGCTGGATCACGGGCATCGTCTTCGCGGGCGTCGTGTTCGCCGTCATCGTCGGCGGCATCAAGTCGATCGCGAACGTGACCGAGAAGATCGTGCCGTTCATGGGCATCCTGTATGTCGGCGCGGCGGTGGTCATCCTGATCATGAATGCGGACAAGATAGGCTGGGCCTTTGGCCAGATCTGGGAGGGCGCGTTCACGGGCCTCGGGGTTGCGGGCGGCTTCGTCGGTGCGCTGATCCAGGGCTTCAAGCGGGCGGCGTTCTCCAATGAAGCGGGCGTCGGCTCGGCGGCCATCGCGCACTCGGCGGTGAAGACCAAGGAGCCGATTACCGAAGGCTTCGTCTCGCTGCTGGAGCCGCTGATCGATACGGTCATCATCTGCACGATGACGGCGCTGGTGATCATCATCACCGGTCAGTTGATAATGGACGAGACCACGGGTCTGTTCGTGCTGAACGAGGCGGGGACGGCGATCCGGACGGTCGGCGATACCTCCGGCGTGGCGCTGACCTCGGCGGCCTTCGGGGCGAGCATCGGCTGGTTCCCGTATGTGCTGGCGGTCGCGGTCGTGCTGTTCGCGTTCTCGACGATGATCTCGTGGTCGTATTACGGGCTGAAGGCGTGGACATATCTGGTCGGCGAAGGGAAGAAGCGGGAGATCGTCTTCAAGATCATCTTCTGCATCTTCATCGTGATCGGTGCGGCGGCCAATCTGGGGCCGGTCATCGACTTTTCGGATGCGGCGATCTTCGCGATGGCGGTGGTCAATATCTTCGCGCTCTACTTCCTGATGAAGCTGGTGAAGGCGGAACTGCACAGCTACTCCGCACGGCTGAAATCGGGCGAGATCCGGCGCTACGAGCACTGACGATGCAGGGTCCCGCTTTCGCGGGGCTGATGATATGCAAACGGGGGGGGAGGCGGCTGCGGTCGCCTCCCCTTTTTCACGGGCGGTTCAGCCGAACAGGCCGACGGCGTAGAAACCGGCGGCGGCGCTGACGGCGCTGACGGCCATGCCCCAGAGGATATCGACGATCAGCATGGACCAGCGCCAGTCCTTCATGATCGACATCGAGGTCGCCTCGTAGGTGCCGTAGCCCAGCAGGCCGAGGAAGGCCCCGTTGATGAGAGCGGGGGTCACAAGCCCGGCATCCAGCGCCGGAACCACGGCGAAATACACGATGCCCAGCGCGTAGATGAAGTAGAAGCCCGCCGCGACGCCGATCTTCGGATCGTCGCGCATCATGTGGCCGATGCGCTCGCGGAAGAAGGGGCCGATGAAGGTCTTGAGCCAGATGGCATCGAGGCCGAGGAAGACGACTGCGGTGGTGATGCAGGCGATGATGAGGTCCATGGGGTGTCTCCTATGCTGGAGACGGTAGATAGTGCGCGCGGGGCGCAGGTCTACGCGAACGCGCTGGCGGCGGCGCGGATGGCGGTGGCGAGGGCGGCGGCGTCGTCGCTCTGGGCGGGGGACAGGCGGGCGCTGTCGGCCATGGGGAAGGTGACGAGGCTGATCTCCCACAGGTCGATGCGGGTCAGGCGACGGTGGGGACCGGCGCGCTCGGCGGTCACGGTGCGGAAACCGATGGAAAGGCCGTCGAGCGCCCCGGCGGCGAGGAGGGTCGCGGCTTCCTCGCCCTGCTTCAGCGTGGTGAGCAGGCGGCCCCGGACGCGCAGGCCGCGCTGGTCCTCCACGATGGAATCCCAGATTCCGATGGGCTGGGCGGGGTCGTGCTGCCAGAGGAATTTTACCGATGTGGTGCGGGCGCGCAGCGTCTCGGCAAAGGCCCCGGGGGCAACGATGTCGCCGCCGCGATCCGGCTCGCCGAACAAGGCGGCGTATCCCTCGACGCGGCCATGCCGGTCGGGGGTGGCGGTCAGGGCGAGGGGGGCGAACTTGGTTTCGTAGGTGGGGGTCATGGGCATGGTTCCGGAAGGGGGAAAGGTGTATGCGGGGCGATGAACAGGGAGAGACCGCATGGCACTGAAGGATGATCTGAAGGCGCGCTCGGGGGGCGGGTGCGAGCTGTGCGGGGGGACGGAGCAGCGCGCCTCGGTCTGGGCGCTGCCACCCTATGACGCGGGGGATGCGGGGACGTCGGTATTCATCTGCGGCGCGTGCCGCTACGGGGCGGAAGGGGACGAGCCGCTGAAGGGACCGGGGTGGCGGATGCTGGGGGATGCGGTGTGGAGCACGGTTCCCCCCGTGCAGGCGCTGGCGTGGCGGATGCTGCACCGGGTGGACGGGGCCTGGGGGCAGGATCTGCTCGACGTCGCGTATCTGGAGGAGGAGGCGACGGCGCTGGCTAAGGCGCAGCAGGTGGCCGACGCGGGGCCGGGGCATGTGGATGCGCACGGGGCCGCGCTCGCCTCGGGCGATACCGTGACGCTGACGAAGGATCTGAACGTCAAGGGGACGGGCTTTACCGCGAAACGGGGGACGGCGGTGCGGGGGATCGCGCTGGTGGCGGATAACGCGGCGCAGATAGAAGGGCGGGTGAACGGCCAGCGGATCGTGATCCTGACGCAGTTCGTGAAGAAGTCGGGATAGGGCCGGGAATGAGACTTGCCGATCTCGTCGCGCTGGCCATCGGGGCGGTCGCGCTGGTCAGCCTGGCGGGGGGCGCGGGGGAGCGTGATCCGTTCGGCCCCGGACCCGCATCGCGGGCCGATGCGGTGCCGGTATCGCGCGATACGTTCCTCAGCAGGCCCTATGACCGCGCGATGATGCGCCGCGAGGCGGAGCGGGCGGGGGCTATGCCGGGTCGATAGCCGCCCTGCCCGCTTCGGTCAGGGTGTAGATGCCGCGTTGTTCGGTGCGGGTGAACCAGCCGTAATGGTCGTTGGCCATGGTGGTGCGGGCGGTCGGTATGCCGGTGGCGGCGGCCACGTCGCTGGCCTTGGTCGGGCCGTGGGCGGCGAGGTGGGCGGCGATCTTCCGCGCATCCTGACGATAGGCGGTGACGAGGCTGCGGCGGGTGGAGCCGCCGGTATTGGGGTCGCCTTCCAGACGAGCGAATTCGCGCAGCAGGCGGGTCCTGCGGCGGGTATTCCGGCGCGGGCGACAGGGGGCGGGGTCGCAGACGATCTCGGTATGGCCATCCTCGATGCGCACGAGGATGAGGCCGAGGCCGAGGCGGCGGCACAGCGTCTTGTTGTTCCTGGTCGCGGCCCAGGCTGCACGGCCCGATTTGCGCGGCACGGCGACGTAGACGGCATCGGTGATGGTCTGGCGGGCGATGGCCTGGTGGATCAGGGAGAGGGAGAAGGCGGTCTTCAGTTCCACGATCACGGGCGGGTCGTCGCCCCGGAGCGCGACGACGTCGGCGGGGCCGATTTCGCCTTTCACGGTGTAGCCCTGCGCTTCGAGCAGGGCTTTTACCGGGGGGTAGAGATCGGTTTCGCGCATGAGGCTACGGATGCCATGGCTGGCGGAAATAGAAAAGGGGCGACGGATCGAACCGCGCCCCTCCCTTGTCTTTTGCGATTCTCCGAATTCGCTGCTGCCCCGGTCACCGCGCGTGGTCCGGGGCGGGCGTTTCGGATCAGGTGTAGAGCTTGGGCGCGCCCAGCTTGTCGTGGATGGCGTTGCAGATCTCGGGCGAGATGCCCATGCCCTTGGCGAGCGCATCGAGGTACTGGGCCTCTGCCTGGCTATCGAGATTGATGCCCATGAGGGACATCAGGTAGACCTGCTGCTCGGCACCCGCCGGCACGTCGCGCACGAGGGCGTCGACGTCGAGGGGGGCGGCGAGTTCGGCCTGCACGAAGGCGGCCTCCTCGGCATCGACGTCGCCGAGTTCGCCGAGAATCTTCTGCTTCTCGTCGGCATCGATCTGGCCGTCGGACTTGGCCGCCGAGATCATCGCGCGGAGGAAGAGTTTCGCGTGATCCTCCTGTGCGGGGGTCGGGGGCTGCTCCGGCTCGCCGAAATTCTCGAAGGCGGAGTTGAGGACGGACCCCATGGAGCCGTTGCCGGGCGCGGGGGCCTGGTTCGGAACCTGACCGGGGGCCGAGGCACCGCCGCCGCCGAGGCTTTCGAGAAGACCGCCGATGCCGCCGCCGGACTGGCCCTGACCCGAGAGCATTCCGCCCAGCATTCCGCCGAGACCGCCTGCACCCGCGCCGCCCATCATGCCGCCGAGGCCGCCGCCCTGCTGGGCGTTGGGCTGCTGCTGTCCGCCGCCCATCATGCCCCCCAGCATACCGCCGAGACCGCCGCCCGCGCCACCCTGTGCGCCGCCGCCGCCCATCATGCCGCCGAGCATACCGCCCAGGCCGCCCTGGGAACCGCCGCCGCCGCCCTGCATCATCTTGCCCACACCGCGTGCGACCAATGCGCCTGCTGCAACCTTGGCCAGTGTCGATACCATGCTCATGTCGTCTCTCCGTGTCTTTCAGGTGCGCCGTGAGGCATGGCCTTGGGGCGCGTGCGATACGTACATGGTAACTGGATCGCAGGAATGCAACGATTTTGCGCGATTCGCGGGGAACGCGCACGGGATGGAAGAGGAAGCGGCATGGATATCGACCTGAGCGGGAAGACGGCACTGATCACGGGCGCGAGCCGGGGGATCGGGGCGGCGGGGGCGCGGGCCTTTGCGGCGGCGGGGGCCAATGTCGTGCTGGCGGCGCGGTCCTCGGGGGAGATCGAGGCGCTGGCCGGGGAGATCGACGCGCGGGCGCGGGCGGTGACCTGCGACGTGGCGGAGTATGCCTCGGTCGAACGGGCCGTGGGTGTGGCGGTCGAGGCGTTCGGGGGGCTGGACATCCTGATCAACAACGCAGGCACCATCGACCCGATCTCGCGGCTGGAACTGTCGGACCCGGAGGGCTGGGGGACGGCGATCGACGTGAACCTCAAGGGCGTCTATCACGGGATGCGCGCGGCCTATGCGCCCATGCAGGCGCGGAGGGGCGGGGTGATCGTGAATATCTCGTCCGGTGCGGCGACGGGGGTGCTGGAGGGGTGGCTGCATTACTGCGCGTCGAAGGCAGGGGTGCTGTCGCTGACGAAGGGGGCGCACCTGGAATGGGCGGAGCGGGGCATCCGGGTCGTGGGGCTGTCACCGGGGACGGTGGCGACGGATATGCAGGTGGCGATCAAGGCGTCGGGCATCAACCGGGTCAGCGAGATGGACTGGGACGCGCATATCCCGCCGGAATGGGTGGCGCGGGCGATGGTGTGGCTGTGCACGGATGCGGCGCGGCATCACGATGGCGGGGATTTCTCGCTGAAGACGGATGAGGGGCGGGCGGAGGCGGGGTTGGGGTGAGGATGCGGCCTCACCTGTATCAGGCATCCAGAAGCGCTGCTTCGATATCGATCCTTGCATTCGGGATAACATCGTTCATCTGCGCGCATGCATTGATGATACGCGAGATCGATGCCTCGCGGTAAACTTCTTCCTGAAGCATCTCGTGGTCGACCAACCAGCGCGAAACCTCGACCCAGTCCCACAAGGGGCTTTTCGAAGCGAGGCGTGCGTGGGGCAAGGGAAAACCGGAGCGGCGATCGCCCTTGATATAATGGGTGATGTTCTGCTTGGTCGTACCTGCCCGTTCGGCGATCTCGATGGCGCTGACGAGGAAATCGGGTTCGAAGCGAATGATGTCCGAGCCTGCCCGCTTGATCTGCTGATACGCGGATAACACAGCATGCTTGTAGCTCTCCGCTTCGCGGTCGAAGCTGAGCGCTGCCGCCCCGCGCATGAGCAGGAAGGTCGCGTCGTCGCAGCCCGCCTCGATGAAGCGATCCTCGAAATCCTCCGCATCCGGATCGGCATCGACAACAAACGTGAAATCAAACAGTGTCATCCTGCCCTCCATTTTCTGATTCCAGATGAGAGCAGTTCGATACCACCCTCCTGATCTTCTTTGCGTGGTATTCAGGATGTCTGGGCGTCGAGTTGACGGCGACGCGGCACCCTTCCCTGTCGGCATAGGGACAGAAGAGCCTCCCCCAGATATGCGCACTCTTTCCGGGCGCTATCCATTTCCAACCACTTTCTTCGGCATAGGCCACGGCTGCTTCGATATGCTTGTTCGGGTGCGCTCTACGGCCCATTCCTACTCCCTATTTATCTAACAAGTTGTTGACGTATGTCAACGTTCGCTTGCAGGAATCGTTAAATTCCTCGCAGAACAAGAGCATTAATCAACATATAGATTTTAATAGCGTACAATATCTATATGTTGTGGATAATATTCAAGGAATGTATCGTAGTGACACAAATCATTGACTTCAAACTTGCCAGAATTCAACGCTCGGAATCGCGCAAAATCGAAATAGCAGTGCAGCCTCGCTCTCGTCAATCGTGTGTTCTGGTGTCACTCGCTTCGGCATCCACCACATCCACACTCACCCCCTCCCCATAGCGCGGCCCCAGCCAGTGGGTCAGGGCGCTGAGGGTCTTGCGGACCAGGGGGAGGATGGT
>ENA-ORXC01002321-ORXC01002321.1-marine-metagenome-genome-assembly--contig:-NODE-2321-length-10481-cov-3.654460_pt1 | contig 10481 bp, 8 predicted proteins | sample MGYA00237865_ERZ511478 | MGnify/ENA metagenome assembly ERZ511478 | reverse complement strand
CCTTTTGTCGTTTTGAAGGAAATAGATACATATACATAAATAGGTTGCAAAGTTTCCGGGAAAGGAAAGTAGGGGAGAAGAACATGGGCGTACCCACAGAAGGTGAACCGATCCAAATCCATAGTTACAAGCATAATGGGCACATCCATCGAGTCTGGGAAGAAACTACCGTCTTAAAAGGAACGCAAAATCTTGTGATAGGCGGAAATGATCGGACAGTCGTGACTGAGTCAGACGGAAGAACTTGGATTACGAGAGAGCCTGCAATCTGTTACTTCCACTCTCAGCTATGGTTCAACGTTATAGGCATGATTCGGGAAGACGGCGTGTATTATTACTGCAATATCAGTTCTCCATTTATTTTTGATGGAGAAGCGCTGAAATATATTGACTATGATCTCGATATTAAAGTTTTTCCTGATATGACGTTTAATCTGCTCGATGAAGATGAATATGAGCGCCATCGTAAAGAAATGCAGTACCCTGATGTAATCGACAAGATATTAAAATACAATGTTGAAAAGCTAAAACGCTGGATCAGGCAAAGGAAGGGACCCTTTGCGCCAGATTTCATCGACATTTATTATGAACGGTATTTAACCTATCGTCGTTAACCATACAGGGTAGACAAGCTTCAGCCTGTTGATTGATTCAACAGGTTTTTGTTTCGTGTCTAGAAGGGCAAGGCTCCATAAGGGGGAACTATAAATTGGGCAGCATCCGCAGATACTTAAAATTCGTCAAACCATATCGGCTGCAAATCATTGGAACTATCCTAATCGGCATACTAAAATTTGCGATACCATTGTTGATTCCACTTTTAATAAAATTTGTCCTTGATGATGTCATTGGGAATGAAACAATGACCAAGGATGAAAAAATAGACAAACTGCTTTGGGTAATGGGCATCATGATCGTTATTTTTGTCGTGCTCAGGCCGCCTATTGAGTACTATCGTCAATATTTTGCCCAGTGGACAGCGAGTAAAATCCTTTATGACATAAGGGACAGACTGTTTACCCATATGCAGAGGCTCAGCTACAAATATTACTCCAATACGAGAGCAGGAGAGGTCATCTCAAGGATGATCAATGATGTCGAGCAAACCAAGACCTTCGTTGTTACTGGACTGATGAATCTGTGGCTTGATGTTGCTACGATTATGATAGCAGCTGCTATCATGTTTACAATGGATGTCCAGCTAACATTTGTTTCATTGATCTTGTTCCCTTTTTACGCTTTTTCGGTAAAATTCTTTTTCGGGAATCTTCGGAAGCTTACGAGGGAACGGTCTCAGGCACTCGCGGGGGTACAAAGCTATTTGCATGAAAGAGTGGCCGGGATCTCGGTCATCAAAAGCTTTGCGATTGAGGATTATGAACAGACACAGTTTGACCAACAGAATAAAAACTTTTTAACAAAAGCGCTTGACCACACAAGATGGAACGCAAAAGCATTTGCGGTAGTCAATACGATTACTGATATAGCACCGCTGCTGGTTATTGGCTTTTCCGGTTACCAGGTCCTTCAAGGGAACCTGACCATAGGGGAAATGGCCGCTTTCATCGCGTATATCGACCGACTGTATAACCCTCTGCGCAGGCTTGTGAATTCATCAACTACATTGACACAGGCGATTGCATCAATGGACCGGGTTTTTGAATTCATGGATGAAAAATATGATATCAAGGATTCTCCTGATGCCATTGAATTAAAACAAGTGCATGGGGATATATCTTTTAGAAATGTAAGCTTCTCTTATGAGGAAGACGGGGAGACGGTCCTTAAGAAATTGAATATAGAGGTCCAAAAGGGAGAAACAATTGCCCTGGTCGGCATGAGCGGCGGCGGAAAATCCTCGTTTGTGAGCCTGATTCCAAGATTCTTTGATGTCACCGAGGGTGAGATTCTGCTCGACGGGAAGGACATCCGTTCGTTCAAGGTCCGTTCCCTGCGCGATAAAATCGGCATGGTTGCGCAGGATAATATTTTGTTCAGTGAATCCGTCAAATCGAATATCCTTTTAGGAAGGCCGGGAGCCAGTGACGAGGATGTGATTCAAGCGGCAAAAGCTGCAAATGCCCATGACTTTATTATGAGTCTGCCAGAAGGCTATGATACGAAAGTCGGGGAAAGGGGCGTCAAGCTTTCCGGAGGCCAAAAGCAGCGTGTCGCAATCGCGCGCGTGTTCCTGAAGAACCCGCCGATCTTGATTCTGGACGAAGCAACATCAGCGCTTGACCTTGAGAGTGAGCATCTTATTCAGGAAGCGATCGAAAAGCTGGCAAAAGACAGGACAACATTCGTTGTAGCCCACCGTTTATCCACGATTACACATGCCGACAGGATTGTCCTGATCGAACACGGTGAAATCGTCGAGGATGGCAGCCATGATGAATTGATGGCAAAGCAGGGTGGCTACCACAGACTATTCCAGGTCCAGCAGCTTGAAAGTTAAATTATCCACCGTAAACCGAAGCTTTTCGCTTCGGTTTTTATTTTGCCTATTACAATACATCTATTCCCCGACATTGTTCGGGGAATTTTTTATTCTAAAAGAGATTCACTAGAAAAATATTACTTTCACCGCATTTCTATAGTGTCATAATTTATCAGCTTTTGACATACAAATAGTTCCAATTGCCTAAAATAATTCTAAATTATTATTATATTTAAATAATTTAGAAAAATCAGTGGACTATCCTGGTCTTTTTAATATAAAATGTTTTACACAGACATAAGATTTTTATTCAGCAATAATATTTCGGTAATAGAAAGGAGTAGAAAAGTGGTACATGCTCCGGTTTTGGATGTTAAGAACTTAAAGACATCATTTATCACTAAAGATGGAGAGATTCCTGCAGTCGATGATGTCAGTTTTTCAGTTAACAAAGGAGAAATCCTTGGGATAGTCGGAGAATCGGGCAGCGGGAAGAGCGTTACTTCCTTATCAATCATGAAGCTGATTCCCCAGCCTCCGGGGAAAATTGCTGGAGGGGAAATTCTCCTGAATGGGGAAGACCTGGTTCACGCTTCCGAAAGGAGAATGCGGGAAATCCGTGGAAATGAGGTCGCGATGATTTTCCAGGAACCGATGACTTCGCTGAATCCATTATTTACAATTGGTGAACAGCTCGTTGAGGCTCTGAAAATACATAAGAAGCTCGGCAAAAAGGCCGCCTATCAGCAGGCTGTTGAAATGCTTAAGCTTGTCGGGCTGCCAAGGGCAGAACAAATCATCAGAGAATATCCTCACCAGCTTTCGGGAGGAATGAGACAGAGAGTCATGATTGCAATGGCACTGAGCTGCCATCCGCGGGTGCTGATTGCTGATGAACCGACAACAGCACTTGATGTAACCATCCAGGCGCAAATCCTGGCTCTAATGAAGGACCTAAATGAAAAGCTTGATACAGCGATTATCATGATTACTCATGACCTTGGCGTTGTCGCTGAGGTTTGCCAGCGTGTCGTCGTCATGTATGCAGGTAAAATCGTCGAGGAAGGGCTTGTGCAGGATATTTTTAAAAATCCTAAGCATCCTTATACTCTAGGACTGCTTAAATCGATTCCGGATATCAGGGATAAACAGGAGCGACTGTACTCCATTCCCGGAAACGTTCCGAAGCCAGGTTCTATTAAGGTGGGCTGCAGATTCGCGGCAAGATGCGAATTTGTCATGGACAGGTGCCTGAGCGAAGATCCTGAACTCTATGAAACTGGCAGGCCGGGCCATACTGTTCGCTGCCTGCTGCACGAGAAGGAGGGAGCAGCCGATGACCGAAGTACTGTTAAAAGTTGATGGATTAAAGAAGTATTTCCCGATTACTGGGGGAATCCTTGGCAAACAGACTGGAAGTGTCAAAGCGGTTGATGATATCAGTTTTTGGGTGAACAAAGGTGAAACGCTTGGTCTTGTTGGCGAGTCAGGCTGCGGGAAATCAACTACAGGAAGAATGCTGATGCGCCTGATTGACCCGACAGAAGGGCAGGTCGTTTTCGAAGGGAAAGATCTTGTCACCCTGTCGGACAATGAGATGCGCAAGGCGCGGAAGGATATGCAGATGGTCTTCCAGGATCCATTTGCATCACTGAATCCAAGGCATACAGTTGAGAAGATACTTGAGGAACCTTTGATTGTCCATGGAATCGGCACTAAGAAGGAACGCAAACAGATGGTCAAGGAAATGCTTGAGGTAGTAGGCCTCAGCAGTTATCATGCCAAAAGGTACCCTCACCAGTTCAGCGGCGGGCAGCGCCAGCGAATCGGGATTGCCCGGGCGCTGATGACAAGGCCGAAGCTAATCATTGCCGATGAACCTGTGTCAGCACTCGATGTTTCGATTCAATCACAGGTACTGAATCTGCTGGAGGACCTGCAAAAGGAATTCCAGCTGACTTATATTTTCATAGCCCATGACCTTGGAGTTGTAAGACATATCAGTGACAGGGTAGGAGTCATGTATTTAGGAAGACTCGTAGAAATCACCGAAGCTGATAAGCTGTATGAGAAACCGCTCCATCCGTACACGAGAGCTCTGCTTTCAGCGGTGCCGATCCCGGATCCTGATTTAAAAAGGGATCAGGAGCTGCTGACAGGGGATATTCCAAGCCCGGCGAATCCGCCTCAGGGTTGTGCTTTCCATACAAGATGCAAGGAATGCATGGAGATCTGCAAGACTGATAGACCTGTATTAAAGGAAATTGAACCTGGTCATTTTGCTGCCTGCCATCTTTATTCCTGATTAGTCTGGAATTGAAGTTCATTCCAGGAAATCTGGTATTGAATTTCACTCCAGACAGGAATGTATGCAGGGAAAACAGCATAGATGATAGATATTATGGACTGGATATATAAAACCGGTCCGAAAAAACAAGGGGGAAGAATATGAAAAGGCGTTTTGGATTAATGTTTTTTGCTTTTATCCTTATCCTTAGCTTGGGGCTTGCCGGCTGTAATAATGAATCCGGCGGGAAGAAAACTGGCGGGGAGTCTGGTTCTGATGGTGGATCATCATCCGGAGGAACTCTTGTATTTGGCCGTGGAGGCGATTCAACATCGCTTGATCCAGCCGTGACAACTGAAGGTGAAGCTTTCAAGGTAACAAAGAACATCTATGAAACTCTCATCGAGTTTGGTGAGCAGGATACAGAAATCAACCCAGGTCTTGCAGAAAGCTGGGAAGAGTCTGAAGATGGTTTGACGCATACACTTAAACTTCGTAAAGGTGTCAAATTCCATGACGGCACTGATTTCAACGCTGAAGCTGTAGTCTTCAACTTCGAGCGCTGGAAGGCCGGCAATAAAGAACAATTCTACTACTATAATTCACAATTTGGTGACGTAATCAAGGAAGTTAAGGCAGTAGATGAGCATACAGTTGAATTCACATTGAACCGTATTCTTGCTCCATTCTACAAAAACCTTGCCATGTCTCCATTCGGGATTGCAAGCCCTGCTGCAATCGAGAAGTATGGTGATAAGTTCATTGAAAATCCAGTAGGTACTGGACCATTCAAGTTCAAAGAGTGGAAACGAAATGACAGAGTAACACTTGTGAAAAACGAAGAATATTGGGAAGAGGGACTTCCAAAGCTTGATGAAGTTATCTTCCGTGTCATTCCTGAAAACTCTGCACGTTTGAATGCATTGAATACTGGTGAAGTAGACATTATCGATGGTGTGAACTTCAGTGATGTCGAGTCAATCGAAGGCAATGCAGATTTGCAGACGTTCTATCGTCCTTCTTTGAACGTTGCTTACCTGGGATTGAATAACGAACGTGGGCCAATGAAAGACAAAAAGGTTCGTCAGGCATTGAACTATGCGGTCAATAAGCAAGCGCTCATCGATGCTTTCTATGCTGGAGCTGCTGAGCCTGCGAAAAACCCAATGCCGAAATCGGTAGCTGGCTACAACGATGATGTGGAAGCTTATGAATATGATCCAGAGAAGGCAAAGGAACTTCTTAAGGAAGCTGGATATGAAGATGGTTTTGAAATGGAACTATGGGCAATGCCAGTTGCAAGACCTTATATGCCAGACGGAAAGAAAGTTGCTGAAGCACTTCAGAAAGACTTTGCTGAAGTTGGTGTAAAAGCAAAGATTGTTTCTTATGAGTGGGCAACATATCTTGAAAAAGCACGTACTGGTGAAGCAGACACATTCCTTCTAGGCTGGACTGGTGACAATGGTGATGCTGATAACTTCCTGTATGTTCTTTTAGACCAGGATAACATCGACAGCAATAACTACGCACGCTACGCTAACCAGGAAGTACATGATCTGTTCATCAAGGCTCAGTCTACAAATGACCAGGCTGAACGTGAAAAACTGTATAAAGAAGCTCAATTGTTAATCAAGGAAGATGCTCCTTGGATTCCACTTGTCCACTCTGAGCCTGCCCTTGCAGGAAGAGCAGACGTTACTGGCTTCAAGGCACATCCAACAGGATCTGACCTGCTTGCTACGGTTGAATTCAAAAAATAATGCATCAGGAAAAGGGAGAACATATGCATTCTCCCTTTTCTTTTGAAAAGAAAAATATTAAATCAATTTGAGTAATGTCTAGCTCCAGCGCCTAGCCCCTCGAGTCGCTTGTCTAGTTCGCCTCCTAGAAACTCCGAAACTTCAACTCCGCCGGCAGAAGCAAAAAAGCGCTTCTTTGTCGGAGTCTCCAGTTTCTGCGTTTCTGGACAGTCGGCTATACATTTCGGTTTCGGTCCGCCCAATGAAGTCAAAGAACGACTTCACCGGTCGGTCCTCCAGCGCTTGTCGGGGCTGACCAAGGCGCTTACGCTTTTCATCAAGAAATGAGGTGGGAAGGTGTTTGCCTATTCTGTCAGAAGGTTTTTTTCACTGATTCCTGTACTATTGGGTCTTTCACTTATTGTATTTTTTATGATCAGAGCAATCCCTGGCGATCCCGCCCAAGTCATTCTCGGGCAGCTGGCCACTAAAGAAGCAATTGCAGATTTAACGAGAGAACTGGGGCTTGACCAGCCTTGGTATGTACAATATTTTACATATCTTGGAGGGCTGCTGACCGGTGATTTAGGAGAATCTTTAAGGACGAAGTCAGCTATCAGCAGTGAAATCTGGCCATATCTTGCAGCAACAATGGAATTGTCTTTTGTTGCGATGTTAATAGCAATTGTCATAGGTGTAAATGCTGGAATCATCAGTGCATGGTTCCAAAATTCCTGGTTTGATTACGGGGCAATGATCTTTGCGCTTATCGGTGTATCAATGCCAATTTTCTGGCTAGGTTTGATGGAACAGTGGCTGTTCGCCATCAACCTTGATATCCTCCCGACTTCAGGGCGTGAGGAAGTGCGGAATCCCGTTGATGCCGTCACGAACTTTTATATCATTGATACCCTGATTCAGGGTCGTACTGACCAGTTTGTCGACGTCCTGAAGCATCTGGTGCTGCCTGCGATGGCTCTGGCGACGATTCCAATGGCCATCATTGCGAGAATCACTCGTTCCACGATGCTTGAGGTGATGAGGTCTGATTTTATCAGAACAGCAAGGGCGAAGGGTTTAAGCATGTTCTGGGTTGTTTACAAACACTCTTTAAAGAATGCTGTTATCCCTGTATTGACTGTCATTGGTTTGCAGACAGGCCTTCTGCTTGGAGGGGCGATCCTGACAGAAACCATTTTCAGCTGGCCGGGAATTGGCCGCTATATTTACGAGGCGATCAATTATCGTGATTATCCGGTTATCCAGTCTGGAATACTTGTCATTGCTTTGATATTTGTCATGATCAATCTGGTAGTTGACTTATTGTACGCAGCAATTGATCCTCGGATCAAATACCGTTGATGGAAGGGGAGAGAGCAGATGGAGATTTCAACTCAAAAACAGATACAGCCGCCAACCGTGCAGGTAGAAGAAAAAGTGGCGTCTCCCTGGGCAGAAGCATGGTATAGCTTCAAAAAAAATAAGTTGGCTCTAGTAGGTACAGTAATCGTATTATTCTTTATTTTGCTGGCGATCTTTGCTCCTTTAATAGCACCAGAAGGAATCAATGAACAAAAAATGGAGGTTCGACTCCAGGCACCTTCAGCAGATCACTGGTTTGGTACGGATGACTTTGGCCGTGACATTTTATCAAGAGTTATTTACGGAGCGAGGATTTCTTTATGGGTAGGTACCTTTGCCGTAATGGGATCCATTGTTATTGGCTGTTTGCTTGGAATCCTTGCTGGATACTACGGCAGATGGGTCGATACCATCATTTCAAGAACATTTGATATTATGCTGGCATTCCCAAGTATCTTATTGGCGATAGCAATTGTAGCCGTGCTGGGGCCTTCACTGCGGAATGCACTGATAGCGATTGCGATAATCAATATTCCGAACTTCGGCAGGCTGATCCGCTCAAGGGTCCTTAGCGTAAAAGAAGAGGAATACATTATGGCAGCCAAGGCGATTGGAATGAGGGACAGCAGGATTTTGTTCCAGCATATATTGCCAAACAGTATGGCGCCAATCATCGTCCAGGGCACGCTGGCGATTGCTACGGCAATCATTGAGGCGGCTGCGCTGGGGTTCCTTGGCTTAGGTGCAGACGCACCAAATCCTGAATGGGGAAAGATGCTGGCAGATGCGAAAGACTATATGATCCAGGCACCATGGACCATGATTTTCCCAGGGCTTGCGATCATGCTGACAGTATTGGGATTCAACCTGATGGGCGATGGTCTCAGGGATGCATTGGATCCTAGAATGAAGAGTTAGTGCAATTATATGGAACAGGAAAAAGCAGCTGATAAACCAGCTGCTTTTAAATTTCTGTATTTTGATCCATCGTTACATTGCTATCTTCTTTGTGGTAGGACTGGAAGCTGGTGACGAGCGTATCCAGATGCTCAACCTGTTCGCCGTATTCCATGATGATCGACACGAGCTGCATGACATGATAAAGCATCTGGCTGTTCGTTTGAGCCAGTTCATTTCTCTGCGCTAAAAATAATTCAAACAGCTGCTTTTTGTTCAGGCAAACCTCACCCTCAATATAGGATGCTTCAGGTCTTACTTTGCCGACGTACTTAAGCATCACCTGCTCATGGTGGTTGATCAGGCAATCCAGCTGATGCTGGATGACTTCCTGGAAATCAACAGGAAGCTGGTTGAATTCATTTTCATAGCGGTGAAGCCTTTTTAGCGTCTCAAGCGATTTTTTAACCGTAGTGATCATCTGTCTGTAAATGACAAGCTTGCGTGATTTAGCGAGAGGGTTATTTTTAAAATAATCACGCTCTTCCTTATACATCATATACAGCTGATCCAGCTTGATGATTCCCTCTCGGAGCTTTTCAATATCTGCCTTCAAAAGCTGATGCTCAGAGGCATGACGCGTGCTCAGCCTGATCCACTTCGTAATTTCCTCTGATAAAATAGAACTCTTGTAATACAGCTTATTTTCATACTTTGGCGGCAGGAATACGAGGTTCACAATGAATGCCGATACAACCCCAAGCATAATGGTCGAGAACCGGATCAGTGCGAACTGGATGAAATCATCACCGGGTGTCTCCATAATCGCTATCAAAGTAACAAGAGAAAGCGAAATTGTATTTTCCAGTCTCAGCTTAAGGTTTAAAGTGATCACGAGTACCGCGGCAAGGCCGATAATGAAAATACTGTTGCCAAATGCCATTACGAATAACACGGCGGTAGCGGCCCCGATCAAATTGCCCTGGATATGTTCAATAATCGATTGATAAGAGCGGTATACAGTTGGCTGCAGGGCAAAAATCGCCGCAATGCCGGCAAACACCGGAGATGGAAGATCGAAAATATGCGATAAAAATAATGCAAGTGTGATGGCAATTCCCGTTTTCAGTATGCGGGCACCAAGTTTCATGGGAAGTGGATTCCTTTCATTCAGAGACAGAAAATCTCATTCATTAATTTATACTTTAAACCATTTTGTTCAAAACTAAACAATTATGTACTATACAACGGATTTCCAAGAAGTTCAAGCGACAATTTTACGAAAACTAAGCCGAATTTAAATGTAAGTGGTTACAAGTCTATTAGAATGAAAGTCCACTTATTCCGGAATTATTGAAAGATATTCTTGAACAGGGGGGGATATGTTCAATTCGTTCTTATAGAATCTTCCTATGAGCCCTTTTTCATGATTAGACCTCAATTCGGTCTTATAGAATCTGTCTATGAGCCCTTTTTCATGATTAGACCTCAATTTGGGCTTATAGAATCTGTCTAAATTACTTTTTCCAGAGCGCCTGGAACGAAAAATCTAATAAAATTCCACTGGAGGATACTTACTAAGAATCATACTAAGAAAAATAAATGGCCCCGTTTCGGCGGGGCCATTAACATCATATCATTCAGTTGATACTGCTGGGTCTGCCTGCTCTTTGACAGGAACGACCTGGATGAAGTGATCTTCCGGATGTTCCAGCAGAAGGGCGAGATCAGCAGCTTCGTTTTCCTGGCCCTG
>ENA-ORXC01002317-ORXC01002317.1-marine-metagenome-genome-assembly--contig:-NODE-2317-length-10487-cov-22.016907_pt1 | contig 10487 bp, 12 predicted proteins | sample MGYA00237865_ERZ511478 | MGnify/ENA metagenome assembly ERZ511478 | reverse complement strand
AAAACGTGCTGTCAGCAAACGTGCGGGACGCTCGGCCAATGACATTCGCGCATCAGTGGACCGTTGAGAACGGTGGCAACATCTCACGTCGTCATCTTTGGACAGTTTCGTGCAAGGGCAAACAAATGAGGTCGCGAGGCCATTCCGGGGGAGCCTCCCGCAGCCGTCCGTTTGAGAATGTCACTCGAAGGCCCCTTGTTCTTTTTGCATCCCAGGGCTGCCAGGCCAGCTCCAGAGACCTCGCAGCCGGCGCCCGTTTCGCGTAGCTCTCAGGACGAGGCTGACTTTGGTCGGCCCCTCCACGTATTTTGCTGAGTGACCCCTCTTTTTGCAGGTCGGTACGACTTGTCCCAATCCGATGTACCGGCTCCCACAGTTTGCACGTCGCGGGGGGGCCCTTGTTTTTTGTGGCTATCGCAGCGTCGTCTTGCCTCGTCTCGTCTTTCCCTCCACGCCGTGGCCCCCACCGCCCGACTGGACCACCCGTACGAAGGGGCACCTGGCGATGGTGTCAAGCGATGATGGTCATCGCCGTAACCCCGTCGGCCCACCTCGTCAAACCTCACCGCAGACGACGTGCTCACCTGGGGCCGGCGTCGGTCTTTCCTCTACGCTCGGGGGCTGAACCAGGCGTCCGTTGGGCCTGTCATACTCACCTGTGCCATCCTCCCTCGCCCTCCGCTAGTCCTCGCCGTCAACAGGACGGCCTCACTCACCCTCAACTCCCCGCCCCGCCCTCCCATCCTCCCCGTCGGCAACGTGACGGGCTTCCTCACCACCGGGGGCTTCTCCTCCCGCCCTCCCAGCGTGTCGTGGACGTGGAAGCGGCCGCATCGTTTGTCTGTGGGGACGGTAGACGCGGCGGCACCGGCGGGCGTGCCCGAGGGCGGGGCACCACCGCGTCGTGCCCACTGACGGACGCCGGCAGGGGTAGACAACGACGGGGTACGCCCGCGTCGTGCCCGACGGCCGACACCGGTGGTCGTTGACGACGACGGGGCACGCCCGCGTCGTGCCCCTCGACGGACGCCGACGGGCGTCGACAACGACGGGCTGCGCACGTGTCGTGCTCCTCGGCGGACGCCAACGGGCGACGACAACGACGGGGTACGCCCGCGTCGTGCCGGACGGCCGACACTGTTGGTCGTCGACGCCGACGGTGCACGCCCGCGTCGTGCTCCCCGACGGACGCCAACGGGCGACGACAACGACGTGGTACGGCCGGTCGCTGCGGCTGTCCCTTTTTTTCCTCATTGGACCTGTCTGTTGACGCTGGGACTTGTCGTGGGAGTCATCTGAGCGAGACAGCGCTCAATGCCCGCACGCGCCGTCAAGTTAACTCTCGGAGGCCTTGGCCGCTCGCGGCGGCGCGGCATGTATAGCATCGAGGTGCGCTTTGTCGCTCTGTCGATGCTTCACAACAACGTGCCTCGTGCGACTATCTACAAGAACATTGGAGTCCGCAAGTCGACGCTGAAGCGCTGGGCGGCCTACTATCGGGAGCACGACTCGCCATGGCGTGACCCCGTCCACCGCAATTTGCATGCCAGCAGTTGCTGGTTTGACGACCGACTGATGTCGGCGTTGGTGATGCTCGTTCGCGAGAACCCCCGGGCACTGCTTCGAGAGCACGCGGCCATGCTCAAGGCTATGCGGGACCACCCTAGCGGGGAGTTTGTTGGTCTTCGCTGTTCTCAGAGCACCGTCGACCTGCACATGCGGCGACTTGGCTTTACCCGCAAGGTCGTGCTTCGACTCTTTCGCGAGTCGTTGGAGCCCGCTCGCAGGGCGCACGCCGTTGCCCGACGGCGCATCCCGCGTCGGTGTATTGTCTCCGTCGACGAGACGCACACGGATGGTGGAGACGTTTTTCGGCGGTACGGCCGCGCACTTGCGCATGAGCGTACCCGCGAGCGTGGTCGGGATCCGAGATCGGTCCCCCGCACGAGCACTACTATGGCGGTGTCGGCGGACGGCCGCATTCTCGGCTTCCAGTCCGTCATCGTGCGTGACGGCGGACTGAAGGCCGCCGACTGGCGTCTCTTTTTGCAGCTGTTCATACCGAAGCTGGGCGTCTACGTCCCCGGTCGCCCATGGCACCTGCAGTCGTCCAACTGTGTGGTCATGTTTGACAATGCCCCGATCCACACCGTGGGTGGCGACACCTTCCTTGGAAACAATGGCGTGCCGTTCTTGCGGTTGCCGGCGTACAGCCCCGACTTGCAGCCCATTGAAGGCGTTTTTAATGACCTCAAGGTCATTATTCGAAATCTCGTGTACGTTCAGCCCGATCTTTTGGACAATCCACATCTGTTGCAAGCGCGTGCGGCGACTTTCATCACTCGACGTCAGATAATTGGACAATTTGACCGGGTGGACAAGGTCATTGACGCGGTGCTGTCCCAATAAACATATTGTTGAACAAATCGATCGTGGTTGCAGATTCTGTTGAATCAGCGCATCGTCCTTTCCACCTCAGAGCGCCTCGCGCGGCCCAGCACGGTCGAGGCAGCCGGCCTGCACGCTTTCGGTGCTGTCCCTGTGAAAGAGGCAGGGAGACGGCTAGGGGTCATGGAACATGATCGTTTCCATCCGTTTTTAAATATGTTGCGATCGATCGATTTGGGTTGGGGCTTCGGAGTATGATCGCTTGCCATCCGTTTTTGATTCCAATCGATCGGTCAGCGACGTTCCCGTCGAGAAAAACTGCAGAGCCGCCGAGTGCAATATCCACCTCACCTCCGCGTCCCCCTCACCCCGACGTGGTGCTGCCTGCCTCTTCCGTCACGCACCGGGGCGACGTCACCGGCGCCATTTGCAATTGTGCTGTCTGACGGGCAAGGCAGCTTCCACATGATTGTCGTTGTTCTGTGGAATGTGATCACGGGGTGGGCATCTTGCTGCTACAAACCAGTCAACCTCCAATCAGAGCCAAAGCGCAGCGTTGACAGACCGTCGGTGCTGCTCGCGGAATGCGCGCGAGTGCACTGCAGGGTTGAGGATCAGCTCGAAAGTGTTTTCCAGACGGGCCGGACACTCTCACAATCCAGTGGCCCTTCTCGACGGGAAAATTGTGGCACTACAGGCACAGGGGCACAGGGGCAAGTCGTCATGTATATTCGCTGCCCGCAGGAGGGGGACTGCACCCTGGCTGGCGGCGCACGCGGGGACCGCACCATGGTTAGAGTCACACGGGCGCAGCGGCGTGCTGCAACATGCGGCCAAGTCAAATAAGTTGATGCTTCTCAACTTGTTCTTGTCCACGCGATGGAACTTAAATAGTTTAAAGCGACCCAAGGCGTGGGAAAGGCTCCGTTCGTCACCCGATGGACACGCAGGGGACCGAACCTGGCGCTTTCGGTTCATACGATCGTCAAGCGTCCCGAAACGAAGAAAATTTGAAGAAGGTGGCCCAGCTCTCGCGAGTCGAGCGAAGTCTCGCGCGTCGCCGAGCCGCGGCCAGACGTTTTGATGACGCGGCTGGCCCGATTTTGGGACGATTTCAATGCGTGGTCGTCGCTCAACAGCGTTTTCGACCCATTGGGGGGGGGGAGTGCACACGTGCCAATGCGACCGGGTCCGTCGTGCTCTCGCTGTCTGTCGCACCAGCGTCGACGATCGTTCATCGTCCCCAGCAGCATCTGCGGCCGTCGTTATTGTCTGCGGCCGCCGTTATCGTCGTGGCCACCTTCTGGGGCCGCCGTTGTCGTCTTGGCCACCCTTATTGGCCTCGCATGCCGTCGTCACGGTCGGTTCAGGCGCATTTGCCTCCTTAGCTCATCTGTAGGGCGCTGTAGTTCTCGTCGCGGTCGTCCAGCGGCGTCGCCCCGACGACGCACGATGGGTACGGATTGTTGCGGTACGTCAGAGATGTGGGGGTCATTGCATCCAGTCGTGCGTGGCCTCTTTATGACAAATAGATAGACACGGGTGCGAACTGACGGGAATTGAGGTCTGTAGCTTTCGACGTTTTCTGTGCTACAGGCGCATGTGTGTCTCCGCCCATGTCTCTCGATTACCCGTACGTGTGAAGAGCACGACACTTTAACTGTACGCTTCAGTGAGGGCCCTCTGCGGACTCGAAGACGGATATGGGCAGCGCTTTGGCTTCTGTTCGTTTTCTTGATCCTAACGGGATCTAATGCTGTGCTTTATCGCATGCTGCGTGGCTCAGTGTCACGGTTGTGCTTCCTGTTAGTCTCACTCACTTTTTTTTGACTCAGTCTCAGGCTCCCTTATTCGTCAGCGTCCTGGAACCTATTGAGGCGGCCTTGGTTCCAGCTGTCGGCCTCTGCGTTTGTGACGCCAGCGAGGTCGCGGGCGGCGTTGTCGACGGCGCCGTCACGGCGGCGGTCCCTGTGGGCCTGCACGTCGGCGCCGTCCCGGACGCCATCGGGGCGCCTGGTGTGAACCAGGGCGGTAGGTGGTGGCTCTTTCTGTGCAGAGAAACGCGTGGGGGCGTCGAGAGCGGGGAGGAGGGGCGCTAGGGAGGGGGCGGAGGCGCCGTCCAAACCGCACGCGGCCACGGCCACCCACGGGGGCGGGTGCGGCGGCTACCCACGATGCACCGTAGACGATGCGTGTGCATGCATGTAGTGGAGGGGCAGTACCGGGGCGGCTCGACAAGTCAGTAGGCGCGACCCGGGTCCAACCGTGGCAGCAGAAGTGTGCTTTAAACGTATGCTTTTTTCGCGCGGCCGAATGGAAAAAGGCATTGAACACGGGGAACAAGGGACGTAGACGTGACAGGGCTCAGCGCATTTCCAGAAGCAACGCGCTGTGTCATGCGAGTTGCCCGCTCGGGCAACTTCACGTGATGGACTCGGAGGTGGTCGGGGTTGACGCGTGGTCAGGGAAGTTGCGCACACCACGTCCACTCCGTTTTACGCGTCCGGCATCACTGTCTTGCGGGGTCGGGATCTCTGACAGCTACCGTCATCTCACCGCTCTCAGCGTTGTCCAAAAATGGGAACGACTGATGACGTCGACGCCGCCCGTCAGAGCAAGAGCACGGGGTGGACGTGAGCAATTGGTCGCGGGCAGAGTCGTAAAAAGCCTGCGGGGGGGCGGGATACCCCCGTTTGACGGCTGTTCTAGGCGGCCGCGGCTGTCGTGAGTAGCGGTTTGACTAGGTGGTGGGCTGCCAGGGGATCTAGCTGTGCGCCAACTGGCGCCGGTACAGGGTCGTGCAAGGGGGGAGCGCCAACCTCCGACCTGTCGCCGCTACCGGCATGCATCCACACGGACAATGAGTGAGGACCATCCAAGCGAACCCCCCTCTGGACCTCCACCGTCGCCGACGTCTGCCTCTCACCCGTTGCCGCCACTGGCATGCATCCGCGCGGACCATGGAAGCCAAACGTCCGCACAGACCCCCCACTGGACCCCCGCCGACCAGGCAAACTGCGCTGCATCTCCGTCCCGTTAGTCACCGAGTCCGCACGAAACGGCGCCGCTTCGATTCGAGTGCATCGAGTGTGCCTGTTGCGCTACTGCTGTCGATGTCAGTGGACCATCTGGTGACAGCTGCGGCGGTGGTTTCTGCGCTGCGCAGTGTGAGGACCACAGTTCAAGTCAGGGTGGTCTCTCGAGTCGCAGAGCCGCCTTTGTTCTGGCTAACGAAGAGGGCAGGGAGCGGCCGGATGGCGCTGTCGTTCTCCGCACCAGTGGGCTCATACTCCCCTTCACCTGAGTCGCCGCCTCCAGCCGGTGGGACACACGACGATGTTCCGTCGTCTTGGTGGGAGCGTCGCGCCGAAGCCACCCCTAGTATCCACTTTCCTGGTCACAATCGAGGTGGGACTTGTGGCGGTCGGGCTGTTGTCGAGGAGCGCAGGTGGCTGGTCGCACCGATACCAAAACGACGCTGAAAAGAGCGAAAAACAAGTTGGAGTCGGGACAATCATAGGGTGGTTGAGCCAAGAAGCGACCAACCATCTCAAATGTCGCCTCCGTCAAGGGCATACACCAAACACGGGCAATGACGATGATCGCCTGGCTGAGTGGGAGCAAGCAGTGCTGCAAAACGTACTGTGCGTCGGATGGTGTCAACAGCACTGTCGAAAGCAACCGCCGCGAACCAGAGCGATGGGAGCAGCAAATCGAGGGACGACGTGTTGGGAGTGAGTGACAAGGGACGGTCGATTGAGCGACGGAGGGCCCGGCCAGGACGACGACGACGACGGATCACCAGGGACCAGCACTCACTTCATCGTGCTGGAATGAGGGGCTCGATTCTGACCAATCAAAATCGAGCGTGCCCGGTTCGGAGAACGGCCAGGTTCTTGCAATCCGTGCTGCAGGCTGATCTCCTGCCGTCGGTTTGCAGAAAAATTGCGAGAGATGCACTCGAAGCGACGTTTCGGTTGAGGTTCTCGACGATCGCTCCGTCAAGCACATGGACATGGTGTGGGACGAGGCGCCTCTGCTCGATAGGAATGTTGTAAATCCGCAATCTCGGAATGAGACCAGAAAGTTTGACAATTGGAATGATCTGACTTGACGACCTCACACTCTGCTCTGCGCTCAGAGGCCATGTGTCGTGGCATGTTCTGGGCCGCACCAGACTGCGCCGACGGGATACCAGCACGACGCTGTGGTGCATTCTGGCTCAGGGCGACGTAAGTGTGTGTCGGGTGAAGCAACACCAACATATGCTTTTCTGCCATACACGTTCTTCCTCTTGTCGTTCGCTCAAGGAATGTCACAAGTGCCAGTAACCGTGTTGACAGTCGTAGTGTGCACATGCGGCCGTACAGCATTGAGCTTGCGAGTGTGTCTTCATAGCACCAGAAAGGTGGGAAAAAGCCGGGCGGCTGTTTCCTACCCGTTTCCGTTTTACAAAACGTCGACCGTCGTATTGAGATCGTTTGCAGGTTTTGAGGCTTGGATCAATCGTGTTGCTTTTCCCATTCATTGACGCAGAGACCATCGCTCAAAACTACACGAGGATCGTTGACGTATTTACATTAAATGTCTTTTATAAGGAATGAAACATTCGTGTCGAACGCTGGAAGACTTTGAGTCGCGGGAAACATTCCAGCAATGTCCATCCTGCACAGGTGGTGTATGTCCATGCCTCTCGTGAGGGCCTTCCCAGTTTCCTGTGTCCTCCGTCCGCGACGCTCCCGCATCTGTCTGTATCGCTGTTGGGGGCGTCTACTCCGCCCGTGCATGCTGTTTGTGGGCGCCCCGCGTCCGTCGTCTCTGCCGCTGTTGGTCGTCTCTCCCTCCCCGCCTGTGCTTTTGGTGGGCACGTCTCCCACCCCCGTCTGTGCCGCCCGTGAGCGCCTCTCCTCTACCCGTCTGTGCGCCCCGCCCGTGACTCTCCCGCATCTGCCTGTATCGCTGTTGGGGGCGTCTACTCCGCCCGTGTATGCTGTGTGTGGGCGCCCCGCGTCCGGCGTCTTTGCCGCTGTTGGTCGCCTCTCCCTCCCCGCATGTGCGTTTTGTGGGCACGTCTTTCACCCCCGTCTGTGCCGCCCGTGAGCGCCTCCCCTCTACCTGTCTACGACGCTGTTGTGGGCGTTTTCTCCGCCGTTCCGCTGTTGCGGTACGTGCCTCTGCTCATGCACTTGTTTCCTCGCAGCTGCTCCGCCTTGGCTGGAGATGGTGGCGGGACCGTCACGTTTACTGCGGATGAGAGAGATCGCTGCTGGTGGCAGTTCGAAGGCACTATGTCGTACCTTCTTCTGCGTGGGACCTCGAATGGCGACGTGACGGGAGGTACAGTCACCAAGCCATTAATAAGGACAAATGCCGCTGAAAGGGAGCTCTTTCTACGTGCACTGACGAGGCCGATGCTGTTGACACAGCATCGTGTCTGTATCGGCGGTTTTGGGGGGTGGGAGAGGGCAGCCAGTAAAGATGAAAGAACGTTGCTGCTCGGTCCCAGTTGCCATCGAGCAGTGTCCATAACAAGGGGAACAGCATGGCTTGTGAAGAAAAAAACAGAGCAGGGCATGCAATGACTATGAAAAGCATACATACCGATGAGGAAACCTACACGCAATGGCACAGTAAATGGTCATCGCACAGCAGCAGAACAAAGCGCGGCGACAGAACGACGGGCACATCCATCACGGACCATCACAAAGAACACGGACCATCACAGAGAACGTGCGGGGCTGCACATGTGCCGCGAAAAAGCTGACGCCGTGCCGTACAGCATCTCACATCGGGGACACTCGAACAGTACGTTGGCTCCCTGCGGCACGACGACAGTCGTGCCGCCGCTCACGCCATTGGCGGGCCCGCCCCCGCCGCTCGATTGCGTGCGTACACCAATGCCCGAGCATGTCTCTCCTCCATCCTCAGGTGTGTCTTGCCCCGACCTGCTGGCCGCTCCATCTTCGCGACGCCGCTTGCGGCCACTCGAGGACGCAACAACAGCCGGCACTCTGGTGTCACGAGCGACAGGTGGGTCTCGGTCGTTGTGCTGGCGCCCAGAGAATGCACCAGCGCAACGAGCCCGGCCAGCGCCAGCACCGGATTGAGATGCACGGCGACCATCGTCAGTCGCCGACGTGGCCACCCGAGAGTTGGGCGCCCGCTGGGCGTTGCCGTTGCCCGTCTCTCCGTTCGCTCCGTCCTCACGCACCGCCGCCGAGGCGCCGTCGTCCTCGGACACCTCCGCGTCTGCGGCTTCGGCCTCGGCCGCCGCCAAAAGACCGGCAAAGTGTTCGTCCTCGTCGCCCGTCCGACGAACCTCGTCCAGCGCGGCCCGCAGGCGCGGAACAAGAGGGGCGCTCTCGTGAACCCGTCCGGCGGTTCGCAAGCGCTCGACCGCCCGACGATGACGATGGCCCCCCACGTGCGAGAAGAGGCTCTTGGCAGTGTCGTTGTGCAGCGCGCACAGAGTACAGGCCCAGGGGTGCGCGGACGAGGCCCTCGCAAGGACCGCCGCAGCTGCCTCCAGACGGCGATGCTCCTTGCCGCGGACGTGCTCAGCGAAGCTCGCCGGCCCCGTCAGAGTCATTGCACACAGACGACACTCAGTAAATCCGGCGATGCTCGGGATGGAGGGCGGGGAGGGCCCAGGAGGGGGAGGGGGAGGGGGGCAAGCAGCCATGACAAGTCGGTGCGCGCGATGGTGGGAAAAAGGTTAGGGCGAAGGCGGCGGCCAGGAGCCGTACTCGGTATGCGCAGATGAGCACGAGCTCGACAAAGGTTGGTGGTGCGACGAGGATGCAGCAGCAGAGTGCACGGGCCACGGGACGGCAAGAGCCTCAGAGCTGACGTGCTGCCGGGCCCCGTGGCCACCAGCACAACACGGCGCCAACACTGGGAGTGACCATTCAGCTTGCATCAGGTCAGAGCTAATACTGCTGGACTGACTTCTCACACAATTTAAAACGGATAAACTTAGACGGCTTCAGCCAATAAGAACAGGAAGAACCGTGGTTTTTCTTGACAAGCTGGACTGCAATTAGGTATTTATTGCGCATCCAGGAGTATGCATCCCAACACGATCATGAGGCATTGAAGCAAGGCGATTGGACGGGTCCTCGGCGGAAGCATGGAGCACTCGGCAATCATCAGCGAGGCGCCATCGCGGGGCGCCAATTCGTGTGCGTCCCACTGGTCGCTCTCACGACGTGCGACTCCCTGGGGCACGCTGCTTGATCCCATCTGTGGTGACCACATGGCAAGCTTGGTCGCGGTGAGCCCGGTGCACCTCTCTTTGACCCGGCCTCATCCCCTCTGTCACCCGGCCTCATCCCCCCTTTGCGTGGCATCATGTGCCCCCCGACAGCTTGTTTCGAGAGCCTCCCAGTTGAGGTTCGACAATTGGTGCTGGATGAGTTGCCGGTCCGCGACCGCCTCGCGATGGCTGACGTGTCGACGGGCTGGCGCGAGGCGTGCACGACAGACACCCTGCACACATACATTGGCTGGGCAGTTCTCGGAGACGAAGCGACGTCAGACGAGTGCCGCCTGCCTCTCTGCTGTGCCTCTGGGCATTCCATGTCGGGGGGTCTTGGCGGCGCGGTGGGAGCGAGAGAGCGGCTGCCATGCGCGTTGCCACTGGCCGCACGGGTTGAGGTGGAGACGCAAGGACGGTTTATCCTCCTCGTGTTGCGCGTCGTCGCTACTGTGAGCCGCCTGCTGGACGGACTTGGCGGTGGTACGACGCCCATGTTCGACCTCCAACGGTGGGCGGAGCATGTTGCGGCTGCTTCTTCTTCGATTCCTGTTCCGTCACCTGCCAGTGTGCGTGATCGGTCGCCGCGCGACGTGTCCACTGAGGTAGTCACTTGGGTTTGGGGCATTCAGCTACACGCCGTTGTCGTGGCGGACAGCAGTGCGGAGGTGCGTTATGACGCAGGGACGGTGCTGCGCATGGAATTTTTTCGCGCCCTCGCGGAGGTCGCGGATGCGGTTCAAGATGCTGTCGGTCGATCGCCGAACAATGTTACATCCACCATGCTCCCAGACGGGACGGCCCGTGTGGCTCGCTGGGCGGCCATGCCTTTGGTCCTCGTGAA
>ENA-ORXC01002316-ORXC01002316.1-marine-metagenome-genome-assembly--contig:-NODE-2316-length-10489-cov-5.338360_pt1 | contig 10489 bp, 11 predicted proteins | sample MGYA00237865_ERZ511478 | MGnify/ENA metagenome assembly ERZ511478 | reverse complement strand
CGTCTTAGGCGGGGCCTTCCCCGTCAACCGTTGCCCCTCCCGAGTACGTTTGATTCGCCACGTGTCCTGGCGGGTCTCACACTCACCCACTTCCCCCGCTACCATGTTCTAACACATGTTGCAGCTGAGGCTGGCAATGTGAAGAGGGGAACAGCCAATGCGATAGATGGTTGAGCGAAACCATGGCCCTTTAGATGCTCGAATGTCATATCCTGGGCTATCAGCTGGTAGAAACAAGAAGCGAAGCAGAACAACACCAGATGTGCGAAGTAGAACTTTTCCCTCTCCAGGCGACAGCAAGCATGCACCATATGCATGTGGTGTGCACATTGACAGCGGATAGCACAAAAGACGCAGCCAGTCTTGGTCACAAGAGAGGCCCCGGCCGACGCCCCCCAGCCGCTCAAAGACTGTTTACAGAAGCGAGATACACCCAGAAGCAACTAGCTGTCGTGCATTGGGCGTCCCATCTCCATGGGCAGTGTTATGTCACAGAGACAAGCAGGAAAAAGAACAACAAGCATGACAAAGAACGCCAACGGCACCGCCAACAGCAAGACCGAACAAGAGACAACGTAAAGAAACAACGAGTGTGAGACAGGAACGCAGAAAGCTTGAAATACCAGGCGGGGCGGCGTCACACTCCGAAGGCGGGAGTCAAGGCAAAAGAAAGACGCTGGGTGAAAAACAATATTAGAAAACATGATTCGCGACGACAAGGGAAGATACTGTACAGTGTGAGGCACTGAGAATGATGTGGTATAACGGCCGCCTCGGCGACGAATAGGGGTCTAGCCGCGCGCAGCCGAACATTCGGCAGCGGCTGACGCAACCCGCTGCGGCACCAGCACGAGGAAAGAGCCCGCAGCGCCAGGAACGGCACCGCCATTCTCGGCAGTACCGACCGCGGGAACGGTGGCCGCGTGCGGGGCGACCATGCGAGACACCATCAACAGCACGGGCACTGCTGGGGAGACGATACTGGTGCCTGGGGGTGGTGCGGTGATATGGGTGGACTCGCGGTGGTGCCCAATATAAGTGGATATCCGCGATGGTGTGTGCGAGGGGGAGGGGCGAAGGAAGGTGGTGTGGACGGGGACGACGACGCGCCCAGCGCGGCCGGCGCATGGGGCCAGGCGTGGTCGATATCCGCGCGCGCGCGCCAATTTTTGGCGCCACCTAGCACAGCTGTTTACAGTGTTCGAAAACTGAACCCCACCCCAGCTCCTCCTACAAGAAGGAGGCAACTATCAGACCATGCATTAAAAATACACTCAATTCTATCCATCCTCACGTGAACCCCACATCTGAAGCTCGAACATAACCCCACTTCCACTCCTTGCCCCAGTTGTGATCATGGTCATGCATCAGTCGATGTTCTATGATTGACTCGTCCATGTGACGCCGATTGCCTTTGTTCTTCTCCGCTGGGCATGCTAGCGTGTTTGGGCCATGTCAGGAATTCCGGTTCTCGCTAAGTATGGCTTCTGGCGGGCCGTGTGTACGACGGCTGTGGAGGGAGGAGTGCGAGGTGCTTCAGATTTGGTTCTACATCGGATCGCGCTGCGAAAAAAACACCGGCAGACGCGCCTCCTTTTTCTTCCATCTACGGTCACTCTCCCATTAAGTGGGCAGTCTTGGCCTGTCTTTTTCAGGGCTTAAGCAAGGAGTCCAACTGTTGCGCCACTTGAGGGGGGATACAAGGGCGCGGCGAAGACAAAGAGAACGACACGCTAAAAGCAACAGACAGCCAATCAGCAAGCGATTTTGATGTGCGCGGATCTGGCGTTGAAGCCTATCAGCAGGTGCGGAACTGTAAACAGGTCTCCTTCGGACAGACGGCGTGTCCAGTGGCCCGCTCAATGTCGTTCGCCCCCCCCCCTGCCGACCCATCGTTTGCCTTCGTTTCCCGTCGTTTTTTGTGTTTTCTCTTCGTTTCTCGGGCGCTCCGCCGCGGATCTGCTTCGAACGTCAGCTGTGCGACGCCGCAGTCTTGCAAATCAGGCCCGATCCAGGAAGAGACGTCTCAGAAATCGGCACCGCGACAAGATACGTATGATCCTTCAACGACTTTAAAGCCTTTCAAGATAGATTCGGACCAACTCGCGCTCAGCAGGGCAGCCGGGGCACCCGCGTCCTGGTCAATTCTCTGACAGTGTGATGCCCAGTCACATGCTTCCAAGCAATTGGCCTTCGATGCAGTTCGATTTGGTCCTTAAGAACAATCAGTGTGTATTTCGCCCTCTTTTCCTCTCGTTCCCCTTGTGTTTGTGTTTCCGTTCGGACCGGCCAAATTTGGGGTGTCTGGAATAGATACTCATGCACAGAGAGCTTCTGTTACCCAGCGACTGGAGCGACACCGTGCCCATCGCAGTTGCTCAAACCGCGAGCGACAATGTCGGCTCCAACGGTTGCTGGCTGCTGGGAGTGGCCATACGAGTGCTGGAGGCCTACGTAGAGAACGAGTCTTCTGATGCTTGATGAATGTCGGCCGCGGCCCGACCAGAGAGTAGCTGACAGTCAAGGGGGTGTTCCAGGGCGACACGTCTTCGTCAGCGCCGTAGGCATCCACAGAGCGGTTGCAATGACCTAATCTTTTAAGTTTTGTACTTCCTTTACCTTGGACAACCGCTGTGTTTCGCATGATAGGTCCCACCCGAAAGTTCTGTGGTTCAAGTGATTCAGGTCGATTCGCATTCAGGTTTAGGTTAACCAAACGAAACGCTGACAACCCTGTCCCTGCAAGATTCCTGCTTATCAAAGTGTCCATGGACTTCGTGAAGTTGATCTGGACTTACAAAAAGTTCAAAAGGTCCATCAGGAGTGCGCTGGCAGTCCAACTTCCCCTCGGCCCCTGAAAGGCGTTCTTCGATCCGGATACAGACTGATATCTCGCGAAAAGATCTCGGCTGATTGGAGCAGCACGGCTGTTCCTGCTTTTCATATTTACCCCGCTGATGCATGTCGTCTCGCGAACGATCATATGGCCGGTCATTCTAGTGCGAGATATCAATGTATCCACAGGGGACAGAGCTGGGCCGGAACTATCCGAATAGTCATTGTATGTTGACGTATCGCGTCTTTTTCACATTTCTGGATATTCGCTCGGCTCTGTTTTTTCTCTAGAATCGCAATGCGGGCAGCGTGAATCCGTTGTTTGTGGGTGCGCAGCATTGCTGGCTTTGTCCTTTGGGACCACTGCGCAGCAGCTTGACACACATTGGAGACTCTGTGCAGCTTGTTGCAGAATCAGGCGTGCAGAGCTGGGAGAGACACGATGCGTCCGCGACGGATGCCGCCCGCCGCCACGTGGTTCTTATCCATCTCGAATCGGGCATTCGTTCTTTTGTCTCTTTTCTTTCTTTTTCTTTTCTTTCTTTTTCTCTGTCGATCATTTTCTACGATGCATGTTCATCCACGCCGCCCGCGGTGCTTACCACCCCACATCCGCCGGCCGCGCACAACCGCGCCACTCTTGTCGTACGAGCATGCAGGCGCGAGCCACGCAGGTCCGTCCGGTTGGTGACCCACCCCCACCCCCACCGGCACGGCCAGGTGCCATCCACCTGCCGCCGGCCGCCTGTGGGGTGGGCCGGAGCCCCCCGCGTCGGCCGCCCCGCACCCGCACCGCCCGTCGCCGTCTCGGGCTACCGACTTTGGCAGTCCCAGGCGCAGCGTCGGGGCAGTCCCCAGGGAGCCCGATCGACGCGTTTTTGTCTGCGAGGTACTAAAACTACATTTCCTTCACCTCGATGATGCCTGTGCACATGGCGCAGTCGCCGTCCTCGTCGATCTCACAGTTGTGAGAGACGCGGCTGTTGAAAATTGCCTTGATCTTGTCGAGGAGCATTGTGGCCGGCGACTCGTCGACCTCGCCCGACTCCTGGTGTGCCGTCTGCAAGTCTTTTGCCGCCTTGACGAGCTTCAGGATAAGATCATTTGGAAAGTGAAGGTCGTTGTTAGACACCAAGTCCTCGGCTTCCTTGACGATTTCCGCCGCATCCTTGACGGTCTTCTTCCAGCCCGGCTCGTCTGCCATGTTCTCCACCGAGAGGGTCTTTATACGGTAGTGGGTGTCTTGGGGGCCGGTGACGCTGGGGATGGGTCCGAAGGAGGCAGAAGGGCGGACAGCGAGTGGGACCGAAGGGCGGTGGGCTGCTTGTGGAGGACGGAGTGTTCGTCCAGCAGCAGTCTCGACGCGGCGCCGGTACCTCGCCTTTATAGCCGCTCCGACGGGTTCCGATGGAGCGCCATTGCCGCCCACGGCGAGGGCCGATGGCTGCGTTTGCGGCGAACGGGCCCCCGAGTTGCCGTTGTTGCGGGGATAGACATGTCAACCGCGCGCTTGCGGCGCGCGCCCCCCCGAGTTGCAGTTGTTCCAGGGATAGACATGATCACCGTGCGCTGACGGTTCCAGAGGAAAACGCGGACAGCGGAGCTGCGTCTCGCAACCCGTATCGCTGCCCATCTCGGGCAGGGCGGACAGCACCCACGCGCCTGAAGCGCGTGACGCGTGCAAGTGGTGTGTGTGGTCGAGCGCACGCTACACATGCTGTGGTCCGAGGTAGGATGGTGCTGCTCTGAATGGGTGTCTCGTTCATCGTGCTGGCCCGGCGTGTTCGACACGGGTCACTGCATCGCTTGCCAGACAGTCGCAGCCGTGGTTCTGTTGCTGGGGCAGACAATACCAGCGCGCTTGAAGTGCGCGGGCAGCTTGCGTGGTCGGGCGCGAGCTACAGTCGCCTCGGTCTGGACACAATACCAGCTCGAGCGACGTGCGCAGGCGGTCTCCGTGATCGAGCGCGAGCTTCACACGCTAGACCGCCGTACGATGGTGCTTCTCTGCGTCGGTGTACTGTTTGTTGCATCTGCTGGGCGTGTGTAGCACGGGTCGCTGCGTCTCTTTCCAGACAGTCGCACCCAGGGTGGTGTTGCTGAGGCGGACCGCACGAGCACGTGAGAGTCGCGCAGGGGCCTGCGTGATCGAGCGTGCACTCCGCGTCATACAGACCATGGTGTACTGGTGCTTCCCTGAATCGGTGAGTGGTTCATTGTGCCTGCTTCGTGCATTTGGCACGAGTCGCTGCGTCGCTTGTCCGACAGTTGCTCCCGTGGCGGTGTTGCTGGGGCAGACGCACTCGTGACCCGCACAGACAACGCGCGTGGTCGAGTGCACGCTACACACTAAACTGTGCATACAACAAAGCGGAATGCCTGCGACGATCTTTCTTGGAACGTTTCAGCGGATAACTGGAAGCCCCGCGCTAGTTGGTCAACAAGTTGACCGCGAGAGTCAAGTCAAGAAAGGTTGACCCTTGCACCCCGTGTGCGGAGATATAGGCAGTAGGAGCCGCCTTTGGGAGCGGATAGCTGCGAAGGAGGGCGTGCGACGCACGGGAGGTTGACAGTTGGCGGTGCTAGCGCAGCCCCACAGTCGAAGACGGCCTCCCTCTTAAGGCTGGCCCGATCTGGAGCTCCCACTGGAAGGAAGTCGCCAGATCCTATCCTGTCCGACACGCTAATCGGGCCCGCTCACCTTCACAACATAATTGTTCCGTTACACCCAACAATGCGAACACTATAGCCGCATTCTCTAAAATCCCGCACTCCAACTGTTGAAAAATAGTTCCAAATCGGTGTCTAATACCCCGCAAGGACCGATTTGGTTCACTTTTGGAACAGTTGGAGTGCTGGATTTTCGAGAGGATGGCTGTACTGTCCGCAATACGATGGTGCTTTTCTGAATCTGTGTGTTGTTCATTGTGCTTGCTCGGCGCGTTCGGCTCCACGCGGCGGGCGCATAATAAATTTTCGTCAGAGGCACCTCTGTTTCTGTTGTGTTGTGGATCGAACAGAAAATGTGCAGACCGCCCATGAGCTCTGTCATGGCTATTTTTTTCCAGAAATTTGCGCCCATGACGTCCATTGGTCGGGACAGATCCATCCCCGCTTGTTAGTAGAGATACACAACATATGACGGATGCACTGCAATCTTGTTCAAGGAGAGAGGTGCGAAGGTCCCACCATGACTCTGCAAGGAGTCGCCGAGCGTGGCGCCGTGCCGGATTTCCGATAACAGAAGAATATGAGGATCTCGCATCCGGAGGGGTCGCGATGGTTCTTGCTCAAGAATTCTGCTTCTTCAAGCTGGAAAATGGGTCCCCAAGTGCCTGGAAACAGGAAACGATGGACATGCTATTGACGACGAATATGGGCCCGCTGCGCTGGACCCTGCGTCACTGGCGTGAACATCGCAGCCGTGCTGGAGGTCCATGCGGTTTGCAACATGAAAAGCGCCGGAAATCTGAGTGCGTGCTGGGACGAGCGCACGTCAGCAGCGATCGCTGCAATATAGTTCGCTCACACCGCCCCTTTCTTTCTTGTGACGGTCGTGGACCGTCCAACGTATCGGTGTTCGAATCTCGACAAGATAAAATTACGGTGACGTCGAGCCGCCTTGACTCGGACACGCTGTGTGCTCGTTGTAAAATTCAGGCGAGCCAGCCGCGACACAGGGCCACCTCTTCGCACCCGTGAGCGACGGTATGTACCAGTGTCAAGAGCAAAGGAGACGAGAAGAACCAGAGCTTCGTGCCGCCACACGGTACATCGCGGCACGCGCCACAGCCTGCTCCGCGATTATCGCGACCCGCTTTGATGGCGCGCTGCAGCTCCCACCCGTTTTCGCGCGTCTCGCACGACGCACCCCATGCACAGAACTGCATCACGACACCTTTGCATCGTCCAGGGTTCTACGTAGGCGGGCAAAGAAGCGGCCTCGTGTTCCTGGTTCTCTACTTTCACTGAACTGAGGGCGCAAAGCGCACCCAGAGACATGTTCAGTAGGGCGATGTACAGCAAGTTTGCTCGCGCCACCGTCGGCTCAGCGACGATTCGACTTGTACCAAACACGCGCCGAAGACACAATGAATAAGTCATCGATTCAGAGAAGCACCATCGTTCTTCGGACCGTAGCGAGTGTAGCGTGCGCTCGACCACACACACCGCCCGCATGAGTCACGCGCGCGGGTCTTGTGCACCCCGCCCGAGGACTGTAGCGCTACGTGTTGTGAGGTGCAGCGCCGCTGTCCGCGTGTTCTGCTGGAACCATCGATGTATGGTGAGCGTGCCTTTTCCCGGGCATGCGGCGGGCGCCCCCCCCCGCATACCACTGTGGCGCGAACAGCCCGTGGAAAGTGTGCACCCGGACCGCCGAGATGTACGAGTCGGAGATTTCGTACCTCGGTAGCCCGATGCGGCCACCGATGGTGCGGGTGTGAGGCGACCGACGCGGGGGGGTGGCCCACCCCACGGGCGGCCGGTAACAGATGGATGGCACCTGGCCGTGCCGGCGGCCGACGGCACGGCCATCGCCGTACCACGATGGCCCCCATCCACCGATGGGTCGGGATGCGTCACAACCTGTGTTCACACCTCGCCCACAAGGTTGTGCCAGACCGAAGCCAACTCCACTGGCTCATCCGGGAGCACACGGCGCAAGCACCGTGGCGCAGTTTCCCCACGCGTCTGCGCCAGGGAGGCCGCCGTTGTCCACGCAACAACGGCGAGCGGGGCCGGGCCTAGCGAGAGGACGAACCGTGCCGCGCATCCGTCCCAATGGTGCGAACGACCGCCCAGCAGACAAACCCGCGACGTGTTGGTGCTGCGCTCCTTACATGGGGCAGGAGCGCAACTGCCGAAACCGCACGGGCGGGCGCCGCTGCCTTCCGTGAAACCGCGCTCACAAGTCCGTCGAGGGCGGTTACCAAGAGAGAGAGAGCCCGCGTGTGCCATGTGACGTTTCTATTTATTAGTCGAGCTGCAGACGAAAAAATGGACCAGAACAGTCCGGAAAAGAAATTGTTCTGGGATTAAAAAAGATCAAGAAGTGCCTTGGCCCCGCTCGCTACGTAGTCGGAAGTTCTACCCGTGTCTCCCCCCGCTGTTTCGCACGACCCCATCAGAAAGGGTAGGAGTCCTCACGACAGGCAGAGGCAGGTGGCCACACGCACCAGCGCCTGACGAGTGTGGCGCCGCCGGCATCAGCTGCTGCGTCACCATCTGCACTGTCCTCAAGGGCATCACGGCGGGTGGAACCCGTCCTGCTTGGCTTCCACTTCCTTCTGTACCTCCAGAGCAGTTTACGCCGCTCCGCTACCTGCAGGTTGCCATTAAATACAGTACATACCCAAGTCGTTGTCTCAGGCTAGTTTGCCTCAAGGGAAATTCACCAAAACCAAAAAGGGTACAGGCGGTACGTGGCCAAATTGGCAGCGTACCTGCAGAAAAGGAAAGAGAAGGTGCACAAAGGGCCAAGCAAAAACAGGCACCAAGACCAAAAAGAAAAACAAGAAACACGCGCGGCGCAGCCGGAGACGGTTGGGACAGGAGCGGCGGAGAGGAAAGCGGTGTGCCGGGCGTCGGCTGCCCGATCTCGCGCCAACCTGCTGCCGGTCTTGCACGGCGGGGGCCTCTGTGGCCGCCCACAGCCGCTCGTTATCCAGCTCTCAGCCGGTGGCCCCCCACGCGTCAGCGACAACCGCCTGCTCCAACGCTCCACTCAATAAACCCGAGAGCTTACGTACTCACACCTTCCTCCACGGTGGTCCCAGCGGTAGCCGCTGTTTCCGGAACGGGGAGAGCAGCGCCGCCCCCGGGCGACGCACGCCCCTCTCCACCCGCCGCCCTGCCCACCGGGACGGCGGTGGAGACCGCCTCGCGCAAGCGCGTGTCCAAGAGGTCAAACGCCCGTTCGTCGTTGTCCATGCTGCTGACTGTCGCATTGTCGTTGCCCCAATCAAAAGTGCAGCCCTTCCCGAGCTCCTTTCCAATGGGCAGGCACGAGTCAAAGTCGATCAGCACCGCTGTATCGTCTTTCTGCACCATTACATTGCTCATCTTGACGTCGTTGTGGCAGTACCGCATGGAGTGGAGGTGATCCAACGCGCTTCGGATGTTCAGCATGCACTTGTCGACGTCGAACGGCCGACTCTTGTCCAAGCACCGCTCGCTCAGGTCCATGTCGAGCTTCTCGAACAAAGTACCGACAATCAAGCCGTCCTTCACCACGCAGCCGAGGTAGGAGACGATATTGGGGTGCGGGTTGTGTCGAAGCAACTCAAGCACGCGTACCTCCGACTCCATGCTGTTCTGGATCATGTTGCGGCTGTCCTCATCGCCGTAGCCGCACAGCACCGGCCGCTTGAAGAACGCACCAGGGACGTTCTTCGGCTCGGCGGTGACGTAGCCGGTTGGAAACTTGGGGAAAACCAGGGCAGGGTCAACCAGCAATGGCCGGCCGCCCATCTCTCCCGCAGGAACGTCGTCGTTCACGCCTTGGACGATCCTTTGCAATGCGTCACTGAGGAGCGTCTGAGGCTTAATCCCCTTTAACGAGGTGCGCAGGTAGTAGAGGGATCCAGCTTGATGGAAGATGATGGCAGTGTACAAGTACTTGCCGCCCCGTGGGTTGTTCCCCACCCTCGAGTACTTGTCCATAACCGCATGCACGGATCGGAAAGGGTACGGCGGCATGGCGCACCGCTCGGTGACCACCCGAAAGTCGCCAGTCGGCACCCGCCCCACGGTCGCTGTCGGGAGAGAGCGGCGCACAAGGAGACCAGCGGCAGAGAACGGCGCACAAGGAGGAGCCCGTCGGGAAAACAAGAAAGCAGACACAGGGAAATCGCAATAACCAACAGGCATGTACGCAAGAAAGGAAGGATCAAACCTCGGGGAATCCGCGGGTTCTCGAGTTCATTCAGATAAGGTACACACAGACAGGAAGAGGCCCAGGAATACTTCAGCACGCACGCGCCGTGACCCCCCATGCACTTATGCTCGGTTGTGCGAAGGAGCGGCAGTTGCCACTAGAAACATACCGTGAGGGGTTCTGCACCAGCACAGCACAGCAGAAGAGACAGCCGCAGGAGGACCCAGTGTCCGCTCACGCAGCGCCCGGAGCAACGAGCCGGGAGGCACAATGTACCGACACAGTCAAGCAGGGTGTAAACTGCAAACACAAGGACCACGACGCGAGCATTGAAAGGACAACCCAACCCACAGGAAACAGCGAATGCATCCCGGTAAGCCGGCTGCAGATGGGTGCATTTCCCGAACCGGCAGTGCGCCTCTTCGTCTCCCCGCCAAAGCATCGCAGCGCTGCGTTCCCCTCATCTACGGCTCCAGGCACCTCTGACGACATACCTACTCACAGGCAAAGAGCTGAGCAGCTGCCAGGTACGTCGTGACGTCTTCTGGGGTTCCCAACAGTAGGAGCTGCAGCGCGACGTCCAGGTAGTCGTAGCGGGCAACCGCAGTTCCAGTTGTTTTGATACGCTCGTGACTCGAGACGACGGGAGGCAAGATTTTGGGCACTGGATGGGCGATCAAAGATTGAGGACAGCAGGCCTTTAGAGCAAACCTAGCAATGTAAGAGGACTATCCTTAAATTCTCAATTGGGCTCGCGACGTGGCGCCCCTTCACAGG
>ENA-ORXC01002315-ORXC01002315.1-marine-metagenome-genome-assembly--contig:-NODE-2315-length-10491-cov-5.485596_pt1 | contig 10491 bp, 8 predicted proteins | sample MGYA00237865_ERZ511478 | MGnify/ENA metagenome assembly ERZ511478 | reverse complement strand
GTGGTCTTCAAAGGCCTCCCGCGCGGGAACGTTTACGTCTTGCCGTCAGAGGGTACACCCCGCAACTCGACGCCGGCGCAGCATCTCGCGGCGGCCGCAGTGGCTGCCCCTGTCTGGCACTCGCGCCTCGCGCATGCCGGGACCGACGCCGTCCTCAGGACGGCCTCGATGGTGGACGAGATGGAGGTGGCCGGGTCCCACCCGCGTCGGGACCTAGGCGACATGTGCGACGCCTGCGCTGTCTCCAAGATGACCCGCAAACCATTTCCCACATCCACCTCCGCGGCCACGGTGCCACTGGAGCTGGTGCACACCGACGTGTGCGGACCAATGCCCGTGATCTCCAAGGGAGGGGCCCGCTACATCGTTACCGTGTTGGACGATTTCTCCGGTGCGCACGAGGCAGTGCCCATCGCAACCAAGTCCGACGCTGGGGCGGCGGTGCGGACCGAGGTCGCCCGCTGGGAGGTGCGCACTGGTCGGCGCCTGCAGCGTTGGAGGTCCGACCGGGGCGGGGAATATCTGATTGCGGCGATGGACGAGTGGACGCAGACGAGCGGCACGACACACGAGACGACCGCCCCGTACACGCCCCAGCAGAATGGCAAAGCTGAACGCCTGAACCGGACCCTTCTGGAGAAGATGGGCGCGGCGATGACCGCCGCCGCATGCGCCAAGGACCTTTGGGCGGAGGCCGTATCCACGGTCTCGCACGTGGTCAACCGCACGGTGCGGGCGGGGGCCAGCGCGACCCCCATCGAGCTGCTACTCGGTAAGCGCCCCTCGGTTGCGCACCTGCGAATCTTTGGCTGCCGCGCGTTCGTCCTGACGCCTGCACCTCTACGGCGCAAGATGTCGCCGCGCGGGATCGCCGGCACCTTTGTCGGGTACGCCAAGGGCTGCAAGGCATACCGCGTGCTGGTGCAGGGCACCATCAGGGTCAGCCGCGACGTCGTCTTTGACGAGTCGCGCATGGGCAGTGCTGACACGCCCCCACCGTCTCCCATCTTCTCAGGGATGCAGGAACTGGCGGACGAAGCGGACAACACTGAGACGGACGCGTCACCGACCCACCGGCCTACCACCACCAACGCGCCCGGCCAGCCGGCGGCCGCTGCCGAAGCCTCGGGCGATGCCCCCCCTGCCACAGGCGGCGGCTTGCTGCCGGATATGGCAGGCGCCGTCCCACACGGCGACGAGTCCCCTGCGACGGACGCTGCCACCGTCGGCACCGACGCCCCCCCGGGCGGTAGCCTCCTGGATGCGGCTAAGCTGGCCGCTCGGCTGCCACTGCCCTCCCATGGGGACCCACGCGGCCAGGCCCGACGCTTCCTGCGGGTGCGCTTTATGCCTGCCCGCCTGGGGGAGCATCCCGGCCAAGGTGATGCCGGGGGAGGGAGCGCCTCGCTCGCGTACGAGGCGCAGGCAGACATCACCTCGGCACGGGATGAGGCTGGTGCAACCACAGAGGAGGCGGGCGGCTACGGTCCCATCGGCCGAGGGCGCGAGGCTGGGGGACCGGTCATGTGGGCGGGGACCGCATACACGGCGTACGAGCGGTCCAACCCAGACAAGATGACCCTGGCACAGGCACGTCGGGAGCATGACTGGCCGGCGTTTGATGAGGCCGTGCTCAAGGAGGTGAACGCCCTGTGGGACAACGGGACGTTCGAGCTAACCCACCTACCAGCGGGAGCAGCGGTGCTACCGTTCCAGATCCTGTGTGAACGGAAGCGGGGACCTGACGGGCAGGTTGCGCGCCACAAGGGACGAGGCGTAGCCTGTGGGAACTTCCAAGTGCCAGGACGGGACTTTGGCGATGTCTGGGCACCCGTTGTCCGCCGCGCCACGCTCCTATGCCTGCTTTCCCATGCCGCTGCAGAGGGCCTACACATGCACCAGCTGGACGTGGAGACCGCCTTTCTCAACGGGCCGGTGGTGGAGGAGCTGTACGTGCGGGAGCCGAAGGGATACGAGCGGGGGAGCCCGGGACAGGTGCTGCGGCTGCGGAAGGCCGTCTACGGCTTGCGCCAAGCGGCGCGGCAGTGGTTCCTGGAGCTCGTCAAGCTCATGCAAAAGATGGGCATGTGGCAGTGCACCGCGGACCCATGCCTCTTCATGGCCGACTTGGACGGGGAGCGGATCTTCGTCCTTATCTACGTGGACGACATCCTGCTGATCGCTAGGAAGCGCGCTCACCTGGATACGACCAAGGACCAGATCATGGCGGCCTTCAAGTCGAGGGACATTGGGCAGCCCACTTACTTCCTTGGTCTTCACATCGACCGTGATGACGGGCATACGGGACTGCTTTTTACCCAGCGCCAGTACGTCGCGCGACTCGCGGAGCGCCACGGGTTGGCGGATTCCAAGCCCCTGTTGGTGCCAATGGCCCCCGGGACAGTGCTAAAAAAGGAGGGGGAGGCCCTGCCCCAGGAGGGCGTGGTGCGCTACCAGGCGCTTATTGGCGGCCTTCTCTACATCGCCACGTGCACCCGCCCCGACATCTCCTACGCCGTGGGGAAGCTGTCACGGTACTGTTCCGCCCCAACGACACAACACGAGGCGGCCGCGCTGCGGGTGCTTCGCTACCTGCACGGGTCGTCAGGGCTGGGTCTGCGCTTTGGTGCCCGTGCGACACTGGTCGGGTATTGTGATGCCGACTACGCGGGAGACGTCGACACACGCCGGTCGACCTCCGGCTACGTCTTCCTCCTCAACGGTGCGGCGGTGTCCTGGGCCAGCAAGCTGCAGCCCACTGTGGCCGTCTCCACCACCGAGGCGGAGTACATCGCCGCCGCCACGGCGGCACGTGAGCCCGTATGGCTACGACTGCTCTTGGGCGAGACCACCGGGGAGAAGAGCCCAGTGCCCATGCGCTCGGACAACCAGAGCGCCATCCACCTCATGCACAACCCGGGCGGAACCGCCCGCAGCAAACACATCGACGTCGCTCACCACTTTGTGCGTGACCGAGTGACTCGGGGCGAGTTGACCGTCGGGAACGTGGGGACCGCGGACATGACGGCCGACGCCCTGACCAAGGCGCTGCCCGCGCAGCCGCTCCAGCGGTGCTGCTCCGCCCTGGGGATGGTTTCGCATGTCGGGGAGCCTGCCGTCGACGGGTGTCGAACCACCGTGGACGCACCTGATTGGGTGGGGAGCGAGCGGGGGACCCGGTGGAGGAGCCGGCAGCCGACAGGCCTAGGGCCTGCCCGACCGTGCGTGACGGGCCTGCCCCCAAACGCGGCCGGGGACGGGGAGCCGCCACGCGGGGTCGTGCGCGACGGCGGGGGGAGACACCGCGTGGGCCGTTGCTGCAGCGGGGAGCTGCCGCGGCGCGGGCGGTGGAGTTTGAGACCCTTGGGCGGCGCCCCCCCCCCCCCGACGCCGCGGTACAGGCGGCGCAATTGGAGCGACCGTGGCGCCTTGTGGTGGCAGGGACGAGCGCGGGGCAAGGGCGGCCACGGGTACACGGCAGCCCCTCGGCACGAAGGGTGGACACGGGGGGGGCTGGCCGCAGTGGGGGGTGAATTGCGAGGGGAGGGACCGTGCGGGGGCGACCCGCGAGGACCAACCTGGGTGGAGGGGGGCCGAGGAGGGCCCGTGTACGTGCTTGTTCACTCGTCTGGAGGGGGTTGACCCCGGGAGGGAGAGGTGGACTGGAGAGCAGGACCCCGGCCCGGGGGGAGCATATATCGCACTCGGGGGCGGGGGAGAGACGGAGGCCTGAGAACACTGAGGACTTTACTCTCTCCTATCGCCGCTGAGGTGAGAGACAGCGGGGAGGCGGCCACCGTGCTGGCGCCCTCCTTCCCCCGCTGGTGTTTCTTCAACAGTCCCTGCCCGTCGTAGACGGCTTTTCCGCACATAGCGGCGACTTGTCATGCGTCACGGCGATGGTAGCAGGGGCAGAACTCTTACGCATCTCGTCCTTAGTGCGCCTCTCCACGGCAGACGGAGAGGGCATTGCCACCGCTCGTCTCGAAGAACCCGGTGTCGGAGTTCTCTTGCTGGCAGTGGGCTTGGCGCCCCTCGATTTTTTGGAGGATCCTCGGGGTGGCATCTTGTCCTAGTAGAGGGGATGGCACATGGATCCAGGCGTGATCACCAGAAAGAAGCACGATGGAATGGGCGCAGAAGCCCGAGGCACAAAGGGCTGCGTCAGAGAGAACAAGCGGGCACACAGACGAGCTCGTCCCGGTGGATGGCATGAGAGCGATTGAGGGCCAGCCTGCCTACCTCCCTGCATTTGTATCCTCCCGCTAGTACCAGTGGGCTCTCAGAACCCTATGCAGTCTTTGAAAGCTCCCCGCGCCCAATCCGAACTTCCAAGGGGCCTGTGTCATCTCTTGTGCAACACAATCGCAGCACTATGATCATGATGTGAGGCATGGTAGGCAGGGCAACAGCACAACAAATGAAAGCCGGGCCCATATGGTTGACCAGACGGCGAAGTGTGAGCATGCCGTTCCATCAAGCAAGGGAACCGGACCCGACAGACTCTGTGGTGCTTGAGATACTCGAAACTCACTTGACACGCATGATGGTACCGACACTGCCATATCAAACTCCTCTCCGTGCTCGCTCTCTCCTGTGGCCACTCACTCTACGACACGGAATGTATCCACGGCCTTACTTGGCAGTCAAGCTGTGCACCGCAATCCAGATCCAACGAACGGGCTGTTGCGGGAGTGCGCAAAAGAGGGTGGAATAGAAAAGACGACGGATAAAAGAGCTTAGGGGCCCACACGAGCAGCGGAAAGAGAGCAGCATACCACGCACCGTTGGCCAAGCCGTTTCCAGGTGCCGTTAACAGGCGACTAGGAGGCGGCATCTTGCCGCCTCATGGGCCATGTGGTTGGAAAAAGAACCAGCTCCGCACCTTTCAGGAGTTGGGAGAAGGTCGCACTTCTTCGAACTGGGTGGGAGAGTGGCATAAGACTGTCGGCTGCTGCGCTGTCTGGGGGCAAGTGGCGAAACTCGTTCAGCTTCTGTCTTTTGGAGTATTGGTAGTGAGTCTTTCTAGAGATATTCTAAAGCATAAGAAATGACCCTTTTTTCATCCAAATGAGACATTCGCGCTTGTGCTGCGGTCCTGGTCGCGGATCCCGACACAACTTTCGTTCTTCATTTGTTGTCAACAACGATGCTCGTCGCTCCGTTGGCGCTCTCTACTCTGTGTCGGAGCCCTCGGAGGCTTCCACCGAGGAGTCAGCACCACGATATTCCACCCACGGTCCACTGTGTCATGGTCAGAAACACGAGGGAGCCCCCCCCCCCCGATCCGCCCCACCACTCCTCTCCGGCTCTCCGATGGGCACGTGTCTGGTGCGGCACCGGTCTGCTGTAATGACAGGGAGCCTACCGCCGCCGCCGACTCATGTGACATACGAGACGGAGGGAACAACTGTGGCCGACCTGATGTGTTGTCCTGTGGCCGACCTGATATGTTGTCCTGTTGCCGAACTGATATGTTTTCCGCGCCTCGTGTCCGACGTGCACTCCAATGCAGGTGACACGCGGCCGCGACAGACCACGACGCGTGTAGGACGGTATCAGAGCGCAGACAGGCGGTGTATCTATGACGCATCCATCTAGGCATGTGAGTAGGTCCTCTCGTTCTACATTGTGACGGCTATTGCAGAGTGGTTCATGCTTTTTGAGAGTAGCGACGTCTCCCTGTCGGACCCTGTTTTCTCTCATTGGCTGCCTGCCATCCCCCTGATACCTGCATGAACCAGGTCCTTGAGTCCGGCGCTCCTCCCGAGTTCGCCACGTTGCTGGTGCGGACGCCTTGGAAAACCGAAAAGGCGAGGCGCCCGCGGTGCTGCTCAGTGTTGTCCGTAAGGCAGCGCTTCTCCTCCGTGCTTCAGGCACATCCATGTCGGACGTGCCACTCTCGGCGTCCGAGCTGGCTTGTCTACTCTGCAGCTGGGAGGCTGCCGACTATGCGGGGCTACGCCGTCATCGCTTGGCCGCGCACGCAACGGTCATCACTACCTCAGCACTGCGCCGGGAGCTCAAGCTACCGGCCCTCCCATCTCGCGGCGCGTCCCGACGACGGCGGAGCAGCGAGACGGTCGATAGAGAATGTAACTCCACTGGCGGCTCATCAAAACCACCACCGACTGGATCCTCCGAGAGTGTCTGTGTCCAACTTTGTGCCGCGGCCGCACCAATGCACCCCGACGACAACAACCTCACCGTAGGACAGTGCACAGACGGCGAGCAAGGGCATCTCGGGCGTGTCAGTTCTTCTTTATCGGCCTCCCTTGAGGCCAGTATCGCAGCCTCAGTGGCGGCCAGCCGCGTGCCTGCCGCGCCGCTGGTTTACCGCAAGCGCAAGACCTCTACGCCCGCCGCCGCATCAGCAACCCCCCCCCCCGCACCTGAGTTCATCTACACGTCTGTTTCTGCGCACGCTCGCGCCATCTACGAGGACAATACTGACACCGAGCATGCAGAGCCTTTGGTGCGCGAGCGCAAGGCAACCCGAGCGGGGCTATTCGACACGCCAAGGCTGCGGCGGCTGGAGCGCTTTGTGTTGCAGGCGGGGCATGGCGGGCTTTCAATGGCCGAGCAAGATGAGCTGTACAAGGTCATATTGGACCTCGACGCCCCGTTGCCCGATGGATCGGCGCCACCACGTCTGTGCGACCAGTTCAAGGACTCATCGGCATTCAAGCGGGCTGTGGCAGATGACCTAGACGCAGCCGCCCTGGCTTCGGGTTGGCAGAAAGCCACTTTGGTTGAAGACGGGGAGCGGAACTATGCGTACTTTCGGCCGGTACGTGACGTTGTGCTCTCCCTGCTGGACGGTCAGCGCGTGGTGCAGCTGTGGAGTGGCGACGGTGGGCCCGCTCCTGCGACTGATAGGCGTGAGTCCCCGTTTGATGGCGATGCATTTCGAGCTTGTGAGGCCGACGTGTGCAGGCGGGCGGGAAAGAACTGTGTGCTTGGACTCCACGTGTTCTCTGACAGTAGCCGCTTGTCTTGGTCCGGTGGTACGTCCCGCTTGTCGTGATTGTGGATGGGTCTCTTCCCTTTCTTGGCGCGCCTGTGTTTAGTATTGGCGAGACGTGAGGTCGCTGACTGAACGAACTCACGCATCTGGGGTACTTTGTTTTCGTTTTCTGTGGCTGATCTCACCTGCTGACCGAATTTGGCTTGTTCTGACTGGCAGCGCACAGGCTTTACCCGCTTCGTATTCGGCTCATCAACGTCGTTTCTGGGGATATCGAATGGCACACCGTTGCTTACATTCCAATTGTCCGGACGCTGAAGGAGGCAAGCTCTACGGAACGTGGGAAGATGCGAAGGTGCGGGGTGTTACAGCGTGTTCTTTACTTGGCGTTCCGGACTGCAATTGAAGCCAGCTTCCAGGGTGTGGAAGTCAACACTGGTGTGGAGGGCATTGTCCGCGTGTTTTTGCGGATCCTGTTATACGTCTGCGATCAACCCGAAGAGCGAGCGATCCTGTGCCTCCGCGCCGGCACGAGTGGCAAGCCGTGTTCATCCTGTCGTGTCTCGGCTGAGGACTCCGTGCTCCCTGTCGCGCTCGACTCGGCGGCGCGCGAAGTCGTGCCGACATTAGAGCGTCACCTCGAGGCCGCCGGCCACTACCGCGCGGGGCGGCAGCGGCAGCGCCGATTGAAGCTTGAGCGGTATGATAGCCTCAATAGTTCTGTCCCCGCGCTCGCTGCAATGGCTGGCCTGGGCACGACGCCGCACCTTCTCTACAAGATGGTCGGATTTGATGTTCTGCATGTGCGTTTGAGTGGCTCTCGTTTCACGTCGCGCGTGAGGAAACCTTCCCACATGAAGAGGGTGGCGACCATGATACTCTCTATCGCGCATGCTGGCGAGCCATGGTGTTGACACGCTCTTTTGTTGCGCTGCGTGCCCTGGATGTGCTCTATCTTGTTTTGAATGGTGCAGATATTGGACCTTGGCGTCACTCAAATGCTCGTCCACCGCCTGACGCGTATTTTCCCGTACATGTGCAGGGGGGGATCGTCCCTCTACGGCAGCCTTGCCGCCATCATCCGCGCTGCCAACCGGCGGTTGTACTTTCTTGGACGCCGTTGCAAGGCTCGCTCTCTCGCGCCCGGGTATGTCGCTGCTCGTTTTTTTTCTTGTCTATTCAGACTCGGACGGGTGCACCGTGGGCCACTTGTGCGCTACGGCTCGAAGGCTCATCGGCTGACCTCTCTGTGTCCCTGCCTCAGTGTGGTTTTCATCTATTTTTTACGCTCTTACCGTGTGTCCTGCACGATCCCGGAAACTTTCTGTGCCAAACCAACAGATACATCGTCACCGCAGGTGACTTGCAAGCCACGTTCACAGGTGCTCAACAACGATTTGGCGTGGCCATTTTGGCCTTCCTTGTGGACGGCCTATTTGGCTGCAAGGGTCTTGACCCGTCCACTGAGACTGACTGCAGCGGCGAGACGAGTAACGGTGGCTCCATCCGCGTTACACCCGAGGCGGTTCACACCGACAGTGCGGGAGGCCGGGCTGCCGCCGACGCGGCCGCCTGTACGCATGCAGCCACTCTGAGCGCCATCGAGGACGATGGCGACGTGGCGAGGGTTGCTAACGACTATCAATATGATTGGAGCACGTACCATCGGGTCTTCAAGAACAAGCCGCTGCAGGACGCAGTGACCGAGCTCTTTGCTGAGTACGCGGCCTTGTACGCGCGCATCGCGGGGTACACAAGAGACCGCGTGGCGGCACCCATGACGCTGGTAGAGGCCAGGTCAATCCAAGACCAAGCCACAGCGTTTGTCAGCGACTTTGTCACGCCGTTGTTGGGACCAATTTTCTCCACCAAGATGCACAAACTGCTTTGTCACGTGCTCGACGCCATCAGGTGGCATGGCAACCTGCGCAACTGCAACAAGTCCAGCAACGAAGCTGGCCACAAGGAAGACAAGAAATACTACCGGCGCACCAATGGGGCTCTTGATTTGTTCACGGGGCAGATGGTGCGACACGCTCAGGGCACCCGCGGGGTGCTGGACGCGCACAACCGGGCGGCTGGTGGTGGTGCAACGGCACCTGCACCGCGGCCGCCGACTCATCCGCTCCCTCCGGCCAACATGGCGGACTTGACGTCCACTGACTCCTCTTCCGTCCCATCTGCTTTGTTCCATTCACCGTCAGCCGCCACCAAAGTTGCATCGGGCTTGAGGCGCGAGCTGATTTCCACGCTAGCAACACGTCCCGGACTCTCTCGCGTCTGTGAGATTCTGGGTTTTCGATGTAAGGCGACCGTGCCGGTGCTCTCTCGGGTCTACATTGACGCTCGGTTTGACTGCGGTGCACGGATGCCACAGCTGCTGCGCTCGTCGCCCAACTTTCACGGCTTTGCGTGGTATGACGCCGTCCACTACATGGTTGACGGCGAGACCGAGCCGATGGTTGGAGAGCTGCGAGCCCTCGTGTGGCTCAAGGCAGGAGACCATGCGCTCATCCGTGAGTGGATGCCGGCCACCCCGAGCCCTGGCTGCCCGTTGACTGCCAAGGGCTGCAAGCGCCTGCAGTGGCGCGTCCGCGACGGCGCTGCGGCCGTGTCCGTAGTTAAGGTCAAGGTATCCAACATCCTCCGTCTTGCCCATGTGGTGCCGGACTTGGGAGAGTTGCTGGTGCGCCGTGGGCTTGACGCGGATCCGCCAGCCCTGTATCGCCCTGACGTGGAGCACCGGGCAATGCGGTTTTTTCTCAACCCGTTTCTCCCTTGGGGTGACAGCGACATGTCATCATAAACAGATTGTTGTGCTCTCGCAGGCACGCCCGCCCGCATAGTAGCAAGGACGTGGGATACGCCAATGCCGGAGTCGCACGCAATCATCTCGACGTGCGATGAAGGCTGACCCCCGCGATCACAGCGCTCAGTCTTTCTATCTGTTGATTGGCCGGCTAGATGGATCAAGGCAGTCTACAGATCCCTCTCGCGATTTCGACTCATCGAGAAACTCAATGTCGTTGGAATGCACGGATGACGAGACAGAGGGTTCGTCGTTCGCTCGGAGATTCTTCGATGGACGATTTCGATACGTGCCGACACCTTCCGAGAACGGGTTTCGATCGCCGATGGGCGCTCGATGGGGGTCGATAGAGCTTCGATGGAAAAAATGGCGAGGAGAGACGATCTGCGGCGCGCCGCCGCGGCGGCGGCCGAGCCGGGGCGGGCGCGTGGGGCCTGACAGGCGGGGGCGGGCGCGGGGCACGCCTAAATTTAGTGTCTATTCTACCGGAAAAAAGGATCAAATGAGCTTGTGCTGAGGATCAAATGAGCTTCTGCGGAATCGGGGATTCCAGCGATCCTGCATATGAGAATGGGTGATCACGGCCTACAAACCCGCTTCGTTGCGCTTCCCCGTGAGACCATGAGCATCTCAAGCATGGACCCGAGTGTTGCGGGGAGGAAACCCCTGTAGCTTACCTGCTACGAAAGAAGCGCGTCAAAAACGTATCAGGAAA
>ENA-ORXC01002314-ORXC01002314.1-marine-metagenome-genome-assembly--contig:-NODE-2314-length-10493-cov-7.056452_pt1 | contig 10493 bp, 8 predicted proteins | sample MGYA00237865_ERZ511478 | MGnify/ENA metagenome assembly ERZ511478 | reverse complement strand
GGGGGGGGGGGGGGGGGGGGGGGGGAGATGGGAGGGGGATGCGGTGGCGGCGAGATGCGGATCGTCGACAGCGTCCGGTCGTCGACCTTTTAATATCACCCTGGGACTCGTCACATATTCTCGCTGGCAATCCACCACCGCTTTCCAAATCCAAACCAAAAAAGTCTGCAATCCGATTCCGGTAGGCGTTCAGGGATGTGAACTGGCTCACATATTGCTGCGATCTCAAATCACGCTGGGGTGGAATTACCTGCGCAGCCTCTCAACCTCGAATCTGTCTCCGAGCCGACGAGATCAACCTCTGCTGGTCTCTGGCACGAAACGAGCCGCCGCCTAACCACATTGGCTGGCTGCCCGCCGTGGCTCCATCAACACAGCGCAGGGACCTTGAATACGAAGGTCGCAAGAGGCGTGCAATCACTCGGAAACCTGGCGCCCGCATAAAGTCCATAGAAACTGGGTTTGAGGATGACACGGTGCGAATTTTGTCGCACGTGTCACCAGAAAGCGTCACTTGTGGTGTCACTGTTGCAAATTTTGGAGTGCTGGGTTTTTTGTGGAACGACTGTAGTAGGCGAAAACTTTGTGCAGAAGATTCCAACGACTATCAACGGAACCAAAGCTAACGTCCCTTGCGCAGAATTTCTCGAACGATCTTATTCTGTAAGGCTCAATGAATCCGATGATAGCACTCCTGTCCATGAGGCTGGGCAGTCTATTGTAATCTCAGGTATTTGCGAACAGCCAGACTAATGGGCTGGCCAGTTATCTGGCCTGTGACGTTTTGCCGGACGTCCGGCGTGCTTGTTTGCCGAACCATATTCCCCATCGTCTGCTGAATCGCTGCACCGCGGGGCGGTTTTACATCCGGTCGACAGTTTCGAATTTGACTGCTCGTAAATCTATAACGAGTAGTAGGAGAAAACTTTGTGCAGAACAGTCCAACGATTATCAACGGAACAGAAGCCAACGTCCCATGTGCAAAAATTCTCGAACGATCTTATTCTGTAAGGCTCAGTGAATCAGATGGTAGCACTTATGTCCATGCGGCTGGGAAGTCTATTGTGATCTCATGTACTTGCGAGCAGCCAGTCTGATGGGCTGTCCAGATATCCAGCCTGTGACGTTTTTCCGGACGTCCTGCGTGTTCGTTTGCCGGACTATATTCCCGATCGTTGGCCGGATCGCTGGTCTCGTCATGCCAGGTTCATTACAGCGGACAGTTATGCGAAAGGGCTTGCACGAGACCTCATGGAAGAACTCAACAACCTTATCAGGAGGATTGCGTTGCGCCGTCTTCGGGCTGACGCAGAGGGACAGATTCTGGGGCAAGGTGGGGGGCGGCTCATTCTATTGAGGTGTGCTTTAGATCTTGTCGAGTGCCTAAGAAGTTCTCACGCATTGTGCTGCCGTTTACGTATTCTGGCCGTCGGCACGATGTTTCCGGATGCTTTTTGATGGCATGCCTCGTTTAGTGTCGTGTATGACATCGAAGGAACTTCCTCCCTTCTGTTCAGATGGCCCAAGCACGCGGTTGCTCCACATGCAATCCCGCGCACAGTGGCTATAAGTGACCGACGGCCCGTCATGCTATCTCTCTTGAATGATGCACAGGAGAAAGTCTCTCAAAGTAACAGGTCTGTTGGCATGTTGCGAATGGCAAGGGCTATCTCACGGGCCGACCTTGAGAGAGCCTCTGATAGAAAAGGGCAAGAATATCTCGAAGGCACGCCAGGAATGAGACTCCGCGATAGCTGCGCAGATGCCAACAGCTGATGAGCGCAGCGCTTTCCGTAAGAGCCGTCAGAATGACGGGACCGAAGGCCGTAGCACTGCAGGTCTGCGACGATCGAACTTCGAAATGACTGCAGATCGCGAGAAAAGAAAGAGAGCATGCTGGTGGAGAATGCGTTCGAGGCACCGCTCGAGAGAGATGGCCTGTACAGAACACTCCACCCGTCCAGTTGGATCTAAAAACTACGGATATCACTCCTTGATGGATAAAAAACAATGCAGAAGACACATCAGACGATGAGAATGGAAGAGCTGGGTAAGCCAGCTGCATGCCAATGAAGCCGTATGTCACACAAAATGCATTCGATGCACGTCAAGCTCGGAAACTCAGTCATCAAGGTCCTCGTCCGACAAGTTGATGTCGCCTGCAGCGGCGTCGCTCAGTTCAACCTGAAGCGTCTTCACAATGGCGCCCCGAACGTCGTCACTTTAAGGGAGGATGAACTTGCGCAACTCGCCTTGTTCGACGTACGTCTTGACTGTGGCGGAGCCAGCAGTGCGAGCAGACTTGCTCACGTCGCATGCATCAATGCCAAGAAACTCTCCAAGAAGAGCAGCGGCGGTATCGTCGATGCTGAGCATGCGCATGGTATTCGTACCTCCGCTGTCGAGCACGAGTTGATGACGGCTTTGGTTGCCTCCGACTGATGCAGGGCCGTCTTCGTCATCCACTGCCGACGCGCTCTCCACAACAACACTTTGAATGGTGGCCTGCGGTACCGACGGGTCGAGGTAGACACCGAGTGCGCGATACCCGAGGACTCGTGCCGAGTTACGCCTTCGGTTGACCTTCATTCGCAGCCCTTTTCGCAAGGCGGCCCTGATTGACGCCTTGTCGATGACTTCAGCAGGTAGGCTAGCCGAGGTCTTGCTCACGGCCTTTGTCATGACGGTTCGAAGACAACGCGATGTGCTTCGGTTGGGACCTTCTAGGTGGCCAGGAGGGCTAAACCACGTCAAGCAGTCGTGCTCGGGCGCATCGTCCTTCGTACCATTCCGTCCCGGTGCGACGTCCTTTCGATAGATCTTGTTCACCATGGCCTGTGCGTATCTGGAAAAGTGGGCGCACACGGTCGACTGCCACCAGGATGAGACAGAGAAAGCAACGAGTACCATTGCGCCAGATCGTGGAAACAAATAGCCATGTGGAAGTTAGTGGAGAGGACAAAAGAGAGCGATAGCAAAGCAGAGGAAGCTGAGACATGTAGAGATGACAGCGACTCCATGATACTAGGTTTCTTACCTCGTGCTCGACCCATATGGCCTTCTCGAATGCGAGCCTTTGTTCCTGCGCAGCAGACCCTGGAGTCGACGGCGGCGTCATTGGGCTATAGTCAGAGTCCCCTGCGCCCGACATCGTACCGGGCTGTGCAGGGGGATCTCAGGAGTGTACCCCACTGTTCTCGAAGCCGATCAGGACTCACACAGGACGCAGGAGGCGCGCAGCCAGTCGAGCGGTCAAAGTGGGTCAAAGTGGGGAGCAAAGACTGGAAGCAGCAGCGCGTCTCGGTTGGACGCAGAGAGCAACCTCCTGTGGATCTTGAACAAGCTGGAAGAGGCTACACAAGCGCACTGGACAATGACAGTATCCGGCTTACATCCAGGACCCGTGTCCACACAATTAGGCACCATTGCAAGAGACCCTTGCACTTTCAGTCCCCGTATCTCTGCAGTAACCTCCTCGCGGACAGATGTGACAAATGAGAGAAAACATTTAGACGCTTTATGAGTCATCCAACAGGGTGGATGCTTGCGGCAACCCCCGATCGCCCGCCTCTTCACGCATTCACCGCGCATGAGGGCGACCAACGCTGCCGTGATTCTTCGTCATTTTGCTCGTCTGCGCGAAATGTCACTACTTTTGACGGGTCAGTATCTTTTAATTACATCACACACTTCAAGCGATTTTGCCCAGTCAATTGCAATGCCGTCAGTATCCGGTTGTCGTCAGATCTCGATCGCGCGTGCCGGAGAGCCCCAACGACCGGCGCCTGGCAACCAGCCGAACAAGAGCTAGAATGAAAGGGCCCCTCCGAGTGGCCCGGTTCTCGCCAGAAGGCAGATCTCGCCACAGACACCAATGTGTGACTACAGCCGGATGTGCGACACAGACTGGCGCGTTCTGGCGAGGACGGCCTCGACAAGATCTGTGCGTGTTCCTCTGATTGGCAGCGTCTGCCGGCGACGATCTACAGTTGATGCTGCACCGTCCGGAGGGGAGCGGTCTACCGCTGCTCGGAGTCGGTAGCCTACGGAGCTTTCTCATAGCCTCATTGGCCGGTGTTTTGTTACTTCTCGTTACAAGCGTCACCTTGCCGTCGTCTGCAGGGCCTGGTCCGTCCCCACTACGTGCTGTGGCGGCGGGCACCGCGAACGTTGTTTCGCTTTTCCACGTGCCCTTTTCTGCTCACTCGTTGTGGCCGCGCCTAGCCGGACACCTCTCACCTCCGGCTTGCGTTGATAGTTCTCGGTCGCTTCTTCCTGCTGCGTGAACCCCACTTATCTTCTGGGAGCCGCACTGCAGTGCTGGTGGAGGGCTAGCGGAGCACAAGCCCACGGGTGTGGCCGTGACCGGCTGTGGCGCCATCGCACTCCCCATCGCCGCTTGGCTGCTTAGCTCCCGTGGTGGCCGCGCCGGGAGGCGGGAGGCACGCTCCCGCTGCTCGGAGTTGACAGCCCCCGGTGACGTGTCGCTGTTACGACGGCGGGTGCGTTGGTTGTCGTGTTCGACGTTTGGCCTCGCTGCCTTCGTGGTGTCTAGGGCTGGCCTTTTGCTGCCATTTGTCGAGAAGACGCTCTAGGATCTGGGTGTTGATCTTTCCACTGCCATCAGTCATCATCTGTGCAACCGTTGTGGCGACGCCAAGCCGAACGACTCTCTCCTCCGGCTCCCGTTGACAGCGCTCGGTGGTCCTCTCCTCTGCACGTTTGTGCCACTTGTCTTCTTTGGAGTGGTATGCATGGCAGAAACTGTCGTCGAACTGCCGCTCACGAGCGGATCGGAGGAGCCGTGACCTTGGGAAGGTTCGTCTTATTGCGTGTCGCAGATTGTGGGCGGAGCTCCCGTAGTGTCCGCGCCGCGTGGTGAGAGGCGCTCTCCCGCTGCTCTTGCTCGGTTGCCGTCGGCTGCTTCGTCTTTTCACGACGGGTGAGTACATCCGCTTGTCGGCAGGCGGACTCACGAGTCTGACCACCCGTCTGTCTCTATTCTTCGGGACGTGTGTCACAAGTGATGGTGGCCAGCAAGGCCACTCGCGGTCGGCGCAGCAGACGCTCGGCCCGGAGTGCACAGCATGCCGGGGGGCACCAAAGCCAGACGGGCCTGGCCGATGTCGGGCACCATGCTGGACTTGGGACAGGACCCCGTACGCCGTGGCCTTCCGCACACGCACATCACCAAGCAAGACTGACAGGTGCTGCTCCTGCTCAACTAAGCGCACAACAGGCCGTACATGGCTCCCATTCTCGCCTTGGGAGCTGGCTGACGGCGTCCGAAGCGCTGGAAGCGGCAGCGGGAGGTGCGATCAGGCTCTATTCAAGAGGCCGCCCTGCCCACGTCTCGGATGTGCGCGCTATGGCGCGGCACCAAGCCCCGGCTGTTGCGAAAAACTACGCGCATTTGCTGACGGCATCTTGACTTGGCTTGCCACGGATGCCCGAGGATGGGATGTGGGAGCGCTTGACTGGTCAAGCGCTGCCGGGTCAACTAGTTGCCACGGACGCGCTTGGTTTTCATTGGCGCTGGGCTTCTGCTGTGCTGCCTGACTCTCTCCCTTTGGGCACACCAAGTGGTCACACTGCAGTTGCCGTTGGTGACCAATGCAGCCGACTGTCTCAAGAGGGCCGTGGCGCCAATCACTTTCGAGCGCCAGCGGGGCCTCAGAACGACGTTGGCTATGTCCACATGACATCAGCAAGTAGTCGGCTGTCTGGGCAAGGCGATCGGCGTGGGGCTGGCCTAGAGGCTGTAAGCACCTATATTGGCGGACAACACCGTTATTTTGGGATGGCCTTCGGCGGAAGCAGCGCGCTCCAGCCGTGTGCTGAGCAGCAGCTTGACAACCGTCCTAAGGCTCCTGCACAACCACTGATTGTTGGCGGATGGACATCCGGACACCACCCTCCTGGCGCCTATGATGGATACAGGGCAGCTCCCGGCGTCCTCGGCGCGACAACGGGTGGTATGCCAGTAGATCGATTCCCGCTTCCACGCGCGCCGCAGATACTGGCGGGGCATCCTAGACTCAGTAGCAGCGTCGTCATGCGTCCCAGTAGTGACGTCAACCTCGACCCGTTTGGTTCGTACGGCGATCCCAGGACGTTTGTGTACGGCACTGGATGCCCCAAGCGTCCCGCACCGGCGGCGGACGGCCTGCTGCACACAACGCGCATGAGCAGTGGCGCTAGCGAGGGGCGACCGGCCGGGATCTCGGGAGGCCTGCATGGTGCCAGAGCTGTCACAAGGGAGAGTGCGCAACGACAGGAAAGTCTAGTGCGACCGGGTGGCCGCGGACAGTGCCTACGTGCTTCTAATGGGATCGTGGCAGACCAAGAACTCTACGCTGGGCGGGGCGCTGGCGGTGGCGGTGGCTCCGGACCAAGTTTGAGCAAGCCGGTCGGCCCAGACACCATACCAATCGCCATGCAACCCGGCCATGGTCGTCTGGAGGCCGACTTCTATGCTCCTGGTGCTCAAGAAGACGACCGGGAGACGGGAGGGATCGTGCGTCCGACGGGAAGCAATATTGCTGGTGCCGCGCTGCCGAAGAGCCAGCGCGCTGACGACGAGCAAGTGCCTCCGCGGCCAGAGTCGGAGCCTTGCGGCCCTGTGCCCGTGGGTACTGACGGCAGTGTCTTCATCGATGCCGGCAACATCGGCGAGGATCCCGGTGGCGGCCAATCGGATCCAACTGCGGAAGGAGGTGTTGTACGCTCACCTCGTCGCACGTTTCCCGTACGTGTCTCTCCCGCCGCCAAAGACGTCGTCGGTCGCACGCGCGCTGCATCTGCGGACCAAGGTGCCAAGCGTGCGCTTCCCTCATCTCTTCTTGAGAGTCCTGCAGCGTTACCTCCTGGGGAAACGAGACCCGGTGGCTACAAGACCGGTGTGGCGGACCAAATCACTCCCTCCAAGCGCAAGGGAAACATGTCCGTAGAGAAGCGGAGCGCCCTCAAGGTCATTGAAGCGGGCGCCCAGCGCAGTGACGGACGTGACGTGCGGCGGCGGCTCACTTCAGCACCCGATGAGCGGCTGCAACAGGTGCACGCATCTTCGATGGCACTCAGACCTCTGCATCTTGCTTTTGCAGAGCACCATGGCGGAGGTAAGCAGGAGCGCATGGCGCAATGGCGGCCGTCACTTGTGGACGAACTGATAGCGTGGTCACTGGGCAAGGTTTCGCCGCCCTTCCGCTTGCCGAAGAAGAAGGTATCTTTGAGCTCCTACTTTTCGGACTTCCTTCTTCACCAGAGTCAAGGCACGTCCACACAAGATCTCCAAGACGCGCAGGCGCTTACCGGTTCCATGGGCAGCGCAACGCATGCGCTCTTGATGGCTGGTGGCCTTCGAGCGAAGATGGTGGCTGTTCCCATTCATGATGGCGGCGAGTGGTGGGCGCTTGTCGTGTGCGGCCTCACCGATGTTCTTCCAGACCTCTGTGCTGAGGAGTTCAGACCCATTCGCGCGCTTCCTCTTGACATGCGAGCTCACGGTGTCAAGGCAGTGCTTGCGCGACCTGGTGCGTCGTGCGAAGTTGTTAAGAAGCGCCGCCGTACTGCAAGAAAGATGCTTCTTGTCATTCTATCGGCCTGGTGCAAAGCCAACAAGCTCCCAGTGACTATCGAGCGCGCCTCCAAGCACAGCAAGACGCTGCGGCGGCAGATGCGGATCGTGGACTTGGCTGCCCCGCCATGGGATGAACTGCAAGCATCCAGTGGACCTTCCATGATGTCGCAGCTACTGTTCATGCTCAGCTCTAAAGATGCTGGTGCGATGCAACTTGAGGTTTCGACTGACCCCCGAACCTGGTATGGTGCAGTCAATCCCGACAAGTTGACGGATGTCGTGCATTCGATACTTGAAGCAGACAAGAACGGGGGACTCCACGCATTCCAGGAGGCTGAAAATAAGCTCTTGGTGGGTCTCAAGCTCCCGAGAGGCCGGTCGCTCACACGGCGGCGCCCGGGCAACGCCAAAGGCCCAGCAGCTTCCTGTTTTGCCCGAAACGAAGATGGTGGCGCCGATGACCAGTTGCAGCAACAGCTTCATCAGCACAGATCCACCATTACTCGCAGAGGAGCTGACGGCGTACCCCGGGCGTCTGCGTGGCAGGGCACACGGCATGAGCGTTTGGCTTGGCGGCCACCGTCGCGGTCGAGGAGCCGCTCTCGGTCAGGTCGACAACACGCCGACGCAGAGTCAGGGCGATGGGACCGCCGACGTAGTCGCTGTAGGTCTACGTCACGACGTTCTCCGCCATCGGGCAGCCGAGTACCGGGATCAAGCCGCTCGCAGTCACCAAGCCGATCGCCAGGACCGAGCGCTTCACACTACCTGCCTTCACCGAGCGGACAGTCGCGAACTGGGAAGCCTTCGAGATCACGCAGTCGAGTCAGGTCTCGCTCGTTAAGTGCGTCTCGAGAGGAGTCGGCGTCGCGGACCTGTCCTTCACGACTCGGTGACTCTCCAAGCCGCCGGCGCTCTTCATGCAGGCGACGCTCACACACACTAAGTAGGTCTCCAAGGCAACTCGACGTCAACTTGCGCCGCTCACGTGGAGCTCGCAGTCGCTCCAAACATAGCAGCAGATCGACGTCATCCAGGCGCGGCAGGGAGCGTCCGCCGTCTTCTTCGTCAAGGCCTCCACGTTCACCGAGCCCCTGCTGGCACAAAAGCCCCTCGTCATCGCGCAGCAGCGCAAGGGAGCCTAGTGAAGACCAGAGAAGCTCCAAAAGTCGCTCGTGTTCGCGCGGAAGATCCCGTGTGCGACGCCGGTCGGGGCTGTTGAGGCAGTCGCCCTCAACACGCCAGGAGAAGAGCCGAAGTCGCTCGCCGACACGAGGCAGCTCTGAAGTACTACGAAGGATCAGTTCCCGCACCCGCTCACCATCTCAAGTGCTCCAACGACGGCGGGCATCCTCGCATGGTTCATCTACCGACGGACGAGGTCGGTGCCACCAGCGTGCTGGACCTAGTGACGGCACCGATGGATGCAACACTTCGGACCCAGCGGTTTTACCAAGCCCGCCACGCGGCCGCTGTAGCCCAGAGGTGGAACCACGAGCAGTTGGTGGTCACGTTTAAGGCTCCGAGGGGCAAGGACAAGGTGCTGCAAGAGGTGGACGGCGAGAGAGGGCACGCGGCGGACCTCGAGGGGGACGACCCGTGGCGTCGAGGCGCGAGAGACGAGGCAGAGCTGATGCGGATGGTGGAGGTTCGACCTCGGACGGAGATGAACGGCATGGGAGGAGTGAGCGGGATAGTGGGCGTGGCCGTGGCTTTCAAGGCAGCCGAGGTCAACGCGGAACGAGTGGGCGGAACTCGGTTCGTTCGCGCGGCAGGGGCCGTCGCAATGATGAAGGTCGGCATCGCCATGTCGATGAGCATGACGACGGTGGCGCACAACTTGATGAAAATGCGCCCACAAGCTGCTCGCAGCCTGATCATAGTGTGCAGCGCAGAGAGAGCGACAGTACGGCAGAGACAAGTGTCCATCCGGCATTGACTGTTTCTGGGTGTGCAAAGGTCCCCAGCGCCCTGGGCAGGCCTGACACCATAAACAGTGAACCAGCAGAAGGACCGGTATCAATGGGAGAAGAACAGGAAGCGCCGGTCTTCGTTGTGGACACGTTGCCTCCTGGCGGTATTGCGCAGTTGATTCGGACGTACACAAAGGAGCTTGACGCCTTCGGTGCAATTGTGCTACGCGCCAGCCCTTCTTTGCGTCCGGGCGACTGTCCCATGCCAGCGTCTTCGAAGCTCGCCACCCTGAAGCAGCTCTATCCAATGATGCCCACAACTGTGAGCACGCGGTCCCAACCAAAGGACTCTGGGGGCATCCTGCCGAAAGTGGAAACCCTGTTGCCCATCTTGCAGTCGGAGGACCTCTCGATCAAGGATTTCAATAGAAGAGGTGCTGCCTGCGCCACACGATTGCGAGCATTGTACGCCGGTGCTGATGAGGCAAAGCTCTCCGAAGGCATGACAGACGCCAGCGTGTTCTGGAAATGGGGAACGCGAGGCCGAAAGAGATTTTCAATGCTGGAGCTATCGGGCCCATCACAAGTGCAGCCCACAGTGGTTCGGTACATGATTGATGTCATGCCAACTGATGATGACGGCCCCAATAGGAGCCCTGGAGACCCCGAGTGCCAAGCAGTGTGCTCCAGTGCTTCGACATGTGCTCGCTTACACAGCCCTCGGACTATCAATCGGGCCCGAATGGCACAACCCGTGTCAACATACGACGGAGTCAACACAAACATGCTATACAAGGGGTCTATGTGGTCCATGTTCCCTTGGCACGCAGAAGACTGGGACCTTCCATCCATCTCCTATCTCCAGGAAGGGGATGCGGCACCACAGTCAGGCCGACCCCACTCGGGCGGCCTTCCCGACCGGGTACCCGGTAGTCTCGTCAAAGACCCCGGAAGTAAGCGCCAAGACGCACACACACAACTGGTGTGGGCGGCAAAGACAA
>ENA-ORXC01002310-ORXC01002310.1-marine-metagenome-genome-assembly--contig:-NODE-2310-length-10501-cov-3.573964_pt1 | contig 10501 bp, 7 predicted proteins | sample MGYA00237865_ERZ511478 | MGnify/ENA metagenome assembly ERZ511478 | reverse complement strand
CCGCCGCGCCCACCGCCGCGGCGGCGCGGGCCGACGTGGTGCGTCCACGGCGGCGATGGTGGGTGCGCGCGACCGCGTCGGCGGCCGCGGTGACGTTGCCTCTGGCGGCGCCACCGGACAGCCGGCCGGGACCGTGCTCCTTGCGTCCCGTGCGGGTGGGCGCCCCGCCAGAGGTGGTGCCGCGTAGGCACGCAGACTGCCGGGCACGGGACCCGTTGGGTAGGGGGTGACGGCGTCGCGCGCGCGGTAGTTGCTCGCTGGCGGCCGTACGGGATGGTGCTGCTTTGCTCCCAGGACTGAATTCAAATAGTTGACGCTTGCTTGCTTGGTTTTTTCTTCTTTTCCATTTTCTCTGTACAACCCTTCTGCTGGTCTGTGCTCTCACTTTGGGTGTGCTCTCGTTGGTCTACTACATCCGCTCCTGGTCGTCCTCTTGTGCTCTCACTCGAAAAGCACGGGCAGACACCCCAAGACGCGTGGCTCCGCGCACGTGGTGGCCCAGCTCACCGGCGTGCCCGCCCCCCACCCTCACCCCCCTCCCCGCATCGCCTACGCCGAGCACTGGTTGGCCGTGCACACCCCACTGCTATTGTCGCAGTAGTAGTTGTGCCAGCAAACCGCGTCGCGGCGCTTGCACGCCGAGCACGGCGCCACAAAGTAGCGGCACGTCGGGCGGTCGGCGCCAAAGCCGCGGCGGCAAAACAGCCCCGCGCCACCGTTGCAAGCGCGGCCGCCGTCGCAAAACTCTCCGGGGCCAGCCTGCGGCGCCGACGGCCCATTGTTGTTGTTGTTGTTGTTGTTGTTGTTGTTGTTGTTGCTGTTGCCATTTCCATTGTTGTTGTTGTTGTTGTTGTTGCTGTTGCCATTTCCATTGTTGTTGTTGTTGTTGAGATTGTTGTTGTTGTTGGGCCCGTTGCCTGGCGGTGGGGGAGGAGCCGGCGCCGGCACTGGCGGCGCCGGCGGTGCGGGCGCCGGCGGTGCGGGCGCCGGCCCCACGGGCGCCGGCGGCGCGGGCCCCGCCGGCGGAGGAGGCGGCGGCGGCGGTGGCGGCGGCGGTGGCGGTGGTGGCGGCGGCGGCGCGCAGCAGCCGATGCAGTGGGAGCCAAACCGGCCGTGCTTGCCAAACGGGTTGAGGCAGTTGCACTTGGCGCTGTTGGGGTGCTTGCACCCAGGGAAGGAGCCGGACCGCCCCACCGCCGACAGCGCCAGCTGCCGCACGCCCGCCACGCCACTGGTAAAGATGTGCGGGGTCTCCCGGTCGGCAGGGGCCGCAGCGCCGGCCGCCGCCGCTGACGTTGCTGTCACCGACGCGGCGGCGGTGGCGACAAGCACAATGGACGCGGCGGCCGCCGTCGCCACGCTCGCGTGACGCGCCATGGAAGGGAGCGCCGGGCCGGCGGAAATCGCAGGGGCGGGCGGCGCGCTCGAGCGGCGGCGCTGAGGTGGCGGCTTGATCGGCGGGTGCGGGTCGAAGGGGCGGCGGGCGGGTGGTGGTGATGCGGATGGGGAGGCAAACTGACAGCTGGCAACGCGGCCGCGCGCCACTCTTATGACCCGCTGCCTTTCGTAAAGGCCGGTCGCCACGACCGCAGCCGCCGGCCACCGCCGCCACAACCAGCGCCGACCGTGCCCGCGCCCAACGCCGCGTCGACCACCCCATGGGCGGCGGCCGGATGCACGGCCGACCGGTTTCCCTCCCAGCCGCGGCGCCCGGTGCCGGCCCCGACTCGCCCATGGGCACGCCTCTGGACACTGGAGCGGCGGCGGTGGCGGCGGCGGCGGCGAGCGTGACGCACCTCCCCAACGCACCGACCTTTCATCTATGGGGGCCGGCGAGTCTCGTGGGACGCCCCCGCCTTCCCATCAATGGATGGTGAGGGGTCGGCCGCTGCCCCTGGCACGTGCGCAACGGCGGGCAGCAGCGGCGGCGGCGACCGCGGGTGGAGGGCAGCTCCCGTGCGTGCGAGAGCGGTGGACCCCCACCACCGCCGTTACCCCACATCTCTGGCGGCGGGGGCGCCACCACCGCCGGCGCACCCGCGACGCCCGCGGGGTGCGGCGGCGCACGCCCTGGACGCGGCGCCGCCGCCGGTCGCGGCGTCGGTCGCGCGCCGCGGCGGCCAGCCGGCGGCGACCCGGGCGCCGTCACGCGGGGGGCGGCCGCGCCGCGTGGCGGTCGCTGCGCCTCAAAGTGTGGGCGCTGCACCGGTCGCCGCGCGTCGTGGCGCGGTGCTGGGGCACCCCGCGGCTGCTCGCCGCCGTGGCCGTCTGCTGCTTGTATGTGCTCAACACGTACCTGCGGCGCGTGCCGCGGCCCGTCCACGCCGTGCAGGCGGCGTATGGGGCGGCGCTGCTCGTCAAGGTCGTCTACTCCTTTTCCATGACCGACGAGCCAGTCACCTACCTCCTCACCCCGACGCTGCTGTGCGACCTTGTGTCGGTCCCGTCGCTGCTGTTTGCGTCGGGGGGGTTGTGGCTCAACTTGTCGTTTCTGCAGGGCGTCGCCGCGCTGCGGCAGTACCACTCGCTGCAGCGGCACGGGCTGGTGGCGGCGCCCGCGCGGGACATCCACCAGGTGCTCCTCGATACGGGCTTGCAGCTGCTCGTGTTTATCTACACGGCCACGTGCGGGTTGCAGTTTTTCGAGCTCCTCGGCGACCCGGGCGCCGAGATGCGCTCCGAGCAGTTTGAGTTGACGACCGCCCACGTCATTTACTTTGCGGTCGTGACGCTCCTGTCCGTCGGCTATGGCGACTTTGTGCCCTACACGCTCGCGGGGCGCCTGTGGGTGGTTGTCAATGTGCTCTTTGCGGCCTTTCTCGTCGCCCGCGAAATTTCCGAACTCCTCGACGCCGTCGCGACGGTCCGCAGCGGCGGCGGCGCCTACACGGCCGGCCCCGACACGCGCCACGTCGTCCTCACTGGCCACGTGCGGTGGGAGGACCTGACGCATTTCGTCGCCCAGTTTGTCGCCCGCCCCCGCGCCGGCGGTGGTGACGGCCGCGTCGTTGACGCTCCCGCTGGTGGGGGGGCCCGCCCCGCCGCCGACCGCCCGACGGCGGCGCGGGGGCGGGGGGACGTCGCCCCTATCCCTGGCGGCGGCGTTGCCATTGTCGGTGGCGTGCCCGCCGCCCTTGACGCCCCAGCCGTGGCAGCCGGCGGCGGAGAGGCCGTCGGGCGGCGGCGGCGGCGGCGGCGGCGGCGGCGGCGGCGGCAGCCGCCCGGTCACCCCCCCGCCACCGATGATTCCCGACGCGCACGCGGTGTACAAGCTGACTGGCGACGAGGAGGGGGAGGAGGATGTGTGCCCGACGTGCCTCGAGGGCTACACTGCGTCCAACCCAAAGATGGAGCCGCGGTGTGGGCACGCCTTCCACCTCGCGTGCATCTACGAGTGGTTGGAGCGCAGCCCGTACTGTCCGGTGTGTGCACGGCGGATGGTGTTTGAAGAGTGGTCATGAGAGGGGTGCGTGGGGGGCTGTGTGCGAGCTGTCATGGTGTGGATGGGACGGAGGGCTTGGGCCGCCTTTTCTCGTTTCGTCTGTTGCTGTGTGGCGTGGCGGTTCTCTTTGTTGTGTCTCTCTCCTTTCCTGCTGTGCCTTGTCTCCTGATGGCCTGGACTCTGGTGCTGGAACGTTGGTCACAGAGCGGACACGCATGCCCATGCCGCATGACCCTTTGTGGTACGATTGCTGCGAGCTGCGGAGCTGCGCAGTGGATTGTGGGGGTGTCGGCCTTCTCTGATCCTGCTGACCGGCGTGTGCATCTCCCACTCGCGGCCTGTCGGAGCTTCTGCGCAGCGTATCCATGCGTTCGCCCGGTGTTGGCCTGGATACGCGGAGCAGGCGCTTGACCAACCAGACACCCAAACCGCCCTACGCGCTTTGGATGGTGTTTTTGGCCGCGACTGGTTCCGCTTTCCCGTGGAGCGTTCGGCCGCTGCAGGAGCAACGCGGTGCGCGGTTGGGAAAGGGGAAGGCGCCTGAGCGGGTTCTTGCCAAGTCACCGCATGTGGCAGACGTCACGTCGCCGTCCCTGCGACAACGGCGGGCGAGCACATGTCATCTGTGCCGCATTCGAGCCCAAGCCGCAGTCATCCCTGTGTCTCCCTCGGAACAGGACGCTTTTTTTGTTTCCTTCCTACTGCGAATTCCGTTCCTCCGCTCCATCGGTGGGGCTTCGGTGGAGCCTTCGCGGTTTTTTTTGCGGGGCTGAGCGTTCATAGGTCTGATTGCGACACGTTCATCCTTGGTCCGTTTCCTGCGTTTGGTTTCTTGTGTACACTGGTATACCTAACCTCATGTATTCCAGCTGAGGAACGCGACTACTGGTCAAGATGGCCAAAACTGGGAGTGTGCAACGCTGTTTTCAAGCTGAGATCGTTGTTTTCAATTCGGGTAATGTACGATTGTCGAGACATTGCGATGGCTGCATCGTCGCACTTGGCCGGATTTAGTGTGCTTTTTACGGGGCCGATCGGGGCGTGATGGCGAAAACAGAGCTAGTTTCACAGGACCCGACCTTCGTCCAGTAAGTCTAGTGAATGTTGGGCATTGGATGCAAATGGAGAAAGTGTGCCTGTGCATGGCCGGCTATGTTCGATGAGAAAAACCGTGGCAGGCGACGACCGCGTTTCGGGGGGGGGGTACAGTATGGTCGGCATTCCCCCGTGGTAGCTGCGACCGTCCGCTCGCGCCGCTGACGGGCGGCGCGCGCATTGCCACAGTGCATCTTGGTGGCGGTGGGGGCGGCTGCCAGCCCGAGACCAGCAGCGGGCGGCGGCATGTACGGCATCGTCGGGTGGCCTCGTTGCCGCTGGAGCTGCCGCGCTTGTGACAGAGGTGGTCTCGCCGTAGCCAGAGACGTGTGGCAACGCCGTGCGGCATCAGTGCGACGGTTGGCGGCGGCAGCGGCGGTGACGGCGGTCGGCAACACAACCAGTGGCCCCTGCGACGCACCCACACGGACGGTTGGCGCGGATCGACCGCGTGGTCAGTATCGTGCCGCCACCGCGGCGCGGGCAAGCGGCAGACAGAGGCCAGCGTCGCCGCCCCGCCGCCGCCGCTGCCGCCGCCGCTGCCGCCGCCGCCGCGCCCTCGGCCCCCCCATGGCAGAGGCACCGCGATGCGTCCTGGCCTTGCTGCCGCAGTGTCGGGTGGCGGTCGCCACATGCCGGTGCGCTGGACGTGGTCGCTGTAAGCCTGTGCTGTGGGCAGGGGGGGCGGGGGGGTGCGTCGGCACCGCTACGGTGGCGGTCGGTGGCCTGCGCCTCCCATGTGGGCGCTTGTGCCCCTTTCGACGAATCGGTCGGCTGCGACGGCCGCAGCACCGTAGGCTGTTTTCTTCCGTCGCCTTTGGCGAACGTTCGGCGGGCAGCCGCTGCGGCGGGCGTGTCGGGATCTTTGATGTTGTTGCTCGTTTTGTCTTGTGTGTGTCTTCGTTGTGCATTCCGTGCACAGTGCTTTCTCGGGTGGCACTCTGCGAGGCAGTTCGTTGCTCTGCGCGCCTTTTTAATGCGCGCAAGCTGCATGGTTCTTCCTCGTCGATCCTCGCCTCCCAGGGCAGGTCAGCTGTAGCGCCGCATGTGTGAGGAGTGCAGACAGACAGGTCTTTGTGTGGAGAGCCCTTCTCGGTGGACTTTGAATGAAGCTTGGTATGAGGTGAATGGCTGCCTGACCTTCAACATTCGAAGCAGGTGCGGAAGCCCATCTGTGATCGGGCGTTGTTGATGGTACTGTACCGCGCTACCGCATTCATGGGTGACAGAGCCTCCAAGAGTAATTGATCTATCTGAGGAGTTTCCATCTGCTGTCAGCTGACGTTCAATTGTGAGCACGGGAAGAGAATTCCGACGATGACACGAAGCAGCTTCCAATCGATCCTCTGTTTCCTGTGTACCGTCATTGCGAGGCCTCGTCTGGAGGCGGTGCCAGCACGTCAGCGAGGAGAGCCCAACCGCGGTTTTCTGGCAGGCGAACTGGCCGTGCTGTCCGCGGAGCAGTGGCAAGTGGGCGCGCGTGATCACATTGGCCTCATTGGCGCGGCCCGTTGTGCCGCTCAGACGCCGTGATTGTGTTGCTCGGTCGTCTTCGTGGCTGATCGGGGTTGACTCCTTGTAGCCTCCTTCCTTCTTTGGACTGTGCCCGCAGCTGCAACGCACCATGGCGGCTGAGAAGGACACGACGCCGATGGAGGAGGACAAGCCTGCCTCCTCCAGCGGGGCCAATGGCACGGCCGAGGCCGAGAAAGACAAGGCCAAGCAGGATCGCAAGCCTGGTGCGGAGGCGACCAAGGAGGAGGATGGGGAGGAGGAGCTGTCGGAGGAGGATGCAGCGCTGAAGGAGCAGCTAGAGCTGCTCGTAGAGCGCGTGCAGGATGCCGACGCGGGGGTACAGAAGCTGGCGCTTGACACCATCCGGTCGGAGATTCGGTCGGCCACGTCGTCGATGACGTCGGTGCCCAAGCCGCTCAAGTTCCTGCGCCCGCACTACGGCACGCTCAAGGATTTTTTTGCCACCATGTCCGCTGGGGACAACAAGGTACGTTGGACGGCGTGCGGTGTGGTTGTGGGGAGGATGTCCGTAGTGCCAATGCTACTTGGCCCAAGCGTCTTGACTTTCGCGGGACGGATGCCTCTCAGATCGCAGTGGTGCTAGCGAGAAGCCTACTCGCACCGCTGTGACACAGTGCTCGGTGATCGATGATTTTGCATACTGACTGCCTTACGTGTTCTGCCTGCCATGCTCTCTCTTGCTCGTTGTGGGATGTCTTCCCGTCGTGCAGGTCTTTATGGCAGATGTGCTGTCCGTACTGGCCATGACAATGGCGGAGGATGATGAGCGCGAGTGCCTCACCTTCAAGCTGCAGGGCTCGCGGGACAACCCGGAGCAGTGGGGCCACGAGTACGTGCGGCACTTGTGTGGCGAAATCGGCACGGAGTACACGACGTTGGTGGACTCTGGGCCGGGCTCTGTGGAGGGCTCGGATATGGAGGACTTGACTCGCCTCGTCGATCAGATCGTTCCCTTCTTGGTGTCGTCCAACGCCGAACCCGAGGCAGTGGACCTGCTTATGGAAGTCGACTCGCTGTCCAAGCTGCCCTCCCACGCCAACACCGACAACTACGAGCGGGTGTGCAACTACCTCAAGTCTTGCGCCGCGTACGTGCCGGAGCCTGACGACCAGGCCGTGCTGTCGACCGCTATGCAGATTTACCGGGAAGAGTCCAAGTGGTCTCAAGCGCTGGCCATTGCGCTGCGGCTTAATGACTCGGAGGCGGTGCAAAGCATCTACACTGGTTGCCCCGAGGGCGCAGAGAAGCTGCAGCTTGCGTTTGACCTGGCGCGTTCCAGCTGGGTGCTCGACGAAGACGTGGAGAAGGACGAGACGTTGCTGGACGTACTCGCCAACCGCAAGCAGACCGACCACTTTGTGCATCTTGCGACCGATTTACAGGTGATGGAGGCCAAGCAGCCAGAGGACATTTACAAGTCGCACCTGGTGGACAACCGTAGCGGTGGCGTCTTGCCCGCGGCGGTCGATTCGGCGCGGACCAATTTGGCGGCGACCTTTGTCAATGCCTTCGTCAACGCGGGCTTCCGGGCCGACAAGCTCCTCAACGCGGACGAGGAGAAGAGCTGGATTTATGGGCGCAACAAGGACCATGGGATGATGTCGGCTGCAGCGTCGCTGGGCATGATCATGATGTGGGATGTGGACGGGGCACTGCCGGAGATTGACCGCTTCCTTTACCACAGTGAGGATTACGTGAAGGCGGGCATGCTGCTTGCTGTCGGCGTTGTGTCGTCGACGGTGCGGCATGAGGTGGACCCCGCGCTCGCGCTGCTGTCGGACCGCGTGACGGAGGAGTCGGCTCCGATCCGCCACGGTGCCATCGCCGGGCTGGGCATTGCCTACGCGGGAACTTGCAACGAGTCGGTCAAGGACGTGCTCGTGCCGGTGCTTCTGGACGCCGAGGCGTCTGGGGACACGGCGGCGCTTGCGGCGCTCAGCCTAGGCCTCGTTTTCACCGGGACGGCGGACGAGGATCTGGCGGGCATCCTGGTACAGGCGCTGTCGGAGCGTGCCGACGCGGTGTTGTCCCCTGGGGACAGTAGTGACGGCGCTCTGCTGACACGGCTGATGCCTCTGGGCCTTGGCCTTCTGTTCCTCCGCACGCAAGAAGCGGCGGACGCGGTCGCCGAGTCCCTCAAGGCTTTTGTCGGTGAGAAGTCGGTGCTCGCCCGCGTCGCCGCCATTGCCCTAGAGGCGTGTGCGTATGCGGGTACGGGCAACGTGCTCAAGATCCAGCGCTTCCTGACCATCTGCGGTCGCCATCCTTCCGCGGATGCCGAGGCGGCGGCCGCGGCGGATGCTGAGGCGGACGCGGCTACCTCCTCGGCCGCTGCTGCGGCTGCGGCGTCGACCACCGCCCCGTCGGGGGAGGTCAATGGTGCGGACGGCAGTGGGGCCGGTGGCACGTCAGGCAACCTGGACAGCGCCCTTAACTCGGCTCTGGGTGCCTCTGCTGGAGATGCGGCCGCGCCGTCCACGCCTGCGCCTGCTGCCGCGGCGCCCGCCGACGCTGCGTCCGCCGACGCGGCGGAGGGCGCCGATTCGGCGAATGGGGCGGACGGGCCTAGCGCGGCAGACCGCAAGAAGGCCCGCGACGAGGAGGTTGCCGCTGCTGAAGCAGAACAGGCGATTGCGGTGCTCGGCCTCGCCCTCGTGGCGATGGGCGAGGAGCTAGGCACGGCCATGACAATCCGTGCGTTTGGTCACCTGCAGCAGTATGGGGACCTGAGCGTGCGCCGGGCGATGCCGCTGGCGCTTGGCCTAATGTCCATCTCGAACCCGGACGTGCTCCTCACGGACACGCTGTCCAAGCTCACTCATGAGTCGGACTCGGGGGTGTACCACGCGGCCGTCCTAGCCCTCGGCCTGATCGGGGCGGGGACCAACAACTCGCGCATTGCGGGTCTGCTGCGCTCGTTGAGCGCCTACTTTTCCAAGGACCCCGCCGCCCTCTTTGTGGTGCGCCTTGCGCAGGGCCTACTGCACACTGGCAAGGGCTTGATCACCCTCAGCCCGTACCCCGCTGACTCGAAGGCGCTGTGCAACCGTGTGTCGCTTGGCGGCCTCGTGACCGTCCTCTTTGCCTGTCTGGACATGAAGGCGACCATCCTCGGCAAGAGCCACTATCTGCTCTACTTCCTGTCCCTGGCCATGACGCCGCGTATGGTGACGACCGTCGACGAGGATCTCAAGCCGCTTCCCGTGCACGTGCGGGTCGGCCAGGCGGTCGATACGGTCGGGCAGGCCGGGCGGCCCAAGCGGATTACGGGCTTCCAAACGCACACAACACCCATCCTTCTGGCGGCTGGGGAGCGCGCCGAACTGGCGACGGACGAGTACCTCACGTCCGCGTCGGTGCTGGAGGGGGTGGTTGTGCTGACGAAGAACCCGGACTGGGTCGATGCGGATGGAGAGATGACGGCGGCGGTCAGGTCCACCGGGGCGTCGACGTCGGCGGCGGGCGCTGCCGCACCACCGGCCGCGACGGGCGACGCTGCATAGAGCGCTCGAATGTACTTCTGTTTGTTGTTGTGTTTATACACGCGTGGGTCTCCTCTTTTTTCACGGCTTGCTCCTGTGTCTCGCTCATCATTGTTGCGTGACCGCTGTCCCACAGACCGCTGCGCTTCGCACTGTGTGTCAGGCCTTTGCCTTTGTGCTCGGCTCGACGCCGCTTGTCTTGCCGACGACACACGGAGCGGAGACGTCGGTCCGCCCCAGTGCCGCTCCCCCCCCCTCACTCATTCGTACCCACACTCACGCCGACGCCGCTCGTCCCCCCCCGCACGCACGGGCACAGCCGCCGCGTGTGCTCGTAGCGCGCGTCGCACGCGCTCCCCCCCCCCGGGTGCACCATGCAGTACCCCCGCGGGTGCCCGACCGGCGCCGTCGGCAGCACCCAACACGGCATATCCCGCCCCGCCGTGCCGGCCGCCGCCACCTCGCACGCGTGGCAGTCAAAGTGCGCGCGCAGCGCCGGGCAGTTGTTGACGAGGCGAAACGCGGCGGGCGCGCACGCCAAGCCGCCCCCGCCCGCCGCCGCGTCGCCGCCCACGGCGGCGGCGGCGGCGCCGCCGCCGACCGCGTCGGGCGCGGCGCACGCGGCGACGCAGTCGACGCCCTTGGGCGCGACGCGCACGACGAGGGTGGCGGCGAGCGCGTCGGCCGCCGCGTCGGCAGCGGCTTCGGCGGCGGCGGCGGCGGCGGCCGCGGCGGTGACGGCGCCCGCCGCGCGGCCGGGCGCGAGCGCCACGAGGGCAACGAGAAAGTGGACGGCGGCAAACGGGTCGGCGCCGCGGGCGGTGCGGCCGGCAACCGCCGACGCGTCCTTGGCGGCGGCGGCGGCGGCGGCAGCGGCAGCGGCGGCGGCGGCGGCCGCCGCCACCGCCGCGTCGGCCGCCGCGTCTGCGCCGGGGCCCGCCGGGGC
>ENA-ORXC01002309-ORXC01002309.1-marine-metagenome-genome-assembly--contig:-NODE-2309-length-10504-cov-3.909754_pt1 | contig 10504 bp, 5 predicted proteins | sample MGYA00237865_ERZ511478 | MGnify/ENA metagenome assembly ERZ511478 | reverse complement strand
CCCCGCACGCGCCCTGGCCCCGGTTGTCACTGCCCCCGCCCCTACCCCGGCCGACGCGCCCCCCACTGTGCCGTCATCGCCCACACTGGCTTGGCCTCCACGGCCTCCACCACGTCGGCGGGCAGCACCTCTTCCGCGTCGGGTGCCACTTCCCCCGCGGCGGCTATCGCCACGACCCGGCCCGGGCTGCCCCCGCCCGCGCCCCCGCTTTGGCCGTCTTCCCCCGCGCCGTGGCGGACACCACCTCCCCCGCCGTGTCGGGCACCACCTCCTCCGCCGCGTCGGCTGCCACGATCTCCACCGCAGCGGTCGCCACTAACCTTCCCACGGACGGCGCCGCTCGCGCCGCGGCGGTTACCACCGCCCTCGCCGCGGCGGCCCTCGCCCCCTCCCCGGTAGTAGCCGTAGGCGGATGGCAAAGCGCCTCCCGCATCACGCGGGTCTTGCCCGACGTCAGCGACCACAATTTTGCTGCTACCATGGGAGAGGGCTGTTGCGTGTCGGGCGACAAGGACAACGACGGCCGTCGTTCCGAGGGCGGCGTGGACGACGCGCCGCCCTGTTTTGCGTCTCTTGGTGTTGAGGCGTTCGGGTTTTACCCGCCGGAGGAGCTGCTCCAGGCGCTTCTTCACCACCGAGGCGCTGATGGCGACGTGCGCGCTGTCCCGGTGCTGCGGCCTCGCGGGCCCAACGCTCGGCGGCCAGCCCCCCCCGATGAGCTCCCTCCCGATTCCCCGGGAGGGCGTGCGCGCAGGCCAGGCGCTGCTCAGCAGCAGAAGGGCAAAGCGACCCCCAAGACGAACCACAACGCCATGTCTGGGCAGCTGCTGGACGCCGTGCTCGTTGGCCTCGGCCTGGTGCTGCCCTCTGTTGAGCTGTTCAACGCCAAGGGGCCGGTCACCAAGGCGGTGCTCGGCGGTCGGGCGGTGTTTGTGCGAACCGCCGACGAGGCCCCTTTTGTGGTGTGGGCGGCCGAGGGCGACAAAGGCGTCGGCTTTTTTTGCTCTTGCACCTTCAAGGACGAGAACGTACGCGCGCTCGTCCGCACAGGGAAGTCGTCGAGCTGCCGTCACGCGTCGGCCTACAAGCAGGCGCTAAAGGGTGTCTCCAAGCACGTGTTGTGCCCGAGTACCACCGACTTGCTTCTGCGTTTCCCGAGTCTGAACAACTCGAAAGTCAACAAGCTCAACGTCGACGCTGTGGAGGTGCAGGCGCTCAGCGACAGCGCGGCGCTCCATGTAGTCGGCCACAACGGCATCTGGTGTGTCGTCCACACGCCAGCGGCGCGAACGCGAAAGGTGCGGCCGGTGTGCCAGAGCGTGCCGTGCCGGACGCGCAACTCCCACTGCATTCATTCGATGGCGGTGAAGCCGCCGGTCGCCGGGTATGGTGGCTTTGACGATTCGATTGACGCCGGCCGTGGCGGTGGCGACGGCGACGGCGACCCCGGCGGCGGCGGTGACGCTGAAGATCCCGGCGGAGGCGACGGTGACGGCGAAGGTGACGGCGAGTCCACGCGGCGAGAAGGCGCAGCGGCGGCGGGTGCCGCCGCAGATGTGCCAGTCCGACGGCGACCGGCCGCTCATGCAGCGCGCCAGAAGGGCAAGGAGCGCATGTTTCTCGACACGGACTACCGTCGGCGGGCACGCAACATGATGCCGTGCGCCTCGGAGACGCGGGTGTGCAGAGTCTGGGACAATTTGGCACGAGGCCAACCGCTGCCGCACGGGGTGTCTGACGACCTGTATGAGTCGACGTGCTCCAAGTGCGGCTCTCCGGTGGGTGCTTTGGGGGCTCGCGTCGAGGCGGAGCTGTTCACTCTAAGCGGGCTGACCAGGGTGCACACGCGCGAGTGGGTGTGCCCTAACGAAGACTGCAAGGACACCGTCCGCTTTGACGGCTCTGAGTTTGGGTTGTTTGCGTACACCGGCAGGACGCTCTTCACGCGCACGCTGCTCGACGTCATCCTGTTTACCATCATCAGCACCAAGAGCAGCATCTCGGCGGCGTCGGCGGTGTCGGCCTTCCAGCTTCACTGTAGCGGTTCTCTGCACGCCAACGACTCGGCAACGACGCGTCAGCTACTTTCGTACGCAACGGACCAGTACTCCCGCACGCTCATCGTGCCGCGGTCGCTCTTTCAGTGCACCGACTGCTACCATTGCAGCCAGACGCCGTACGAGGCGGTGGTCGCCGACGGCCAGACGATTGGCATCTTCCGCGACGCCTCCTTTCCTTTTGAGAAAGACACCGTCAACGTGCCAACCATCCCCATCCCCATCGGCAACGCATGCACGGTCCCGGATGCCAAGGTGCGCAAGTGCGTGCGGGCGCGGCTTAAAGCCGGCTACTCTGCGGAGATATCCTTCAACAAGTCTGAACAAAAGGCGATGGAAGCCTTTGTGGCGCTGGGAAGCGTGGCTCCACCGCTCGGCGACCACACCAGCGTCGAGCACCGCAAGACGGCGGCATCGTGGGCTGCCAGCTGCTTTTTTACCTCCTTCTTTCGCACGACATTGGACGCGCAGGGAGCTGGGGACGACGAGGGGCTGTCTGACGCCTCGGAGCCGCCGCCAAGGCCGCCTTCTTCCCCCTCCTTGTCGCCGCGGGCACCCCCGCCCCCCCCCCCTGTCGCCGATCAATCGCGGCCCCTCGACCTGCACGGCGGAGGTGTTGCTGATGACGTCGATGCGGCGGATGCCTCAGAGCCTGCCGTTGGCTTCCGGTTTTGCACCGTCATCCCAGATGCCGTCGGCGGCTCCTCCTTGCTCCCTATTGTGCGGCGGGAGCGCTGGAGCGTCCTTTTCAACTTCTTTTGCGCCTTTGTTGCGGAGCCCGTCATTGGCATCTTTTCGGGATGCCCGGTGGCGCAACTGATGCAGCTCGGCGAGGCCCTCGTGGAAGGAAAGAAGCAGAAGGAGTGGCTCGGGCACACCACCGCCATCCAGTCACTCCACGTCGTCTGGCCGGCTCTGGACCTGCTAGCGGACGACATGGACGCCGACCCCGAGCTGAGCCGGGCCATGGGCGAGCTCCTTCTCTTCTCCGTGCACACAGATCTGCACATGGAGCAGCTCTGGCGATGCCAGATGAACCGGGAGGCGTTGGAGTTTGAGGCGGACTGGTGCGACACAGACGCGGCCAAGTTCCGCGCGTGGCAACAACGGCAGCCAACGCGCGAGGGGCAGCGCCTACCGTCGGGCCTCGTCACCGTGGCGGCGTCGGCAAGTCGTGCAGCAGACCAGGCGACAGAGATCCGGTCGGGCGTCGTCATGCCCGACCTCGACCAAGTCCGTCCCCACCCACGTGACGACCTGGCGGCGGCAGCGGCACGCGCCGCCCGAGACAAGCAGCAGCAGGTCAACCCCAAGAAGAAGACGAAGCGCACTCGGGCGCAGATGGAGAACGGGGGGCTTGGCGACGACGACTGCCGCCACGCGTTCATCACTCACTCCGTCTTCACGCCGGGCGTTGTGTCGTACCTGTGCCCCTGCGGCGTACTTCTGGGGTTTGAGGTGCTTGAGAGCGCTGAGAGCCCGGCAGGCATTGTGGCGGCGCTGGCCGCCCGCTTCCCCAGGTTGCCCAAGACGGTGTATTTCGACACCGCGTGTCAATCGTCGCGCAACGCCACACGCCGCATGCCGTGGCTTGTACGTCTCTCGGAGACGTCTTGGGCTTTGGACCGGTTCCATGCCGTGCAGCACAAGTGCTCTCCACTTTTCGACGCCAACAACTACCCCGAGCGATCGGGCCTGCACAAGACGTCGGCCGCCGAGAACCGGCACTCGCTAAACAAGCCGCTCAAGTCACACCTCACGTACCTGGGGCAAGACCGCTTCGTGGTGCAGATGAGGCTGATCGGCGCGATAAACAACTTGCTCATTCTCTATCGCCGCAAGGTGAATAAGACGGACGTCCGCCACCGCCCGCTGCCGTCTTTCTTTCATGAGCACTTTGTTTCTCATTGTGAGCGTGTGGTATGTCTCTGTCGCTCGTAAAGCGTTCCCATCCTCCACCTACTTTGTGTATCCGCGCAAGAGTTCCAATGTCCCTCTACAGACCGTCCCCATCCCCCCATGTCTATGGTCCTCAGTCAACCAGACCCCCCCCGCCGCTCCCACCTCCATTACAACCCACGGCAGCCGCATCCTTGCGGGTGTCCCCGCACCAAGGCCACCGTTGGCCACGCGGCCAGAGTCAACACCGCACAGCATTCTAAGCATCACAGTGCCCTCAGGCCATCCCCCAAGTACATCTGCCACACCTTGCACAATCCATGCTTATACCTCGCCGCACTTGTGGTGGGGAGCTCCGAGGCTGACACTGTGGCGATGGTTGTGACTAGTACTGGGAAGGACGCGAGAAGGCGCGACCGTGAGACGTGAAACACATCGCACACCGACCACCACGCGCCAGCGTGCAACAAGATGCGTGGTGAACGTGGCATAGAGCAGACGGAAGCCAACTGATGGACGTGGGTGGCTACGACAGCGTCATTCCTTCCTCCCGGTCTCCCCCACGTTCGCATATCTTTTACCAGTAGGTAGGTGACCCGCCCCACACCCGCACAATCGCCGGTCGTGTGTGTACCCCTCACCAGATCTTCTCCACCGCACCCACCCCCAACCTCCCTGGTCAGTGGCGCCACACCTCAAGTGCGGCGGCTCTCTGGTGCCGAAGCCCCTTCCTTTCATATATGTCAACCGTGCACCCATATCTGGTCTGGGGTCACCAGTCGCTGGTATGACGAGACGGAGACGTCCTACCGCGTCTGAAATCATGGCGGCTCGGCTGGCACGCAACGGGGCCTTACTTACCGCCGATGCCCGCACGACCTATAGAGTGCCGACATATGACGTAGCCCACGCGAGCGAGACAATAAGAAGCAAACCCACCTCACAACAAGCTATCACGCCCTCTCGCCTGCCCCATTCCCCGCGCCGATCACATGTACCTGTTCCTGGCTGACCCGCCTTCTAGCGAACTGGTCGCGTCACCACTGAGTGCTCCTCACCCCTATACCATGTGAGTGGCACCCGGACAGTGATGGTGGGGAGAACAGCAAATGACATCGGGGCCGGTCGGGAGGAAGAGTGGTCAACAGAGTGCGAAGGACATGTGGGTCTTCCCAAGGGTCACTGTAGTTGGTGCGCGGGGCGGTCCACCACCCACTGGCCAGGAGGATGCCAGACTGCCCATCGGCCAGAGGGCCGCCGTGTCACCACGGCCGCGTGACCGTCGCGCGCTGGGTGGGAGCCTCCCAGCTACAACAAACGCAAACAACCCTTCGCAGAAGCGAAAGACACTCCCTGACCGCCTTTCCCCCTGAGCAATCGGACCCGGCCGACGCCATTGCAGCATCCTTGCCACAGACCCCCTAGACGCGGATCCAGCAACCCTGTCACAGACCCCCCAGACGCGGATCCAGCAACCCTCCCACAGACCCCCCAGGCGCACTTGCAACACCGCCTCCCACTGATCCCCACGAGCGCTTGGAACACCCCCCGAAAAGAGGCACTGAGGCTCCCCGACCAATTCATACCAAAACCGGCTACTCAACATCCGAATCACACATCCGACAGAATGTCAAAACAAGGGGCCATTTCCGAGATCTCAAAACTTGTCGAGGGCCCAATGCTCCCACGCGCGTCAGAGACACGCCGCTGAGGCGCAATGAGATCCGTTCTCAAAATAATGTGTCGGTGTTCTCGGATATCACTGGAATTGTCTACTGAGGCGCAGCATCTTTGTAAGCGAGCGGGTCGTTTGGAAGCAGGGATTAGCATCGGGGGTGAATAGCATACCTTCACCTCGGATAATGCATCGGAGAACAGGTACCACTCGCAAAAGAAACGATTGCTTTGTCGTGGTTCAACGCCAGGTTCGATACATTTAAGACAGTTTTGGCTCAAATCGCTTTAATTCACACATTTGTGGTTGTAAGGGGTTGTCCATTTCGTTCCACAGGCCTGCAGAGCAGCCCAAATGGCGCTGTGAGGATGGACTTCGACTGTGTGGTTGGGATGAGAGGTTGCCAGCATGACTTTTCGTGCAGCTCTTTCGAACACTTGGCTGATGGAGTTTCGACTTGCGGGTTACGGCGGAGCGTCGGTGCCGGCCCGCTCTTTTCGGACAACGGCACGGCTTCGTGTAATGGTGCGTTCGGACGGTGCATGGTGGTCAGGGGTGGGGAGGGATAACAGAGCGAGGAACAATGATGGCACAAAAGAACGGCCTTGTCACGTGTTTTTTATGTGTGATCAGCCCTCCATGACAACATCAGTGCCGCCCGCTGCAACTGGGGGTGCCCTCACAGCTCTTGCCTCCTCCTGGATCACACCATCGCGAACAACGGTGGCGATCATTTCCAGTCGTACTGCGTCCGCGTCAGCCGCAAGCACTTTGCTCTTCTCTTCGCGCAGTGTGTGCCACACAAAGGAGAAAGCAAACGCCCCACAACTAAATGTGTCAGTCTGCGAAAGCCCTCGGACCTTCCTTTGCGACCAGCTCTTCTTGGTGACTGTCTCTCCCCCGCTTGCACCGCCCACAACGGCATCGACTCCCCCCCCCTCCCCAGCACCCCCCCCCGGCGGGTCACTAGACGACTGCTCAACAACCTTGGCAGCCGCCGCCTCGTCAATGATGGCGCGCAGGCGCCTGCCAAATGCCTTGACGCGCACGACCGCCTCCGCCACATCTTCCTTCAGAGACTCGAAGCTTTGCCCCGAGTCGCACAGAACGACCACCTTGTCGGTCATGTTGATGGAGAAGGCGACCCAGTGCTGGTTGTCAATGTTGCATACACCCGCAAGCAAACTCACCGCGCCTGCCAGCTGGAAGGCCTTGGCGGCAGCGGCAGCGACGGCGGCGTGCACCTCGGCGGCGTACGCGGGGCCCCGCTTAGGAGCGAGCAAAGGCACAAAGAAGGAAACAGGAAGCGCGTACGACTGGGGCTTGTTTTGCCGCACCCAGCGCCGCAGGATGGTCTGGTTCGCACCCAGGAACTGATCCGTCATCCAGGCCGCGCCCATGTTGCCGACGACGGCGCTTGCCGACAACTGCACGTCCTCGCTCTCATCGTCCCCGGGCTGCGCGTCCGAGCGCCAGACAGTAGCCGACGGGTTTGAGCGTAGCACAACTTGCATCACCTCCGTCCCGAGCTCCCCCAGCGTCGAATCTCCGTCGCAGTAGAAGGTCGGCACGCGGGTGTTGAGCTTGGTGGCCACCGACTTGACCCACGCGAGCGCGCCGCGGAACAGCTGCAGCCGTTCGGCGGCGACATGCAGGTCGCCCATCGCAAGGAGCGATGCCATCGACAGCCGCGGCATCTCGCCCGTGCTTGTAATCTTGGCCTTGACGACGATGGGGCACTCGGAGTTGGGGTCAACCACCCCACTGGCCCTCATCGCCTCCGCCTCTTGCATCACCAGCTTCCGGGCCGATCTCGCAGTGTTCTCGTCGAGGATGATCTCAACGTTCTTCTCCGCTTGCTTGACGGCCGGCCAGTCGGCCACAGCCACCCTCTCGACCTCCAGCTCTTTGTCCACCAGGAGCGCCACGGGAGGGGACCAATTGGTCGCCAACGACTCGTAGGTGTGGGCTGCAAGCAGTGCCGCCTCGGCGTGGACCGGCAGGCACACGATGTCCTCCCCAGGGTCGAGGTCGGGAAGGTCAAGGTCGACCGCGTCCCTTCGCGATTGCCCGCGGGCCTTCTTGGCGGACGGCGCGCGGCGCTCGGCGCCACCCCTCTTGCGCGACGCCCGCTCCGCTGCCACCTTGGCCTTCTGCATGCGCTGCAATGCAGCCGCCTTTTGGCTACCAGCTGCCGCCCGGCGGCGGGCCTCGATGCGCGCACGGGCGGTTGGAGCCTCGACAGCATCCGCACCGTCGTTGGACCCGTCAGGCGACAGATCGGATGGTGGTGTCGAGGGTGGCGTGGGAGTGCGGGGGGCGCGAGGGGTGCCTCGGGGGGTTTCGGTTGACAGCAAGAAGCTCTCCTTGAGGCGGGGGTCGTCAATGGTCAACCCAGGCAGCGCCTCGTCCGAGGCATACTCCAGGTCGGCGTCCACGGTGACGCCCAAGTTTTGGAGGCGGTCGACGATGGCCGTCTTCACGCATGGCTCCTTATCGAAGAGAAGTAGCAACAGCGCCACGATCAGGTGGAAGTTTGGCGCCTTCGCCGTGTAGATTTCCGTCAACGTCACCATCCGCTCCTCGACGTCGTCCTCATCGCGCGTCCGTTCGCCATGTGGCAGGTGGCGGCGTTGGACGGCCACTGGATACGGGAAGTGCGCGCACTGGTCCGAGACGCTGCCCTTCTCGTCGGCCACCTTCCGCCTGCTCGCCTTGTCCACAGGCCACCAAGGCAGCTTGCCTTGTACAAACGAGCGACAGGCAGCACCGTACTGGTGTAGAAGCGCCACGCGCACGAGGGTGAGCGTTCCTCGCACGACGCCGACCCAGCCCTTGTGCTTACCCTTCACCGTAAACAACGCCTCCATACACCAAATGGCAGCGGCACTAGGGTAGAAGATGGCCGGCTTGCTGAAGTAGGCGGAAGTAGGTCCAGGCTCACTGGGCTGGGGACCTGCGGTGGGGGGCAGGGCACCATCCGCGACGTTGGTCAGCGCACCAGCGCCGCCGTCTGGATCGAGCGCAGGGGCGGCGGCAGCGACGCCGCCGGGTGTCCGAAGGGGAGCAGCGGCGGCATCGACTCCATCGGATGCCGCAGCGGGAGCTCGAGCAGCTGCGGTACCAGCACCGTTATCAGCGCCAGCGGAGGGATCAGCAGCAGCCAAGACGGGTGGCCCTCCGACATTGGCACCCGGTGCCGCCGCAGGGAGCGAAAGGCTGTCCAACTCAGCACCCAATCGCGGCCCCAATGAACGCCTCCACAAAGCGGCCGTGGTTGTCATGGCCAGCTCCGCATGCAGGGACGTGTACACGGTCTGGATGACGCGCCTTGCGCCGGCGCTCGCCGAGAGCGCCGCGTCGTACAGGACCACGAAAAAGGACTTTCCCGTCGACTGCGACACGCCCGAGACGTGAAAGTGGCAGCCGAGCGCGGGGCATCGCTCCTCCAGGGCATACATTGCCTTGAAGAGCGTTGAAACGTGCTCGTCCACGTCGGCCGGCAGGGACGCCACGCCCAGAAGCACCTTGAGGAGCTCTCGCAAGAGGTCCGGCGGTGGCGTTGTCGCCACATCGGTGGTGTCCATCTCGCATGCACAGGCACGTCCGCTACAGCTCCAACCCCAGTAAGACGGTGGCGCGCACACGGGAAACACACAGACGACGACGAAAACGAACGGCGGGGGCGGCAACCGCGGGTGCGAGGCGGCGGTGACGGCTGATTTGGCAGCCGCGGGGGCGCGGTAATGCCAACAGCGAGGGAGAGGCGTAGAGGCGGCGACCGCGGGGGTGAGGTAGCAGCGACCGCGGGGGCAGGGGAGGCACGGGCGGCCGGCGGCGACCGCGGGGGCGGCGTGGCGGCGACGGGCTCCCACCGCCCCGGCGTACAGGCGACCAACCTTGCCGCCCCCCGGGGAGCGGTCATGGTGGCAGGGCGGCCGGAACCGCGGGGGCGGGGCGGGGCGACGGCGACCGCGGGAGCGGCGTGGCGGCGACCGGCCCCCGCTGCCCCGGCGTGGCGGCAACGGGACCCCCGCCACCCCCCAGGGGGCCGTGGTGGGGCGGCAGCAACCACGGCAGCGGGGCGGGGTGGCGGCGACAGCGGGGGCGGCATGGCGGCGAGCGGCTCCCGCCACCCCGGCGTAGCAGCGACCGGCCTCGCCACCCCCCAGGGCGCGATTGTGGTGGCAGGGCGGCAGGAACCGCGGGGGCGAGGCGGGCAGGCGGCGACCGCGGGGGCGGGGTGGCGGCGACTGGCTCCCGCCAGCCTGGCGTGGCGGCGACCGGAACCCGCCACCCTCCCTGGGGGGCTGTCATGGTGGTGGGGCGTCGGCGACCGCGGGGGGTGGGGCGTCCATGGTGGTGGGGCGTCGGCGACCGCGGGGGGTGGGGCGTCCATCACCCGCAATGGTCCGCGCTGGCAGAGCCGTGCACGGCGATGGACCCTGCAACCCCATCTCTCGCGCACCCCTGGGCCGGGCCACAGACCCTGATTCCATGAAAGGCCACCCCATGGCCCGGACCCTGCGCGGCCCGGGCCGGGCCGGAGGCCCGGCTCGACCCAGACGGCGCCGGCGCTGACGCGCCGTACGCACTCGACCAAAGCAAATGCCGGAAGGGTGTTCCTGGTCGGGCTTGCGACCCCACCAGGTTCCTCGCCAGCGCGGGGCCCAGCCGCCGCCGCGGGTGGTTCGCACTTTTTTCCCATCCGCCGTGCCGTGCGCTCTTGTGGCCCGCACGGTCCGCATCCATCGTCCCATCACGCGGCGGGCAAGCGCCTCCCGTGCCCCTGGTGGTTTCCTGGCCCCGATACGGCGCGGCGGGGGGCCCCGCTGCGGCGGTCTGACGCGGCTTCCCGACGGTGAGGGGCTTG